>Ga0210123_1000134_pt1 | contig 48990 bp, 37 predicted proteins | sample Muzzi_PWB_D2_FD_185535 | JGI IMG/M metagenome (GOLD analysis project Ga0210123, IMG submission 185535) | Wetland microbial communities from San Francisco Bay, California, USA, that impact long-term carbon sequestration - Muzzi_PWB_D2 (SPAdes) | ecosystem: Environmental > Aquatic > Marine >... | reverse complement strand
AACGCGCTGAGCGACGACGGAGCGACGCCGCAGGCCTACTCCCTGGCCGACGCCATGCGCGATGCGATCTGGCGCAAGCAGACCGCGCGGCGCCTGCGCGACCTGTTCGCCGACTGACCGAACGAAAGGCCCCTTGGAGACACCGGCGCCGGTGGCCGCGGCCTGGGGCCGGCGCAGAGAGAACAACCCCGGAAATCGCGGTCCCCGATCCGATTTCCATGTCCTCGACCCCGCCCCGCCGTTCGGCCGGGCGGGGTTCTTTATTCCAGGCAGATGACGGCCGGCTGAATACTTCCATTACTTTGTGCAGCGATAACAATCAGCGGAAACTCGCGCAACGTATCGGATAAATAAACAATACATCTAAAATTCCATCTAAAACTACATGGTATTAACTTAAACCCTTAGACGGAATTTAACGGCCGCCGCCGCAGAATCGCGGGGTGTCGACGGGGCGGCCCCCGGCCGGGGCCGTCTCGACGTGATCCCGGAGCGTCCCGAGGAGGCGGATGTGACTGCCATCGAACGCGTTGACGATGTGCCCGGACAGCAGGGCGGCGGCGTGGCGGTGCCGCTGCCGGCGCCGGGCGAGGTCGTCTCGCTGCCGGTCCTGCCGGGACAGACGGTCCGCCTCGGCTTCGACGCCGGCCCGGGCGAGGTGATGATCTTCGGCGACGACCTGGTGCTGGACTTCGGCGCCGGCCGCGTCCTGCGGCTCGAGGATTTCGTGGACGCGGCCCGGGCCGCGCCGCCGGCCGTCCTGGAACTGGCCGACGGCCGATTCCTGCCGGGCGATGCCCTGTTGCGGGCGCTGGCCGAGGCCGCAAGCCCGGCCTGGGCCGCACCCGAGCCCGGTGCGTTCCTCGGCGCCGAACGGTCGGCCCTGCAGCCTTCGTAGAGAGGCCCCGCGGTCCCCTCCCGGGGGGCTTTGCCGGCGGCGGACGGGGCGGTCCCTCCCTGTCCGCCGCCGCCCGCCGTCGTCCACCCTCTGGGCGGCGGCCTCTAGAGGTTTTCCAGCGCGCTCTCCATGTCGCCGGGCCCGCCCGGCTTGGCCTGCGCCTTGGCCCGGTCGCTCAACTGCTTCAGGGCGCCCGCCAGCTGCGTCGTGAAGTCCTTCAGGACGTTGGCCGGGATCATCAGGGTGGCGGTGACCTCGGGGTCCAGCTTCTCGCGATCCTCGCCGCGGCGCAGCTGCACCACCTCGATGCGGGCGACGCCGTTGGCGACCGCGATGGACCGGATACCGTCGATGAAGATGTCGCTCATGGCCGTTCTTTCTTCCGTGATGGGGGTCGGATGGGCGTCCGCGCGGGGCCTCCTCATGGCGGGCGCCGCGCTGCGTTCGGCTAGCGGTGCTCCGCCTGGATCAGTTGCGCCAGCAAGGCCACCGACGGCGTTCCGGTGACGGCCAGGCCGCGCCAGGCCTGAAAGGCGGCGATCGCCGCGCGGCGGTCCTCCCGCGTCGGTCCGCCGACCTTGGCCAGGCGGTCCAGCAGGCGGTCGATGGTCTTCAGCGGGACGGCCGAGGCGGGGCCGCCGGGGGCCGGGGGCTCGCCGGGCCGCCAGGCGCCGCGCACGCCGGCCAGCGTCGTCGCCGCCTGGGCCGAGCCGCGGCTCGGGTCGAAGATCGCGGTCGTCAGCACCCCGGCCGCGGCGCCTTGCTCGGCTTCCAGGCTGATCACGTGCAGGCCGACGACCCGCACGGTCCCGTCGACCACGGCCAGCAGGGGCGAACCGGAATCGCCCTCCTGCACGGCGCAGTCGTGCACCAGCCCGAGGCCGTCGTGGAAACGGCCAAGCACCCGACAGTCGAAGCTCGCCGTCATGATATTGGCGCGGCCGCGGCGATAGCCCGCCTGCAGCAGCCGGGCGCTGCCGGCCGCCACGCGCGCCAGCAGGGCATCGTCGGCCCGGCCGAGGCCGAGCCAGCCGGCCTGGCGCCCGATCGGCTCGGTCAGCGTCAGGATGGCCCAATCGGACATGGCATTGGCCTCGGACGCGCCGGCCCGCGGGTCGAAGCCCAACCCGTGGTCGTAGGTCAGGGCGGGCGCGTGGATGAGGTAGCGGTCGCGCTGATAGCCGGCGACGAAGTGCAGCTCGCTGGGGCTGAACCAGCGTCCCTCGAGGAAATCGTACAGGCAGTGCGCGGCCGTCAGGACGTGGCGCTCGGAGATCAGGGTGCCCGTGCAATGGCCGTGGCCGCCGGCGTTGAGCCGGCCGATCGCGCTCCAGGGATATTCCATGGCATTGAGCTCGCTGCGCTTGCCAACGGGCGCCGGAGACTGCGCCGCCGCGCCGGGCATGAATCCGCAGACCACGATCGCGGCGGCCGCGAGCCACAGCACGCCGCGCCGCAAGCGCGCCAACCGTCCGCTGGAAAAGCACCCTGCCATAGCGCGCCTTATACCAGATTGCGCGCCCCGCCGCGAACGGTCGCGGCTCACGCCGATGCGAGGCCGGCGATCAGCTTCTCGCCGGCGACCGACTCGACGACCTCGCGCAGCGCCGCGACGATCCCGGGGCTGTAGCGCGCCGCGTTGTCCTCCAGGATGGCGAGCGTCTCCTGCGGCCCGATCCCGGTCCGGTAGGAGCGCGGCTCGACCCGGGCACAGAACACGTCGCAGGTCCCCAGGATCTGGGCGCTGCGGCGGATGCCGTCGCCCTTCAGGCCCTTGGGATAGCCGCCGCCGTCGAGGCGTTCGTGCATCTGGTAGACGGTCTCCAGCACCGGCAGCTCGAAATCGATGTCGCGCAGGATCGCGGCGGCATGCTCGAGGTGCTGCTGCATCCGCTCGATCTCCGCGGCGCCGAGGCGGTCCGGCTTGTTGAGGATCTCGCGCGGCACGGCCAGCTTGCCGATCTGCGACAGGTTGGCGGCGATCTCCAGGGTGGCGACCTCCTCGTCGCTCGCGCCCAGGCGCTGGGCGACCGCGACCGCGAAGCCGGCCAGGCGGCGGGAGTGGCCCGCCAGATAGGGGTCGCGCAGCTCGACCGCGCGCACCAGAGCGGTCACCATCTGCTGGATCGCCCGCTCGCGCTTTTTCTGCTCTTCGACCAGTTCGGTCACGTCGCGGGCCACCGAGACGATGCCCGTGGCGGCGCCGCTTTCGTCCTGATAGGGCACCTTGCTGATCTGCAGGTAATGCAGCCTGTTGCCCAGGTAGACCTGTTCGCTGACGGTGACCGGCCCGCCCTCGTCGAGCGCGTGGCGGTCGGATTGGGCCAGGCGCTCCGCCGTGCCCTTGCCGAACAGTGCAGCGTCGTCCAGGCCGGTCGCGTCCTCGACCTCGCGTCCGATGGCGTGGGCGAAGGCGGGATTGATGTAGCGGTAGGTGCCGTCGCGCGACTTGAGCCCGATGTATTCGGCAATGGTGTTGTTGATGTTGTCGAGCAGCCGCTTCTGCGCCGCGATGCGCGCGGCGAGGTCGCGGAACTGCGCGGCCAGCGTCGAGCTGTGCTCGTTGGCCAGGCGCCACCAGAAGGCACCGAAGGCGGTCACCACCACGGCGACCACGAGCAGCGCGAGCAGGACGACCGCGGTGACGAATCCCTTCATTCGCGCATCGGCGGCCGCCAGGTTCATCTCCTGCACGATCCACAGCGCCGGCCCGGCCACCGGCACGCCGACCGAGTAGACCGCGTGGCCGTTGCCCAGGGCGCGGCGCTCGCCGAACGGAAGCGTCCGGTCGTCGGCGCTGAGGGTCATGGGCTCGACCGGGCGCAGCGGCGGCGTCGCGCCCGGGACGACCTGGGCGAAGGCGCCGTCGGCCACCTGCAGGAGCGCCAGGCGCTCGCCCGGCTCGGCCAGCGGCGGCGGCGTCAGGGCATCGCTCAGGATGGCGCCGATCGGGGCCACGACCAGCAGCACGGCCACCGGGCGCCCGTTGTCGGTCTCGCTCTGCGCGGCCAGGATCGGCGCATAGATATCGATCACCGGACCGGCGGCGCTGGCGCGCACCGGGCCGTAGCGGAGCGTGCCGTCCTCGATCACCTGGGCGGCCGTCGCCTGCTGCGCCGGCGAGATGCCGTCGGCCCCGGCGCTGGTGACGTAGGCGATGCCGTTGCGCCCGACGACGTAGCCGGCCAGGAAGCCGGAATTCTTGGTGAAGTCGCTCAGCACCTGCTCCATGAAGGGCAGCTGCGCGCCCAGCGGCACGCCCAGGCCCTCCGGCAGGCCGCTGTCCTTCGGCGGTGCGGTCCCGTCGCCCGTGGTCATGTCCGAGATGTCGCCGCCCGAAAGGTCGACCTCGGTGGCGAACAGGCGGAACAGGTCGCTGTCCACGACCCGCGCGGTCGGCCGAGCGATGCCATCCAGCTTGGCCGCGACCACCTCGGCGCGGCCGCGTGCCAGTATCTCGAGCCGTTGCTGCAGTTCCGCCTTCAGGTCGTCCCACTTGAGGCTGATGACGACGGCCGGCACGGCCACGGCGATCGCCGCGATCAGGCCGATGACGATCAGGCCGCCCTTGCGAAGCTTCGCGCGCTGCGGGCGATAGCGGTCGGGGTCGACTTCGCTAAGAATCGAGTCGGCGGAGGCGCTGTCGCGAATTTCGGTCATGGGCCGGACATTCCTAGGGGCTCGCTGCCAGGCCCTGATAGGCGGGCTTCTTCGTTTTGCCGAAGCCGCCGATATGGGCCCACCGGGTCGTCTCGTTCATCGAGTACTGCGGAAGGTAATGCCTGTACTTGGTATGGGACAGGAGAAGGTTCGATAGGCTGTCGAGCACCAGATTGTCCCCGCCTTCCCGGACGGTCAGAACGGCATGGCCGATGTTACGAATTTGGTCCATCAGGATCACGATTCGCAACTCTTCCTTCGCGAACCCCAGGGCGCGCAGGGCGAAATACTTGGCGATCGCATAGTCTTCGCAGTCGCCGGAATGGGTCATGAACTCGCGCGGCGTCGCCCAGTATTCGGTCACGCCGTAGATTTCGATATCCGTCTTGTAAGGCCACTGGTTGAAGAACTTGTTGACGTAATCGATCTGTTGGTGACGCGGCAGGCCCTGGGCCGCGGTCACCACCTTGCGCCAGTTCTTCAAGACCGGTGTCGGACAGGCCGTCGCCTCCGCGGCGCAGCGCGCGAAGGCCGGGCCGTCGTGCTTCATGGCGTGCAGGACGCGAGTCCACTGCGGCAGGCCCTTGAGCGAATCGGAGCGCACCTCCATCGAACCGAACAAGCCGCCGCCGGCCCCCTGGTTGGCGCTGGCGAGGTCGGCCAGGGTCTGAGCCTCGGCGACACCGCCCCAGGCTGTGAAGAGCCCTGTCAGGACGGCGGCCAAAGACAGGGCGAAGCGGCGGCGTCGGCGCAATTCCTCGGTCTCCATCGACCGGCCCGCCGCGCGGTTCGCCGGCGGACGGGCGTCGCACGCCGGGACCCCCGGGTCGGGGGACTCGGCGTTCAGCCACAGGATCGCCGCTTTGGCTTAAGGGAATCTTTCGCGCCTGGGTAAAGGCGGCCGGTCGGATCGCACCGCGAGCCGCGCCCAGCGCCGGAGACGATGGTTAACGCGTCGGCCGACGCACCGTGGCGGCTGGTGGGGAGCCCGCGCGCCGAGCGCCTCAGCGTTCGTGCAGGGCCCGTTCCCGCGCCTTGAGGATCGGCTTCAGAATGTAATCCAGGACCGTCTTCTTGCCGGTCAGGATCTCCACCGTGGCGGTCATGCCGGGAATGATCGGCAGCTCCTTGCCCTGGTGCACGAGATAGTTCTTCTCGGTACGCAGGTAAACCCGATAGAAGCTCTCGCCCTTGTCGTTCTGGATCGTGTCGGCGCTGATGTTTTCCAGCTTGGCCTTCAAGCCGCCGTAGATCGAGAAATCGTAGGCCGCGATCTTGATCTTCGCTTCCTGCCCGGGACGCAGAAAAGCGATGTCGCGCGGGCGGATCTGGGCCTCGACCAGAAGGCTGTCGTCCAGCGGAACGATTTCGATGATGTCTTCGCCCGGGCGGATGACGCCGCCCACGGTATTCTGCTTGATCTGCTTGACGGTGCCGCGCACCGGCGAGCGAACCTCGGTCCGCGTCACCCGGTCCTTGCCCGCGAAGAGCGTTTCCTCGATGGATTGGAGATCGGCCCGGGTCTTGTTCAGCTCGTTCGAGACGTCGGTCCGGAAGGTCAGGACGACCTCGTCAATGCGGTCCTGTGCCTCCTGCGCGGCCGAGCGCAGCCGCGGGATCGCCAGCTTCGCCGAATCGATCTGGCCTTCCAGGTCGTTGACCTGGCGCTGGATGCGAATCAGGTCGACGCGCGGCGAAACGCCGTTGCGCACCAGCGGCTCGGTAATCGAAAGCTCCTCGCGCGCGAGCTTCAGGCTGCGCTCGAGCTGCTGCCTACGGCTGCCCATCTCGGCGACTTCCTGCTTGCGCTGCTTCGCCTGGGCACTCAGGACCGCGGTTTGCGCGTCGAGCTGGTGCTTGCGCGCCTCGTAAAGCCCTTTCTGATCGGCCGCAACCGTCGGGGCGTTGTCGAGCACGTCCTGCGTAAATTTAAGCTCGCTGCCGTCCTGCTCGGCTTTGAGGCGCGCCACGGTCGCCTTCAGGGTGTAGTACTGGCCGCGCAGGTCCCTGTAGTTCGCCTGTGCGGCGGTGTTGTCGATGCGCACCAGGATATCGCCCTTATTCACGATGTCGCCCTCGTGCACCAGGATCTCCGCGAGAATCCCGCCCTCCAGGTTCTGAATGACCTGCGTCTTGCTCGACGGGACGATCCGGCCCTCGCCGCGCGTCACCTCGTCGAGCACAGCGTAGTTGGCCCAGATGCCGAAGGAGACGAGAAAGACGAAGGCCACGAGAGTCAGGATCGAGGCGAATCCACTGCTGCGCCGCATCGCCGCGGCGTGGACGTCGGGCATGAAGTGGAGATCTTCGTTCCGGCCGCTCATCGCATCATCACTTTGGATACATGATTATGGCAACGCCGCGGCAACGGTGTCGGCCCTGCCCGCTGGGTCATCCGGCCGCCGCCCGGATCTGGCCCTGCTTCAAGGCGGCCAGAACCTCCTCCTTCGGCCCGTCCGCAACCACCTTGCCACGGTCGACGATGACCAGGCGGTCGACCAGGCTGAGAAGCGAGCTGCGATGCGTGATCAGGATCAGCGTCTTTTCCGGCAGAATCTCCGCAAGGCGGTGCTTGAACACGGCCTCGCTCGAATTGTCCATGTTGCTGGTCGGCTCGTCGAGCAGGATCATCGGCGGGTCCAGCAACAGCGCCCGGGCGATGACGATCGTCTGGCGCTGGCCGCCCGACAATCCCATTCCGCGTTCGCCGACCTGCAGGTCGAAGCCGTGCGGATGGGTGCGCAGGAAATCCGCGACGCCGGCCACGTGGGCGGCGCGCAGAATCGCCTGGTCGTCGACCTGCGGCGTGCCGAAGGCAATGTTGTCCTTTACGGAACCGAAGAAGAGATAGTTGTCCTGCGAGACGTAGCCGACGTTGCGCCGCAGGTCGGCGGGATCGATCTGCCGAATATCGGTGCCATCCATAAGGACGGCACCGTCACTGGGCTCGTAAAGCCCGATCATCAGGCGGGCGAGCGTGCTCTTGCCCGAGCCGATGCGGCCCAGCACGCCGATCCGTTCGCCCGGCTTGACCTTGAAGGAAAGGCCGTCGAGCGCCGCGCTTTCCTGATTCGGGTACTTGAAGCTCACTTTCTGGAACTCGATCTCGCCGGAAAGGCGCGGACGATGCAGGAAGGTCTTGTCCCTGGGCCGCTCGACGGGCGACTTCATGATGGTGTCGAGCGAGCGCAGCGCGACGCGGGATTGCTGCAGTCGCGTCAGCATGGCGGCGACCGAACTCAAGGGGGCCAGGGCCCGTCCGGTCAGGATGGTGGAGGCCACCAGGGCGCCCATGGTGATGTCGCCCTGGCCGATGAGATGGACACCGTACACGACCACGGCCACCGTGGAGAGCTGAATCGATACCTGGGCGAAGGTCGTCGCGAGACCCGAGAGGAAACGCGCCTTCCCGGAGGACTCCGCCGTCAGGCCGACGAAGCGCTCCCAAGCGCGCTGTACCCGGCCCTCTGCGGCGGAGGCCTTGATCGTCTCCAGCCCGTCGATCGTCTCCACCAGAAGGGCATGCTTCTGCATCGACTCGCGGTGCGTCTTCTCGATGACGCTGCGCAGCGGGAATTGCAGGATTGCGCCGACCAGCAGGACCAGCGGCACCACGCAGAGCGGAATGAGCGCGATCGAGCCCGCGACCAGCCATATGACGCTGATGAACAGGAAGATGAACGGCAGGTCGACCAGGGCGACGACGGTACCGGACGTGAAGAATTCGCGCAGCGATTCGAACTCGCGCAGATTATTGGCCAGCGCACCGGTCGAAGGCCCTTTGTTGGCCAGCTTCATCGACATGATCTGCTCGAGCAGGCGGCTGGCGATCAGCACGTCCGCGCTCTTGCCCGCGGTGTCGACGAAATAGGTGCGCAGGTTGCGCATGAGAAACTCGAAAAGGAAGACGGTCACGACGCCCAGCGCCAGGACCCAAAGCGTTTCGATCGCGTTGTTGGGCACGACGCGGTCGTAGACGTTCATGATGAACAGCGGGCTGGCGAGGGCGAAGCTGTTGATGAGCATCGAGGCCATCAGGACATGGCCGTAGATCGGCCAGAAGCGTGCCAGCGTCCCCCAGAACCAGGCACGCGGCTGGTGCAGGCGCGTGTCCGAAGCGCGCTGGTCGAACTTGAATTCCGGGCGGGCGAAGATCGCGTAGCCGAGGTACTGGTCCTGCAGCTCCGACAACGGGACCGTCTTCGTCCCGCCGCCGCCCTCGGGCATGAGCACCTCGGCCGAGCCCCGCTCGCCGTAGCGCAGCAGGACGCAGGCGTTGCCGCCTTTCAGCAGCAGGACGCAGGGTAGGGTCACCGGCAGGATCTGCTGCAGCTTGGGGCGCCGGGTAATTCGTGCCTCCAGTCCCGCGCGCTCCGCGGCGCGCACCGCCAGCTCCGGCGTGAACTGGTTCTGGCCCTGCGGCAGGCCGGCCCGCAAGGCCTCGGATGAGATCGGCCGCTGCAGCAGGCCGGCCAGGGCAGTGATGCAAGAAAGCAACGGGTCGACGAAATCGACAGCCGAGGGCGCCACCCGCCATTCCTTGGGCTGCTCCAGGACGTCGTCGGGCTTCAGGGGCGCCGGCTTTGGCGACGCGTGGGGCTCGACCCGCGGGGCGGCCTGCGGCGGTGCTGCGGCGGCGCCAGAGAGTGCCGCCTGGGCGGCTTTGGTGGCGGCGTCATCGGCGGCCCTGGCCGGGTTCTGGGGCTCCGGACCGGCCCGCCGGGCCCCGGCGTCGCTGCCGGTCTCGGGCGTTCGCGGGACCGCCTTCGGGGCGGCCTGCGGTGCGGTGGCGTTGGCGCGGCTTGCTTGGTTGCCGGATGCGCCCTCGCCGGTTCCGCCGGCCGCCCGATCGGCCGCGGCCAGGGCGCCGATCAACCGGGCCGCGCGCTTCGAGGTCTTCGACGGCTCCCCCGGCGAGACCGGACCGGGCTCGGTCGGACTCCCGGAAGAACTTGAAAAACCTGACTTTTCCTCGCTGCTCGACATGGCGTGGTGGGCGACCTCTCGATTCGTTTCCGGCACGGACCGGCAGCGCCGAAGGCAGCCGCTTTTCCGTGCAACATTCCCCCCCAACGCGCCCCCGGCGGACCGGTCGGGAAGTGATACTGCACCCAACGGGCGGAATTAAAGATTTATTCGAATAATGCCTTGAAAAAGGTTAAGGTATTGGGCGGTTGTACGCGATTGATATCTTCGCTTGTGGGACAAGTCCTGCGAAATCGCGGTATGCTGGAAAGCGTATGTGGCGACCGGCAAGGCGAGTTTGAAGTCCGGCTCGGAACGCATTAGGATCGCAGGGTAGCCAAGGGGGGCGGCGATCGCGTGCCGGCCAAGATTGACAAGTCATTGGAGTTGCGCGTATTAGTCGGTGAATCTTAGGGCTTGTCGGCGCCGACCAAAGAGCATGGAATCGGCTGTCCGGGTAGCCGAGACAAGGGGAAGCAGGGGCATGACGATGCGCTGGTCGCACGGAAAAACCACCTCGTTCTTCAAAGTTGCACTTTTCGCGAGTGCATTTTCTCTGCCCGGGGCGACCTCGGCGGGGGCGGTTAGCTTGAACGAGGCCATTGAGATGTCGCTATCGACCAATCCCGATATCGGCATCGTCGCGCACAATCGGGAGGCGGTGGAAGAGGAGCTCAAGCAGGCCCGCGGCCTGTGGCTGCCGCAGATCGATGTCTCGGCCGGCATCGGCAAGGAAAACACTAACAACCGCACCACCCGGGCGGGGCCGAGCAACAACGACGACAGCGTGACGCTGACCCGCGAAGAAGCCCGCCTCACCCTCCAACAGCGGATCTTCGACGGCTTCGAGGCTAACAGCACCATCGCGCGCGACAAGGCGCGGGTCGAATCGGCGGCGCAGCGCGTGATGGAGAATTCCGAGTTCCTCGCGCTGGACGCCATCGGCGCTTATGTCGAAGTCCTGCGCCAGCGCGAGCTCGTGCGGTTGGCCGAGGAGAACCTGAATATCCATATCGGCATCCTCGGCTCGCTGCAGCAGCGGCTCGCCGGCGGCGGCGGCAGTCGCGCCGACGTGGTGCAGACCCAGGCCCGCGCGGCGCGGGCTCGCGCCACGCTGACGCAGACCTTGAACGATCTGCGCGATGGCGAGGCGGCCTACACCCGGATCGTCGGCCAGTTCCCGGATCAGCTGACCGCGCCGGAGTTCCCGGAGGGCGTGCTGCCGACGGACCTGGACTCGGCCGTCCAGCTCGCCAAGTCCAACAACCCGACCACCAAGATCTTCGAGGCCGACGTGCGCACCTCGGTGGCCGAAGTGTCGCTGTCGGAGGTGCCGTTCTATCCGAGCGTAACCCTCGAGGCCCAGTCGCAGTATTATGACGGCCGAGACGGGATCGACACCTACGAGTTCGACAACCAGGTGATGCTGCGCCTGCGCTGGAACATCTTCCGCGGCGGGATCGATCGGGCGGCGCGTCAGGAGGCGCTGGCCCGGCTCAACGAGAGCAAGAATCGCCGACTGCGCTCCTTCCTCGATTCGCAGCAGGAAATGCGCAAGTCCTGGTTCGCGCTCGAAGCCGCCCGGCAGCGCGTGGACGACCTTTCCGATGCGGTGCGTTTCAACATGGAGACGCGCGACGCCTATCGCCAGCAGTTCGAGGTCGCGCAGCGCACCCTGCTCGACGTGCTCGACGCCGAAAACGAGCTGTTCGTTTCAAGTGGCCAGCTGGTCACGGCGCAGACCAACGAGCTCCTGGCGTCCTACCGGATCCTGGCGGTCGGCGGGTTGCTGCTGAAGACCCTGGGTATTGCGGCGCCGGAGCAGTCCGTCGTGCAACACAAGAGTTGGATCAACGGCCTGGGCTTCAACTGAGGTCTTGAGCGGCCGGCCCCGCCCGGCGCCGTTCGATCTTCCGACCAAAAGACGGCGTCCCCGGCCCCCGGGGGCGCCGTTTTCCGTTCCGCCCGTGGTGCCGCGCCGGCCGGTCGTCCGCCCTTCCGGGGCGGGCGGCCGCCCCGCGGGCAAGTGCTCGGCGTACCGATTTCTTTGCGAATCCGACTATTTGGGACTGTTTTCAGCTATTTGAGGGTAATCATTCAGGCATTGCTAAGGAAGAATCGCCTGCCGTATATTATTCGCAGGACCGATTCGGGCCTCAGACGCGGCCTGAGGGGGATCGCGATTTGAGGCGGGAAGGGCAAAGATGGCCACCAAAGGTGCGCCTTCCGGCATGGTTGCCGAGGACCAGAATCTGACCGGCGCGGCGCTGCTGGACGATGCCGCGGCGTCGCTCGCGGTCGGGCCGGCCGATCTCCTCGTCGCCGACTCCGACTTCGCGTTCCCGCCGTCGGAGACCGACGGCGTTCTCCTGCAGCTGGACGATCTGCTGCCGGATGCCTCCGGCGAGGTGGTGCTCTTCGCCGAATCGGCATCGCCGGTGAACCTGATCGCGGACGTGCCGCTGGCCGACAGCGGCATCGCCGATCCGCACGTGACGGCGACGGGCCTGGACGTGACGGGGCTGCATTTCTACAGCTTCGAGAGCGGAATCACCGTGTACAGCCCGAGCGACCTGCTGATCCTCGACCCGGGCGCCGCCTGAGCTTCGCCGGGCACCCCGGTCCACTCGGCTAGAATTTCTCCAGACAGGGCCTGAGATCGAGCTCCTGGGTCCAGGCGCTGCGCGGCTGTCTGTACAGCTGGTAATAGGCCTCCGCGATCGCCTCGGGCGCCAGGACGGCGTCCGCGCCGCGCTGCTCCGCGCGGTGCCCGGCGCGCTCGCTGGCGATCTGGCCATCGATCACGACATGCGCGACGTGGACGCCCTGCGGGCCGAGCTCGCGGGCCATGCTCTGCGCCAGCGCGCGCAGGCCGAACTTGGGGACGGCCAGGTTGGCGAAGCGCGCGCCGCCGCGCAGCGCCGCGGTGGCGCCGGTGAACAAGATGGTGCCGGCGCCGCGCCCGACCATGCGTCGCGCCGCCGCCTGGCCGAAGTGCAGCCCGCCGAGGCATCCGATGCGCCAGCAGAGCTCGAAGTCGGCCGGGTCGATCTCGAGGATGCCGCCCGGCCGATAGGCGCCGGCGTTGTAGACGGCGACGTCGGGTGGCCCCAGGTCGCGCTCGACGTTTTCGAACAGGGTTTCCACCGCCGCGGCGTCGGTCGCGTCGCAGGCATAGGCGCGTCCGCCGGTCTCGCCGGCCAGACGTTCCAGAGCGTCCACCTGCCGGCGCGCGACGGCGACCGCGAGACCGGCGGCGGCGAAGCGGCGGGCGAGGGCGGCGCCCAAGCCGGGCCCTGCGCCAAGGACGACGGCGACACCTGAAGTCATGAAGGTCTCCTTTCCTGTCGGAGTTGGTCTGCGAGACGGGCAGCGGCCGGGGGGCCGTCGGCCGGCCTGGGGTCATTGTGCAGCGTCGCGATGCGCCTGCGGTGCGTGGAGCGCCGGGCGCAGCTCGGCTTCGCGCGCCGTGGCCGCTTCCCAGCTCGCCTGCTTGATGTGGCCGAATCCGCGCACGCTCTGCGGCAGCGCGGCGAGCTCGACGGCGGTCGCGTGGTTCTCCGGCGTCAGCGCCGCGAGGATCTCCAAGACCAGCGCCTCGTAGTCCGCGATGGCTCGTCGCTCGCGACGCCGCTCCGCGGTGTAGCCGAAAATGTCGAAGGCGGTGCCGCGCAGCCGGCGCAGGGCGGCGAGACCGCGCATCGCCGTCAGCAGCCAGGGCCCGAACTCGCGCTTGAGAAGATGGCCGGTTTCCGGATCCCGGCGCGCCAGCAGAGGCGGCGCGAGGTGCAGGCGCAGGCGGTAATCGCCTTCGAACTGATCGCGTAGATCCGCAAGGAAGCTTCCTTCGGTGTAGAGCCGCGCGACCTCGTACTCGTCCTTGTAGGCGAGCAGCTTGAAATAGCTCCGCGCCACGGCCTCGGCGAAACCGGCAAGCCCGGGCACGCGCTGCGCTTCCGCGTGCCGCGCCCGCTCGACCAGGGCCCGATAGCGTTCGGCGTAGTCGGTATCCTGGTAGGCGGCCAGGAACGCGGCGCGGCGGTCGACGGCCTCCTCGAGCCCGGTCGAGAGCCGGCGGTCCGCCGGCACCTCGCCGATGTCGGCCGCCTCTTCCACCGTTCGCCGGTCGTGCGCCGCCTGCCGCCCCCACCAGAAGGCCTTCAGGTTCGAGTCGACGGCCGTCCCGTTCAGCTCGATGGCGCGCTCGATGGCCTCGCGCGACAGCGGCACGGCGCCATTCTGCCAAGCGTAACCCAGCATGAAGAGATTGGTCGCTATGGAATCGCCGACCAGCGCCGTGGCCAGGCGGGTCGCCGCGATGAAATCGGTCGCCGCTTCGCCGGCCGCGGCCAGGATCATTTCCCGCAGCCGGCGCTCAGGGAAGGTCATGTCCGGGTTGCGCGTGAAGTCGCCGGTGATGGTTTCCTGTCCATTGACCACGACCCGGGTGACGCCCTGCCGGACCTTCGACAGCGCGTCGAAGCCCGACGAGACCACCAGGTCGCAGCCGAGCAGCAAACGCGCGCCGCCCGCCGAGATGCGCACCGCGTGGAGGTCTTCCGGCCGCGGCGCGATCCGGACGTGGCTGACGACGGCCCCGCCCTTCTGGGCCAGCCCGGTCATGTCGAGGATCGTGCAGCCCTTGCCTTCGATATGCGCGGCCACGCCCAGCAACGCGCCGATCGTCACCACGCCGGTGCCGCCGACACCGGTGACCAGGATTCCGTAGGGACCGTCCAGCTGCGGCAGGGCCGGCTCCGGAAGCGCTGCCGCCCCCTGCGCCGGGCCGGACGCTTCCGCCTTTGGCGCCGGACGCCGCAGGCGTCCGCCGTGCACGGTCACGAAGCTGGGGCAGAACCCCTTGAGGCAGGAGAAGTCCTTGTTGCAGCTCGACTGGTCGATGCGGCGCTTGCGGCCGAACTCGGTCTCCAGCGGGACGACGGAGAGGCAGTTCGATTGCACCGAACAGTCGCCGCAGCCCTCACAGACCAGCTCATTTATGAAGACCCGCTTGGCCGGGTCGGGGTAGCGGCCGCGCTTGCGCCGACGGCGCTTCTCAGCGGCGCAGGTCTGGTCGTAGACCAGCGCGGTGACGCCGGGATGCTCCCTCAGGTCCCGCTGGACGCGATCGAGATCGTCGCGGTGACGCACTTCGACGCCCGGCGCCCATTCGGTGCCGATCGGATACTTGGCCGGTTCGTCGCTTACCACGACGATATGCGACACGCCTTCGGCATAGAGTTGGCGCGTGATCATCGCCGGGTCGAGCGGGCCGTCCATGGGCTGTCCGCCGGTCATGGCGACGGCGTCGTTGTAGAGCACCTTGAAGGTGATGTTCACGCCGGCGGCGACGCAGGCGCGTACCGCCATGATGCCGGAGTGGAAATAGGTCCCGTCGCCCATGTTGGCGAAGACGTGCCTGGTGCGGCTGAACGGCGCCTGACCGATCCAGGGCGCACCTTCGCCGCCCATCTGCGTGTAGGTCATGGTGTTGCGGTCCATCCACTGCACCATGTAATGGCAGCCGATACCCGCCATGGCGCGGCTGCCCTCGGGCACCCGGGTCGAGGTGTTGTGGGGACAGCCGGAACAGAAGTAGGGGACGCGCTGGAGCGGCGCCGGCTCGCGCGACAGCGCCTGCTCCTTCTCGATCAGGAACCGCAACCGCGATTCGATCCGCTCGCTGGAGTAAAAGCGGGCGATCCGGCGCGCGATGACGCGGGCGATCCGCGCCGGCGTCAGCTCGTTGCACGACGGCAGGATCCACTCGCCGCCTTCGTCGTATTTGCCGATCACGCGCGGGCGCAGATCGGCGGTCCAGTTGTACAGCTGCTCCTTGATCTGGTTCTCCATGACGGCGCGCTTCTCCTCGACCACGAGGATCTCCTCGAGGCCCTGCGCGAAGGCGCGCAGCCCTTGGGGCTCGAGCGGCCACGTCATGCCGACCTTGTAGACGGCGAGGCCGATCTCGGCCGCCATGGCCTCGTCGATTCCGAGATCGTCCAAGGCTTGGCGCACGTCGAGATAGGACTTGCCCGCCGTGACGATGCCGAATCGGCGCTTGGGCGCGTCGATGACGACGCGGTTCAGGGGGTTGGCGCGCGCAAAGGCCACGGCGGCGTGGATCTTATAGCGGTGCAGGCGGTCCTCTTGCGCCAACGGCGTGTCGGGCCAGCGGATGCTGAGGCCGTCCGGCGGCATCTCGAAGCCCTCCGGCCGGGCGATCTCGATTCGCGCCGGGTCGACGTAGACGCTGGCCGAGCTCTCCGCGGTCTCGGCGATCGTCTTGAAGCCCACCCAGCAGCCGGAATAGCGGCTCATCGCCCAGCCATAGAGCCCGAGATCGAGGAACTCCTGAACCCCGGCCGGATTGAGCACCGGGATCATGGCGTCCATGAAGGCGTGCTCGCACTGGTGCGCCGTGGTCGAAGAGCGCGCCGTGTGATCGTCGCCGGCCAGAAGGAGCACCCCGCCGTTCGGCGCCGAGCCGGCCAAGTTGCCATGGCGCAGCGCGTCGCCGGAGCGGTCGACGCCGGGCCCCTTGCCGTACCACATGCCGAAGACGCCGTCGCAGGTGGCGTCGCCGAAAAGCCCGATCTGCTGGCTGCCCCAGATCGCCGTCGCCGCCATGTCCTCGTTGACGCCGGGCTGGAAATGGATGTTGTTGCGCTGCAGGAAGGGGCGCGCCAGCCACAACTGCTGATCGAGCCCGCCGAGCGGCGAGCCGCGGTACCCGGTGATGAAGCAGCCGGTGTTCAGTCCGGCGGCGGCATCGCGCTGGCGCTGCATCATCGGCAGGCGCACGAGCGCCTGCATACCGGAAAGATAAACCCGACCGGATTCGCGCGTGTACTTGTCGTCCAGGGACAGCGGCGCAAGGGCCATATACGAACCGCCCGGGGCCTCCGGAATCGTGAAAGGCAACTCCGGAAGGTTACTCTCCGGCGGGGCGGGTCGCAATCGGCTGGCTGGCGCGGCGTCAGCTCGCCTGTTGCAGCAGGGTCATCAGGGCGGTGCCGGGCAGCTCGCCGGTTCGGCAGTCGGTGAAGTCGGCGTCTCGCATGTTGGTGTCCAGGAGGTCCGCGCCGCGCAGGTCGGCCCCGGCGAGATTGGCGCGCAGCAGATTGGCCCCGCGCAGGTTGGCCGCGGCGAGCAGCGCACCGCTCAAGTTGGCGCCGACCAGCGTTGCCGCCTCCAGCGTTGCCGCCGCCAGGATCGCACCGGACAGGTCGCGGCCGCTGAGGTCCAGGCCGGTGAAGTCCGCCTGCGCGCCCAGCTTGCCGGCGCTGTTGATCCACTGGCCATGGGCGTCGAGCTGCTCGCGCAGCCAGGAATCCGTGATGCCCGTCTCCTTGGCCGTTCTGGCGACGCTGAGGTCGATCTGCGTCAGGTCGGTGTCGCCGAGCGAGGCGCCGCGCAGGTCGGCGTTGGACAGACGCGCGCCGACGAGATTGGTCGCCACGAGCTCGGCGCCCTGAAAGCGGGTGTCGCGCATGTCGGCGTTCGTGAGATTGGCCTTGTCGAGCACGGCGCCGTTGAAGTTGGCGTTCTTGAGCTTGCTGCTCGCCAGGTTGGTGTCGCGCAGGGTGGCGCCGCGGAAGGTCGCGCCGATGGGATGGCCGGCTTGATTGGTCTCGTCGTCGATGAGCGCGCACTCGCGCAGGTCCGCGCCCTCGAGACGGGCGCCCGTCAGGTCCGCCTTCTCGAAGGTCGCAGCCCGCAGGTCGGCCTTTTCGAAATCGGCACCGTTGAGGTCCGTCCCCTCGAACTTGGCGGCGAAGAGTTGGGCGCAGCGGAACTTGGCGCCGCGCAGCTTGGCGCCGCCAAAATCGCAGGCCATGAACTCGGCATGGCTGAAGTCCAGCCCGGTGAGGTCGAGGCCATGCAGTTCGCAGCGCCGCAGGATCGCCTTGCGCCCGTTGCGCACGCCCCTGAGGTAGTGCGTATGCAGCACGTGCAGCCGATCCAGCACCGGCTGCGTCAGCCGCACCCCGGTCAGGATCTTGGGGCCCCTGGTGCCGTTTGCCGCTGTTCCGTGTCCGTTATTCGCCATGATGGTTCTTGCTCCTGCCTCTGTCCCTTGGCCCGCGGCGGCGCCGCGGACAAGCGTTCGGTCGTCGCGCCCGCGCGCACTGCGCGCGAACCGCGGACCGTCCCGGCGGCTCTTGAAATCGCCGCCTTGTCCCGCCTTTGTAGTGGGATTAAAGAGGCACGGCTTTAATAAACGATAAAAAATATCAGGACGTTTGAAATAACCATTGTAAGTTGATTGGTAAAATCATATATCCAGACAGCAATATTTAATAAAAAATTCCATAAATTCGTTTTTAATACATAACTTGCTGTGATTTTGAGATCTTTCGCGCTCCCGTTATTTGTAGAGACTCTGCAGTTCGCCCTTGTAAGCGGCCAATATCTTGTGCCGGCGGATCTTCAGGGTCGGGGTCAGCATGTGGTTCTCAACCGTGAAGGGCTGCCGCGCCACGGCGATGCGCCGCACCTTTTCTGGCGGAGCGAGGCGCGCGTTGACGCGGTCGACGGCGGCGGAGAGCTCCCGCAGCAATTCGGGATGATCGTGCATGTCTTCGAGCCGGCGGGAGGTTCCGTGACGCTTGGCGAAATCCGCCAGATAGTCGTCGTCCGGTACGAGGATCGCCACGAGGTGCGGCCGCTTATCGCCGAAGGCCATCGCTTGATAGATCTGCGGCTCCAGGGTCAGGAATCCCTCGACGCGCGCGGGCGAGACGTTGTCGCCGCCGGAGAGCACGAGGATATCCTTCTTGCGGTCGGTGATGCGTATGTAACCGTCCGCATCGATCTCGCCGATATCGCCGGTATGGAGCCAGCCGTCGCGCAGCGCCTCGGCGGTGGCCTCCTCGTTGCGCCAGTAGCCCTTCATCACCAGTTCGCCGCGCACCAGGATCTCGCCGTCCTCGGCGATGCGCACCTCGACGCCGTCCAGCGGCGGTCCGACGCTGTCCATCTTGACCCGGCCCGGCGGGTTGGCCGAGACCACCGGGGCGGACTCGGTCTGGCCGTAGCCCTGCAGCACCGGCAGGCCGAGCGCGGTGAAGAATATCCCGATCTCCGGGTTGAGCGCCGCACCGCCGGACACCATGGCCTTCAGGCGGCCGCCGAAGCGGGCGCGCATCTTGTCGCGCACGAGACGGTCGACCACGGCGTCGACGAGGCGTTCCCACAGCGACAGGCTGCGCGGATCGCGATAGCGCTTCCGGCCCAGGCGCAGGGCGGTGTGGAAAAGTCGTTGCTTGAGCGGGCTCTGCTTCTCCACGCCACGCAGGATGCGCTGGTACATCGACTCGTAGAGCCGCGGCACCGCGGTCATGATCGTCGGCCGCGCCTCGGCGAGGTTGCCGAGCAGGTGCTCGACCCCGGTCGCGTAATAGATTTGTGCGCCGATCGAAATGGGAAAGAACTGGCCCGCGGTATGTTCGTAGGCGTGCGACAGCGGCAGGAACGACAGGAACACCTCATCGCCCAGCCCGAGACCGCTCAACAGGTCGAAGGCGCCCATGCAGTTGCACAGGATGGCACCGTGGCTGAGCATCACGCCCTTCGGCGTGCCGCCGGTCCCCGAGGTGTAGATGAAGCAGGCGGTATCGTCCCGCTTCAGGCCCTCGACCGTGGCCGCGATGTCCTCGCCCGCCCGGTCGCGCCCGAGGGCCAGCGCGTCGTCCCAGGACAGCGTGCGCAACGTGGCCTGCTGTCCGCGGTTCAAGGGCTCCATGCCGACCACCCAGCCGCACTCGGGCGCCTCGAGGGCGGCCGGCAACAGGCGCTTGGCCAGCGCCGCGGTCGAGACGATCGCGCCGCGCGCTCCCGAATCGGTGAGGATATGATTGTGGTCGGCGGTCGTATTGGTGGTGTAGGCCGGCACGGTGATCGCCCCGGCCGACATGATGGCGAGATCGGCCAGGCACCACTCGGGGCGGTTCTCCGACAAGAGGACCACGCGGTCGCCGGGCGCGATGCCGAGCCCGCGCAGCCCCGCCGCCAGGGTGCGGACGCCGTCTTCCGCCTCGCGCCAGGTCAGTGGCCGATAGGCGCCTTCGCGCCGCGCCCAGAGGAACGGACGATCTGCGAGGTCCCCGGCCTGTTCGAAAAACAGGGCCGGCAGGCTTCGCCAGCGCCGATAGTCCTCTTTTCTGCGCATCGCCTCGCCCTTCGTCCGCGCCGTGCGCTGCCGGACGACTTTACCCTTGGTCTTTCCCTAATGTCCGCCTATATCGCAGTCGGTCAAGGAGTCCAGCCATGTCGAAGCCAGCGGCCCAGGCCGCCCCGCGAACGGAAGACCTCGGCGACCTGCCGAGTTGGGATCTCGCCGACCTCTATCCCGGCCCCGACTCGGCGGAGCTGAAGCGCGATTTCGATGCCATCGCGGCGCGCGCCAAAGACTTCGCGGAGGCCTACAAGGGACGGCTCGCCGACCTGGATGGCGCCGCCCTCGGCGGCGCGATTGCCGAGTACGAGGCGGTCGAAGAGGCCCTGGGCCGCATCGGCAGCTACGCCCAGCTGCTCTATTCCGGCGATATGAGCGATTCCAAAATCGGCCGCTTCTACCAGGGTGCGCAGGAACGCCTCACCGATATCTCGGCTCATACGCTGTTCTTCACGCTGGAACTGAACCGCATGGACGAGGCGGTGCTGGAGGCCAAGATGGCGGCGCCGGACCTCGCCTGCTATCGGCCCTGGCTGCGCGATCTGCGCGCCCTACGCGAGCATCAGCTGGCGGACGAGCTCGAGCGCCTGCTGCACGAGAAGTACGTCGTCGGGCGCGCCGCCTGGGTGCGGCTGTTCGACGAAACCATGGCGGCCCTGCGCTTTCCGCTGGGCGACAAGTCCCTGACCAACGCGGAGATCGTCAACAAGCTGTTCGAGCGCGACGGCAAGGTGCGCAAGGCGGCCGCCAAATCCCTCGGCCGGGTTCTGGGCGACAACCAGCGCGTCTTCGCCCTGATCACCAACACCCTGGCCAAGGACAAGGAGATCGAGGATTCCTGGCGCGGATACCCGCGGCCGGTGTCGTCGCGCAACCTGGCCAATCTGGTCGAGGACGAGGTGGTGGACGCGCTGGTCGCGGCCGTCCGCGACGCCTACCCACGGCTTTCGCACCGCTACTACGCGCTCAAGGCGCGCTGGTTCGGCGTCAAGAAACTGCCCTACTGGGACCGCAATGCGCCTCTGCCGGACGACACCGACCGGGCGGTGCCCTGGGACGAAGCGCGCGAGACCGTGCTTTCGGCGTACGCCGCGTTCTCGCCCGACCTCGCCAAGGTCGGCCAGCGCTTTTTCGAGCGGCCGTGGATCGATGCCGGATTGCGTCCCGGCAAGGCGCCCGGCGCCTTCGCCCATCCCACCGTGCCGAGCGTGCATCCGTACCTGCTGCTCAACTACCAGGGGCGCACCCGCGATGTCATGACCCTGGCGCACGAGCTGGGCCACGGCGTGCATCAGGTGCTGGCCGGGCCGCAGGGCCAGTTGATGTCGGACACGCCGCTGACCCTGGCGGAGACCGCCTCGGTGTTCGGCGAGATGCTGACATTCCGGGCCATGTTGGCGCGCGAGACCGACCCGGGCCGCCGCAAGACGATGCTCGCCGGCAAGGTCGAGGACATGCTCAACACGGTGGTGCGCCAGATCGCCATGCACGAATTCGAGACGCGCGTGCACGACGAGCGGCGCACGGGCGAGCTTCTACCCGAGCGCCTGGGCGAGATCTGGCTCGACACGCAGCGCGAGAGCCTCGGCCCGGCGCTGCATTTCGAGGACGAGTACCGCAACTATTGGGCCTACATCCCGCATTTCATCCACGTGCCGTTCTACGTCTACGCCTATGCCTTCGGCGATTGCCTGGTGAACTCGCTCTATTCCGTCTACGAGCAGGCGAGCGACGGCTTCGCGGAGAAGTACCTCGACATGCTGCGCGCGGGCGGGACCAAGCGCCATCGCGAGCTGCTCGCGCCGTTCGGCCTGGACGCTTCGGACCCGGATTTCTGGGCCCGCGGCCTCTCGGTGATCGAGGGGTTCGTGGACGAGCTGGAGGCCCTCTCGTAACCGCGCCGGAACCTGCTTGCCCGGCGCGGCGTTGACGTGAGTCAACGACAGCCGGCGGCGCCTGGGGTGTAGTCGCTGTGATATGCAGCCCGGACCGCCCGACACCTAGGAACGAAAGTCCATGACCCGCCAACCGCAGGCCGCCCACGCGGCGGCCGGGAAATCCGCCAAGCCGAAGGACGGCAAGTCCTCGGCCAAGGTCGTGCCGCTGCGCCCGGCGGCGCAAGCGCCGCAGCGCCATGACGACAGCTTTCAGGGGCCGCTCGGCGCCGAGACCATGGACCGCGTCCTGCGCGCGGCGCTCGGCCGCGCCACGCTCGGTATCTCACCGGCTGCGCTGGCGCAGGCCTGGGCCGATTGGGCCGTACACCTGTCCATGGCGCCGGGCAAGCAGGTCGAGCTTGTGCAGAAGGCCGTGCGAAAGCAGGTTCGCCTGATGCTGCACTGTCAGCAATGTCTGCAGGGCAAGGACCCGGGCCCCTGCATCGATCCCCTGCCGCAGGACAGGCGATTCGCCGGCGAGACCTGGCAGCAACCGCCCTTCACCATGATCTATCAGTCGTTCCTGCTCACGCAGCAGTGGTGGTACAACGCGACCACCGGCGTGCGCGGCGTCTCGCCGCATCACGAGCAGGTGGTCGAGTTCGTCGCCCGGCAGGTTCTGGACGTGTTCTCGCCGACGAATTTCCTGCCGACCAATCCGGAGGTCCTGCGTGCGACCGTGCAGGAAGGCGGCGCCAATCTACAGCGTGGCCTTTCGAATCTGCTGGAAGACTGGGAACGCGCGGTGGCCGGGCGACCGCCGGTCGGGGCAGAGGAGTTCGTTCCGGGGCGCAACGTCGCCGTCACGCCGGGCAAGGTCGTCCACCGCAACGCGCTTTGCGAGGTGATCCAGTATGCGCCGGCCACGGAGCAGGTGCATCCCGAGCCGGTGCTGATCGTTCCGGCCTGGATCATGAAGTACTACATCCTCGACCTGTCGCCGGAGAACTCCCTGGTTCGCTACCTCGTCGAGCGCGGCCATACCGTCTTCATGCTGTCGTGGAAGAACCCGGGGCAGGAGGACCGCGACGTGTCGTTCGACGATTACCGGCGCCTCGGAGTCCAGGCCGCCCTCGATACGATCGGCCGCATCGTGCCCGATCGTCGCGTTCATGCCGTCGGCTATTGCCTGGGCGGCACCCTGCTGGCGATCGCCGCGGCCGCGATGGCGCGCGACAAGGACGAGCGTCTCGCCTCCGTGACCTTGATTGCCGCGCAGACCGATTTCAACGAGGCCGGCGAGCTCAACCTGTTCATCGACGAAAGCCAGGTCAGCTTCCTCGAAGACATCATGTGGGAGCAGGGCTATCTCGACACCAAGCAGATGGCCGGAGCCTTTCAGCTGCTGCGCTCGAATGATCTGATCTGGTCGCGCATGGTCCGCAACTATCTCCTCGGTGAGCGCGAGGGAATGATCGACCTGATGGCCTGGAACGCCGACGGGACGCGCCTGCCGTACCGCATGCATTCCGACTACCTGCGCCAGCTTTTCCTCGGCAACGACCTGGCCGAGGGGCGCTATCGCGTCGAGGGGCGGCCCGTCGCGCTCAGCGACATTCGCGTACCGATCTTCGCGATCGGAACGGAGCGCGACCACGTCGCGCCCTGGCAGTCGGTCTACAAGATCCACCTGCTGACCGATACCGAGGTCAGCTTCCTGCTGACCAGCGGCGGCCACAACGCGGGCATCGTGAGCGAGCCCGGTCATGCCGGCCGGCGCTATCGCCTGTCGTGCCGATCCGAATCGGACTCCTACGTCGATCCCGATACCTGGATGGTCCGCGAGCCGAGCCACGACGGCTCCTGGTGGCCGGCCTGGCAGTCTTGGCTCGCGGCGCATTCCGGCGCGTCGACGGCCCCGCCGACCCTGGGATCGAACGACCGGCCGCCCCTGGCCGAGGCGCCCGGCAGCTACGTGCTGGCGGAGTAGCCGTCCGCTCCGTCGCCGGCAATTCGCGTTATTCGGCGGCGCGCGATTCGGGCTCGGGCGGAAGTTCGGGCAGTTCCGCCGCTTCCAGCGTCTCCTTTTCCAAGAGCTTGGCCGCGGTCTCGTCGAGCACCGCGCGGTGCCGCGTCAGGATCGCCGTCGCGCGCTCGAAGGCGCGGTCGAGCAGCTTGCGCACGGCGCAGTCGATCTCGCGGGCGGTCTCCTGGCTGTAGACCGAACTGACACCGGGCTGGCGCACGACGCCCTCCAGGAAGCGGGGCTGCTCCTCGACGTAGATGGCGAGGCCCAGCGTGGTGTCCATGCCGTAGCGCATGACCATGTTGCGGGCGATGTCGGTCGCCTTGTTGAGGTCGTCGGCCGCCCCGGTCGATAGCCGCTTGAACGCCAGCACCTCCGCGGCGCGGCCGCCGAGCAGCATCGCCATCTTGTTCTCGAGCTCCTCCCGCGTCATCAGATAGCGGTCCTCGGTCGGCCGCTGGATGGTGTAGCCAAGCGACCCGATTCCGCGCGGGATGATCGAGACCTTCTGCACCACCTCGACGCCGGGCAGGGCGAGCGCGACCAGGGCGTGCCCACTCTCGTGGTAGGCCACGACGCGGCGCTCCTGGGGATTGAGTAGGCGGTTCTTCTTCTCCAGGCCGGCGACGATACGCTCGATCGCGTTCACGAAATCGGCCGTGGTCACGGTCGCGGCCTCGCGCCGCGTGGCGACGATGGCGGCCTCGTTGACGAGGTTGGCCAAGTCCGCGCCGGAGAACCCGGCGGTCAGGCCGGCGATCGCCTCGGCATCGACATCCGGGGCCGTCGTGATGCGCTTCATATGGACCTTCAAGATCGCCAGTCGGCCCCGCTTGTCCGGCCGGTCGACCAGGACCTGGCGGTCGAAGCGGCCGGCGCGCAGGAGCGCGGGATCGAGGATCTCCGGCCGGTTGGTCGCCGCCAGAATGACGACGCCGACCGAGGGGTCGAATCCGTCGAGCTCGGAGAGCAGCTGATTGAGCGTCTGCTCCTTCTCGTCGCTGCCACCCGAGACCGGCGACAGGCCGCGCGCCCGGCCCAGCGCGTCGAGCTCGTCGATGAAGATGATGCAGGGCGCGCTCTTGCGCGCCTGCTCGAACAGGTCGCGGACCCGCGCCGCGCCGACGCCGACGAAGAGCTCCACGAACTCCGAGCCGTTGACCGAGAAGAAGGTCACCCCGGCCTCGCCGGCCACCGCGCGGGCCAGGAGCGTCTTGCCGCAGCCGGGCGGGCCGACCAGCATGACGCCCTTCGGGATGCGCGCACCGAGCCGGCTGTAGGCCTCCGGCGCCTTGAGGAAGTGGACGACCTCGTTCAGCTCCGACTTGGCCTCGTCCACGCCGGCCACGTCTTCGAAGGTCACGCGGATGTCCTTCTCGACGTGGATCTTGGCCTTGCTCTTGCCGACTTGCATCAGGCCGCCGCCCATGCCCATGCCGCCGCGCTCCGCGAAGCGCCGGAACACGAACATCCACAGCCCGAAGAACAGCAGCACCGGCAGGATCCACGACAGCAGGTTGGCCAGGAAGTGGCTCTCGTGGATGCCGCTGTAGGTGACCCCGTACTTCTGCAGGTCCTGGGCCAGCGCGGGATCGACCCGCACGGTGTAGATCTCCTTGCGGCCGTCCTTTAGCGATTTCTTCAGCGTGGCGCGGACGTAGGTGTCGGCGATGCCGACCTCCTGGATCTTGCCGTCGCGCAGCAGCGACTCGAACTCGCTGTAGGGCACCGTCTCGACCTGCTGCGACTGGCCCCAGAGCTGCTGCAGGAACAGCACCGCCATGACGGCGAGGACGACGTACCAGAAGTTGAAGTGGGTCTTGCGTTCCATGGTGCGAGACGTCGCGGTGGCCTTGCCTGATAGCGGAAAGCTAGCATAGTCCCGGCTGAGACGGTCGCGTTGACATAAATCACCGGGACGGACGGCGGGCGGCATCATGGCAAGCGCGAGGATAAGCGACGCGGCCGACCGGATCGCCGTCATCGGCGGCGGCATCGTCGGCGTGTCGGCCGCCCATTTCCTCCAGCGCGACGGCCACAGCGTCGTCCTCGTCGAGCGCGGGGCGCCGGGTGCCGGGACGTCCTACGGCAATGCCGGGGCGGTCGCGGTCGGCGGCGTCATGCCCAGCGGCACACCCGGACTGATCTGGCGCGTGCCGAAGATGCTGCTCGATCCCTGCGGGCCGCTGGCCCTGCGCTGGCGCTATCTGCCGCGCATCGCTCCCTGGCTCTTCGCGTTTCTGCGCGCCAGCAGCCCGGCGCGGGTCGAGGCCATCGCGCGCGACCGCGCGGCGCTCGCCGCCGGCGCCGAGGAGGCCTGGCGCAGCCTCATCCGCGGCAGCGCGGTGGAGGGGCTGCTGCGCCCGCACCCCTGGCTCGAGGTCTACGACAGCGATGCCGGCTTCGCCGACTCGGCCGCCGAGCGCGACCTGATGACCCGCCTCGGCGTGCCCTACGAGGTGCTCGACGCCGACGCCCTGCGCCAGCTCGAGCCGGCACTGGCACCGATCTTCCGGCACGGCTTCCTGCAGGGCGGCGCCTTCGTCGCCAATCCGGGACGCACCGTCGAGGCGCTGGCGGCGCGCTTCGCGGCCGAGGGTGGCACGATCGTCCGGGCCGAGGCGCGCGACCTGGAGCCCGCGTCGCCGGGCTGGCGGATCGCCACCGACGACGGCGCTTTGCGCGCGGCGCGCGTCGTCGTGGCGGCCGGTGCCTGGTCGCACCGCCTGCTGCGCCGGCTCGGGATCGCCGTGCCGCTCGAGACCGAGCGCGGCTACCACGCCATGCTGGCGCCGGTCACGCCCGGCCTCAGCCATCCGACCTATTGGGGCGAGCGCGGCTTCGTGCTGGCCCCGATGGAGCAGGGACTGCGCCTGACCACCGGGGTCGAGCTCGCCGGGCTCGACGCCCCGCCCGACTTCCGCCGCCTGCGCCGCATGATTCCCCTGGCGCAGCGCATGCTGCCCGGGCTGCGGCCCGAGCCGCGCAGCCTGTGGCTCGGCCACCGCCCCTCGCTGCCCGATTCCAAACCGGTGATCGGCCCGCTGCCGGGCCACGCCGACGCCTATCTCGCCTTCGGGCACGGCCATCTCGGGCTGACGCTGGGGCCGGTCACCGGGCGGATCGTCGCCGACCTGGTCGCCGGCCGCGCGCCCGGCATCGATCTGAGGCCGTTCCGCGCCGACCGCAATTTCGCCGGCCGCCTGGACAAGGGCTAGGCCGCGCCCCATCTTCCCGGGCATGCCCGACAAGGACTACGGATCCGAGGACTCGCGGCTGGGCGGCCGCATGCGGCGCTACGCGCGCGTCGGCGGCAGCGTGGGCGGACTGGCGGCTCAGCTCGTCGGCGCGCGGGTGCTCGGCATCGACCTCGACCGCGGCCGGCATTCCGCCGACCTCAAGGCGGCGCTCGGCGGGCTCAAGGGGCCGCTGATGAAGGCGGCGCAGATCCTCGCCACGATTCCCGACGCCCTGCCGCCCGACTATGCACGCGAGCTGCGCGAGTTGCAGGCCAACGCGCCGCCGATGGGCTGGCCCTTCGTGCGCCGGCGCATGCGCGGCGAGCTCGGCCCCGGCTGGGAGAGCCGCTTCGCCGATTTCGAGCACGAGGCCGCCGCGGCCGCTTCGCTGGGCCAGGTGCACCGGGCGCATCACCACGACGGGCGCCTGCTCGCCTGCAAGCTGCAATATCCCGACATGCGCTCGACAGTGCAGGCGGACCTGGCGCAGCTGCGTCTCGCGTTCTCGATCTATCGCCACTACGACCGCGCGATCGACCCGAGCGAGATCTACCACGAGCTGGCCGAACGCCTGCAGGAGGAACTCGACTACGACCGAGAGGCGCGCCACATGCGGCTCTACCGAATCATGCTGGCCAAGGAGTCCGGCGTGCACGTCCCGGAACCGGTCGATGCGCTGTGCACCGCGCGGCTGCTCACCATGACGTGGCTCGAGGGCACGCCGCTGCTCGACTACGTCGCCGAGGTCGACGACGTGAAGCGGCGCAACAGGGCCGCCATGAACATGTTCCGCGCCTGGTACGTGCCGTTCTACGACTACGGCGTGATCCACGGCGACCCGCACCTCGGTAATTATTCGCTGTGCGCGGACGATAGCGTCAATCTGCTCGATTTCGGCTGCATCCGGGTCTTTCCGCCGCCCTTCGTCAAGGGCGTCATCGATCTCTATCACGCGCTGGTCGACGACGACCGGGATCTGGCGGTCAGCGCCTACGAGACCTGGGGCTTCAGCAACCTCAATGACGAGATGCTGGAGACCCTCAACATCTGGGCCCGGTTTCTCTATGCGCCGCTGCTCGACGACCGGCCGCAGCCGATCATGGGAAGCGAGGACAGCTTCTACGGCGCCCGCGTGGCCGGCAAGGTGCACCGCGAGCTGCGCCGACTGGGCGGCGTGCGGCCGCCGCGCGAGTTCGTGCTTATGGACCGCGCGGCGATCGGGCTCGGCTCGGTCTTCATGCACCTCGAGGCGGAGATCAACTGGCACCGCCTGTTCCACGAGCTGATCGAAGGCTTCGACGTCGACGTCCTGGCGAAGCGCCAGGCCGAGGCGCTGGGACGGGTCGGCCTAACGGCGCCGAGGGCCTGACTTTCCGCATAGGGGCGCTAACGCTCTGCATTATCTTGTGTTAAGGCAAATTCCCATCGCCTGCCGCGTACTTTACGCGGGCCCGGGACGTGTCTATAAGGCGGCAACTTGGGCGCGTAATTCTGACGGGTAATTTCCTCGCATGGGGCTTCCATCCCTCGGTTGGGCCTGGAGACTTTGGATCCTTGCGGGCCTTGCGGTAGCCGACCCGGCGCAGGCCCAGGAGGCCGCATCTCCCGAGCCCACGGCGGCGCCACAGGAGGTCCGCCTCGGCTCCTTCATCGTCGGCGGCGGCCTAACGGCTACGGAGCTTTACGACGACAATATCTTCGCCACGGACTCGGCGGAGATCGGCGATTACATCACGATCGTGACGCCCGAGATCTATCTCGAATCCGACTGGCAGCGGCACCGACTGCGCTTCGAGGGGGGCGCGGAGATCGGCCGCTACGCGAGCAACGGCGGCGAGGACTATAACGACTTTTGGATCGGCACCGACGGCCGCTACGACGTATCCGATGCGACCAACGTGTTCGGCGGCGCCCGATTCAGCCGTGAGCATGAGGACCGCGAATCGCCGGACGCCGTGAGCGGAACCGAGCCGACCACCTTCACGCGGCTGCAGGGGCATCTCGGCGCCGAACACAAGATCGACAAGGTCGCTCTGCGCTTCGGCCTGACCTCCGAGCGACTCGACTTCGAGGACGTGCCGCGTACCGGCGGCATTATCAACAACGACGACCGGGATCGTACGATGTACGAGGCGGGCGGGCGCGTCGGGTATCGCCTGCGCCCGGGGCTGGAGCCGTTCCTCCAGGCCATCTACGACCTGCGTCGCTACGTCGAGAACGTCGACGACAACAACTTCGACCGCGATTCGCAGGGCTACGGGTTGGCCGCGGGCCTCCAGGCACGGCTTGCCGAGGGGCTGGGCATCGAGGCGCTGGCCGGCTATCTGCATCAGGCCTATGACGATCCCCAACTGGGCGACGTCAACGCCCCCGATCTGGGATTTCGTCTGCTTTGGGACAGCGGAACGGGCACGGCCGTCAAGGGCTTCGTCGACCGTCAGGTCGAGGAGACGACCTTGGCGCGGGCCTCCGCCGCGCTCGACACCGTTGTCGGCGTCAGCGTGGAGCACGCCCTTTCCGCGGACCTGCTGCTCGACGCCCGCGCCGTCTATGTCGACAGTGACTTCGACGGAATCGCGCGACAGGACGACATCTACAGCCTCGGTGCCGGCCTCAAGTACTATTTTCTGCCCAACTTTTTCGTCGGCAGCGAGTATCGCCTGCTGATCCAGGATTCGAGCGAACCAGGCCAGGATTACGTAGAAAACCGGGTGCTGCTACGTCTCGGTGCGCAGATCGCGCCGGAATTTGCCGCCGATGCGGCGGCCCCACAGGGACCGTCGGGCGTCTATGCCGGCGTTCAGGCCGGCTACGGCATCCTCGGCTCGAGTCTGAAGGGGCCGCGCGGGTCCGGCGGCACCTTGAGCGCCGAGTTCGGCGCGGACGGCGCGACCGGCGGCGCATTCGCTGGCTATGCGCAGGCCTTGGGTCAATGGCGGCTCGGGGTCGAGCTGGAGGGCGAGGCGAGCACGGCGGAATGGGATCACGCGAGGTTGCCCGGCGGCCGTGTGTTCTCGGTGCACAAGACCGACACCTTCGGCGCCGCCGTGCGGTTCGGCTATGTGCTGAACAGCGGCGCGATTATCTACGGACGGGCGGGGCCGGTCTTGAGCAACTTCAGGACCGAATACAACCACGGTCACCGTCGTATCGACCAGGACGACCGCGAGGTCGGCGTCCGGTTCGGCACCGGGATCGAGGTGCCGGCCGGCGAGGCGCTGTTCCTGCGGCTCGACTACACCTTCACGGATTACGGCGATTACGGCGTGACAAGCAATGACACCGATGCATTCCACAACCGTGAGAGCCTCGTCCGTGTCGGACTCGGGTACCGATTTTACGATGACCCCGGCGTCCAGGCCGATGCGTCGGCGGCGTCGTTTACCGGGCCCTATGCCGGTCTGCGCGCGGGCTATGGCGAAATCGCCTCGCTGAATGCCGGCCCCCGACAGGCCGGATCCACCCTCGACGCCGAGCGCGCGAACGGCGGCTTCGTCGGCGGGCTCTTCGCCGGCTACGGCTACGATTTCGGCGGGCCCTATCTCGGCGCGGAATTGGAGGGCGAACTCGGAGACAGCGGCTGGGACCAGACGCGCGAACCGACCGGGCGGGTGTACTCGGTCGAAAAGGACCACGGCTTCGGCGGCGGCGTCCGCCTGGGGTACGTTCTCGGCGATGCCGCCCTGGTCTACGGCCGCGTCGGCATCATGCGCGCGCGTTTCTCCACCGACTATGACGTCGGGGCGAACAGAGTTCGGCAGGACGACGATTCGACGGGCCTGCGGGTCGGCGCGGGCATCGAAGCGCCGGTTTCGCAAAAGCTCTTCGTACGCCTCGACTATAGCTATACGGACTATGGCAATTTCGACGTGGATTACGGCAGCGGCATCGACCGCTTCGAGAATGCCGAGAGCCTCGTTCAGCTCGGCATCGGCTACCGCTTCTGAATGGCATGCAGGCGGTCTCGGCCGCTGTGAACACAGGGAGACAGGAGCAAATGCGTTTTTCCGGGTGCGTCATGGATCGAACTCGTCATGCGGCGGACGGCGGGACAGCCAAGCTGATTGGAACCTGTGCGGCGGCCGGGCTGTTGCTTTGCGTGGGCTGGATGCCGGGGCCACTGGCACCCTCCACCGCTTGGGCGCAGTCGCACGAGTCCGGCGCTTCGCATGACGAGGGCACGCATGTGGGCGGCGGACGCGGCGCGGGCGGGCATGGCGGCGGGCACCTGTCGGGCGGCCGTGGCGGCCACCGGTACGGCTCCGTCCGCAGCGGCGCGAGGCACAGTGGCGGGACCCACATCGATCATCTGCACGCGGACTCCGGGGCCATCGGAGGAGCCGACTTGGAGGACAACGTGTTTCGCCGCGGCGGCGGGTACCAGGCCTTCGCCATGATGGGGCGCGACGACGCGGGGCCCGAGGCGCCCGACGGTGGCCATGAGGACGGGCACGCAGACGGGCACGAGGACGGCGAGAGCCAATCCCACGAATAGGCCGGAGTCCTGCTCCTATGGGCGGGCACCTGCACGGAAAAGTTGACCGACTTTGACGTACGTCAATGCCGGGATGTCCCAAACATATTAGAAAATCTGCATCTGAAACCGGTCCCGGAAACCGAGGCCGCCGCTGACGGGGAATCGGGCGGGGACCCCCAACGACAATCGTAGGAGATCAATTCGTGATGCTGAACAATGGGGCGCATGGGAGGGTCTTGACCCTTGCAGCGGCTGCCTGCCTGACCGCGACGATGGGATCGGGGGCGGCTTCGGCCGGCAGTCTGGACCGGGAGTCCGGCCTGGGCGCGCCGGGCGCGGTGCAACTCGCCGCGTCGGACACCGGCCAGAAACGACAACAGGGCGCCGGCCAACAGGGCGGCGACAGTGGTGCCGGCGGCTATGGTGCCGGCGGAGCGGCGGCCGGCGGCAGCCGCGGCGGCGTGGAGGATTACATCTTCCGCGGCGGTGGTGGACGGCGGGTCATCATTATCCTCGAGGACGATGATTCGGACCGCCCGGATTGGGCCGGCGGAAACACGGACCTCAATCCGAACCGCGGAACGCCGAACCCGACGCCGGGCGTGACCAAGGGCGACGATTACGGCGACCTCATTGTCGTCGTGCGTGACCCGGTAACCGGCGCCCCCGTCCTGGTGGACGGCGAGTATCAGGTGTGCGTGACGCCGGACTGCAGCCAAGTGGTGCTGACCGTCGACGGCGAGGTCCCCGAGGGCGTGACCCCGATCGAGGTCGACTTCGGCCGGGCCAGCGTCGCGCGTGCACCGGATCGCGTGATCGACCATTCGCTCGACGAGGTGCTTGATCGTCTTGCGACGGCGACCACCGTGACGACCGATGAGGCAGGCCGCCTGGTAATTGATGGCGCGACGGTCGATTCACCGCTCGAAAACCTGGCGATGTACATCGCGCTGATGACCAGCGATCCGAAGTTGACGCCCGAGATTCTCGCCAAGCTGCCGGGCGACGTTCTGGATTTAGCGGCCAGCATGCTGGCTGGCGGGGCGGACAAGACCGGGACGATCTCGCTCGACTTCCTGGTCTACGAGAACGTGATTATGGGCGTGGTCGACAGCGGTGAGTTCTACGACTTCAGCAGTTTCGCCTATGATCGGAGCGACTACGACGTGAGCTACGATTACTTCTACACCGTCGACGGCATCAACGTCCTCTCCGCGACGGTCAACCTGCAGGATTATCTCGAGGCCACTCAGCCGACGGTCGATGGCCTTTCCGGTGCCAGCCTCTTCGCCGTCGCCGCAGACGACAGTCTGGAGGCCATCGAGCTGATTCATACGCAGATCCATGATGGCGTCCTGCCCGGGACCCTGATGGAATAAACCGGCCGAACAACGGGCGAAAGAAAAGGAGAGCGGCTCTGCCGCTCTCCTTGTTCGTTTCCCACCGATGAAGGGTCCGCCACGGGAAGTTTGTCCGCTGGCGGCGGTGGACGCCTCGACTCCGAGGGCGGTTGGCTTAGTTGCCTTGCCCCATGCCGCCTTGCCCCATGCCGCCTTGGCCCATGCCGCCTTGGCCCATGCCGCCCTGACCCGACCCCTGGCCCATGCCTTGTCCGCTCATCGCGCCACCGCCGAAGTTTTCGGGCAATGTGACGCCTTGCTGGCGCGCGCGTTCGCGAATGATGTCCCGATGGCGTTCGCGAATGCGCTCGCGCTCCTCCTCGGTGGCCGCATTCTGCATCTCCAGATGAAAGCGCTCGCGTTCCTGCGCCGTCAGGAACCGGCGGCCGTATTGTCCGAAGGTGTCGTCACTCTGTTGCGCCAGGGCGGCGGAGGCCGTCAGCGTCGCGGCCGGCAGAGCCGCAAGAACCAGTAGGAGCTCGCGTCGTGTCATCAGGGTGTTCTCCACATAAGAAGAATTGAATGTGTTCTCCGAGATGAGACGGTTTCACTGCCATTTCAAGTATTAGACGTAAATTTATCGCGGCAAGGTTGTGACACCTTGACCCGTGATCCGGCGCCCGAAATCGGTTAGAAGGGGCGTCGGGCCGATTCGGGGAACCGTCGTAACGACGATCGGCCGGGGGCTTGAGGGCTCTGGTATACCAGTATGGCCGTGATTTTCCACGCGGCCAATGCCGGGCCCATCGCCGGGACCGCAAGAAGATCTGGGGGGACTCGTACAGCATGAAGATCGCCATCCCCAAGGAGCGCCGATCCAACGAGGCGCGCGTCGCCGCCTCGCCCGACTCCGTCAAGAAGCTGGCCGCCCTCGGGTTCGAGGTCGTCGTGGAGAAGGGCGCCGGCAAGGGCGCGGCCGTGACCGACGCCGCCTTCGAGGCGGCCGGCGCGACCATTGCCAAGGACGCGAAGGCGGTACTCGCCGGCGCCGACCTGGTGCTCAAGGTGCAGCGGCCGACCGCCGAGGAGTGCGCGGCGCTGCCCAGGGGCGCGATCCTGATCGCGACCCTCGATCCCTACCGCGCCGGGGACGAACTGGAGGCGCTGGCCAAGGCGGGCGTGACGGCCTTCGCCATGGAGCTTCTGCCACGCATCACCCGGGCGCAGTCGATGGACGTGCTGTCGTCGCAGGCCAACCTCGCGGGCTACAAGGCGGTGATCGACGCGGCGGCGCATTACGGCCGCGGCTTTCCCATGATGATGACCGCCGCCGGCCGCATGAATCCGGCACACGTCATGGTGATGGGCGCCGGCGTCGCCGGGCTGCAGGCGATCGCCACGGCGCGTCGCCTGGGCGCGGTGGTGCACGCCACCGACGTGCGCCCGGCCGCCAAGGAAGAGGTGCAGTCGCTCGGCGCCAAGTTCGTCGCCGTCGAGGACGAGGAGTTCAAGCAGGCGCAGACCGCCGGCGGCTACGCCAAGGAGATGTCGGAGGAGTACAAGCGCAAGCAGGCGGCGCTCATCGCCGAAACCCTGCCCAAGATGGACGTGGTGATCACCACGGCACTGATTCCGGGACGGCCCGCCCCGCGCCTGATCAGTGCGGAGATGGTCGAGTCGATGAAGCCCGGCGCGGTGATCGTCGATCTCGCGGTTGACAACGGCGGCAACTGCGAATTGAGCGAACCCGGCAAGGTCGTCGAGAAGCACGGCGTCACCATCGTCGGCCATCTCAACACGGCCAGCCGCCTGGCGGCCGACGCCTCGCAGCTCTATGCCAACAACCTGTTCAATTTCCTCTCGCTGTTGTGGGACAAGCAGGAGAAGAAACTGGCGATCGATTGGGACGATGAGATCGTCGCCCAGACCCTGGTGACGCGCGACGGCGCCGTCGTCCACCCCAAGCTGAGGAAGGACGGTGCGCCGGCGCCGGCGAAACCCGCCGCGCCCGAAGAAAAGGCCGAATCGGCGGCAGACGAGAAGACCGGCGAAGCGGCCGGAAAGGGGGAGTCCAATGGCTGAAGCGACACTGGCGACCAAGGCCGGCGAACTGGCCGACAAGGCGGGCGAGCTCTCGGCCGGACTCGCCGATCTCGCGCGCGAGGCCGCCATGACCACAATGGCCGGCGGCGGCGAGCACCTGGGCACCTCGCCGCTCGTGATCGGCCTGACGGTGCTCGTGCTGGCGGTGTTCGTCGGCTACCACGTGGTCTGGAGCGTCACGCCGGCCTTGCACTCGCCCTTGATGGGCGTCACCAACGCGATCTCCTCGGTGATCATCGTCGGCGGCCTGATCGCCGCGCTCTCGGGCGGCAGCGCGGTGAGCGACGTGATGGGCTTCCTGGCGATCACCCTGGCCAGCGTCAACATCTTCGGCGGCTTCCTGGTGACCCACCGCATGCTGTCGATGTTCAAGAAGAAGAAGCGCTAGGCCGGGGAGGGATCGAACCATGAGCGTGAACCTCGCCGCACTTCTCTACCTTGTCGCTTCGGTCTGCTTCATCCTGGCGCTCAAGGGCCTGTCGCACCCCGAGACCAGCCGGCGCGGCAACTTCTTCGGCATGGCGGGCATGGCGATCGCCGTGGGCACGACGCTCGCGCTGGCGCCGACCTTCGACACCAACCTGCTGATCGTGCTGGCCGGCATCGTCGTTGGCGGCAGCATCGGCACCTTCATCGCCATACGGGTCCAGATGACGGCCCTGCCGCAGCTCGTTGCCGCGTTCCATTCGCTGGTCGGCCTGGCGGCGGTCTTCGTCGCCGTCGCCGCGTTCTACAACCCCAGCGCCTATGGCATCGGCGTGCCCGGCGAGATCAGGCTGAACAGCCTGATCGAGATGTCGGTCGGCGTCGCCATCGGCGCGGTGACCTTCACCGGGTCGATCATCGCCTTCGCCAAGTTGCAGGGCATCATGAGTGGCAAGCCGATCGTCTATCCGCTGCAGCACTGGATCAATCTGGCGCTCGGCATAACTGCGGTGATGATGGTGGTGTGGCTGTGCAGCAGCGAATCCTCGATCGCCTTCTGGCTGATCGTGTTGATCGCACTGGCACTCGGCATCCTCATGATCATTCCCATCGGCGGCGCCGACATGCCGGTGGTGATCTCGATGCTCAACTCCTATTCCGGCTGGGCCGCTGCCGGCATCGGCTTCACGCTGGAGAACAACCTGCTGATCATCGCCGGGTCGCTGGTCGGCTCCTCGGGCGCCATCCTCAGCTACATCATGTGCAAGGGGATGAACCGCTCCTTCTTCTCGGTCATCCTCGGCGGCTTCGGCGGCGAGACCGCGGCGGCGGGCGGCGATGCCGGCGACAAGACCTACAACCAGGGCTCGGCCGAGGACGCCGCCTTCCTGATGCGCAACTCCGAGAAGGTCATCATCGTGCCCGGCTACGGCATGGCCGTCGCCCAGGCGCAGCATGCCCTGCGCGAGATGGCGGAGCTGCTGAAGGAGGATGGCGTCGAGGTCGTCTACGCCATCCACCCGGTGGCCGGGCGTATGCCGGGGCACATGAACGTGCTGCTCGCCGAGGCCAACGTGCCCTACGACGAAGTCTTCGAGATGGACGAGATCAACCGCGACTTCGCGTCCACCGACGTCGCCTTCGTGATCGGCGCCAACGACGTGACCAACCCGGTGGCCAAGACCGACAAGACCTCGTCGATCTACGGCATGCCGGTGCTCAACGTCGACGAGGCGCAGAACATCCTTTTCGTGAAGCGCTCCATGGGCTCGGGCTACGCCGGCATCGACAATCCGCTGTTCTACATGGACAAGACACGGATGCTGCTGTCCGACGCGAAGAAGATGTGCGAGGACATCGTCAAGGCGCTGGAGCAATAGCCGGCCGGGCTTGCCGTCCGCGCGCGGAAACGCCGACGGCGCCTCGGGAAGCGGCCCGGGGCGCCGTCAATTCTCGGCCCGCGGCGACGCGGGCGAATTTCATCGGAACGTGTCTGGGCTGACCGAACGGCCGCGGATAGGGCCCTAGAAGCCCTCGCGCTCCATCCGCTTGCGCATCAGCTTGCGATGGCGGCGGACGGCCTCGGCGCGCTCGCGCTTCTTGCGGGCCGATGGCTTCTCGTAGCTGCGACGCAGCTTCATCTCGCGGAAGACACCCTCGCGCTGCAGCTTCTTTTTCAGCGCGCGCAGGGCCTGATCGACGTTGTTGTCGCGGACATGTACTTGCACGTTCCGGTCGACGCTCCTTTCCCAACGGGTCGGGCCGGGCCCTTTGGGCCGAGGCCAGCATACACAGAACCGTTGCTCCGGCCGGCGGCCGGACCAAGGGGCGTGTTCTTAGCACAGCGCCGGGCCCTTGTGAAGGCCCCCGTCGCGACGAGGAAATTATTGAAATTTCGTCTCTTTTCGCAGGTCGCCGGCGGCTGCACGGCGGCTCGGCCCGGACCCGCTGGCGCGGCCTCTTTACCGCCGGGGAGGCGGACGCCATAGTGCCGGCATGGCCATTCTGAAGATCGCCCGCATGGGGCACCCCATCCTGCGCCGCCGTGCCGCGCCGGTCGAGGATCCGACGGACCCCGAGGTCCGCCGCCTGGTCGGCGACATGCTGGAGACCATGGAGGACGCCGACGGGACCGGCCTGGCCGCACCGCAGGTCCACGTGCCGCAGCGAATCGTGGTGTTCTACGTCGCCGCCGAGCGGGCGGCCCGCGCCGACGCCGGCGCCGCGGGCGCCGAGGCGGACGAGGACCCGGCCGCGGACGACGGCCTGGCCGTCCCGCTCACCGTGCTCATCAACCCGGTGATCGAGCCTCTGACCGAGGAGATGGTGGTCGGCTGGGAGGCCTGTCTCTCGGTGCCCGATCTGGCCGGCCAGGTGCCGCGCTACACAGCGGTGCGGTATCGCGGCCTGGGCCTGGACGGCCGCGAGATCCTGCGCGAGGCGCGCGGCTTCCACGCCCGCGTGGTGCAGCACGAATGCGACCACCTCGACGGCATCCTCTACCCGCAACGCATGACCGATCTCGCGACCCTCACCTTCACCTCGGAGCTGCGCGAGCGAGCGGCGGCGGAGCAACCGCCGGCCGAGCCGGCGAGCGAACAGACGGCGGCCCATGCCGCCGGGGAGACGGCATGAGCGCGACCATCGACGAGACGCGGGCGGCGCTGCTGCAGGCGGCGCTGACGCATGTTCCCTTCGACGGCTGGGGGCGGCGCGCGCTGCAGGCCGGCGCCGAGGACCTCGGCCTCGACCGGGCCGCGCTCGACAACGCCTTTCCGGGCGGCCCCGGCGAGCTGATCGAGGCCTACTTCGCCGACATCGACCGGCGCATGCTGGAGGGCCTGGAAGCCAAGGACATGTCCGAGCTGCGCCTGCGCGAACGGGTCGCCTTCGCGGTCCGCCTGCGGCTCGACCTGCTCGTGCCGCATCGCGAGGCCGTGCGTCGCGGCCTGTCGTTTCTGGCGCTGCCGCAGAACGCGGCCCTGTCGCTCAAGCTGCTGTACCGCGCGGTCGACTCGATCTGGCACGCGGTGGGCGACCGCTCGACCGACTATGGGTTCTATTCCAAGCGGCTGCTGCTGGCCGGCGTGTATTCCTCGACGCTGCTGGTGTGGCTCGACGACCACTCCGAAGGCCATGCCGACACCTGGGCGTTCCTCGAGCGCCGACTCGACGACGTCATCAAGGTCGGCCCCTTCATCGGCCGCACCATGGACAGCCTCTTGAGCATTCCGGACAGGCTCGTACGCGGCCGCACCGGCGGGCTGCGCCCGTAATCCTCGCGCTCAGCCGCGCGGAATGAGCCGCGTGGTATGGCCCATCTTGCGGCCGGGCCGGGCCTCGGCCTTGCCGTAGAGATGCAACTTCACCCGGGGATCGCGCAGCGCCTCCTGCGCGCTCTCGACCGCGTCGCCCAGCAGATTCTGCATGACCGCGTCGGCCAGACGCTCGGTCGAGCCCAGCGGCAGCCCGGCCACCGCGCGCACCAGCTGTTCGAACTGCGAGGTGATACAGGCGTCGAGCGTCCAGTGGCCGGAGTTGTGCGGCCGCGGCGCCAACTCGTTGACCAGGATCTGGTCGTCCGCGGTGACGAACATTTCGATCGCCAGCAGCCCGACGAGATCGATGGCCTCGGCCAGATGGCGGGCGATGCCCTCGGCCTTCTCGCTGACGCGCTCGGGCAGTCGCGCCGGCACCAGGGTCTGGTCGAGGATGTGCTGCTTGTGCTTGTTCTCGACCGGGACGTAGGTCTGGCGCGCACCCCGGGCGTCGCGCGCGACGATCACCGAGACCTCCATCTTGAAGTCGACGAAGCCTTCCAGGATGACGCCGGTGGTGGCCACCGCTTCGGCCATCTGCGGCCAGATCGCCTCCGGCGTGGTCTCGGGATCGAGCCGCGCCTGGCCCTTGCCGTCGTAGCCCAGCTCCGCCGTCTTGAGAATCGCCGGGCGGCCGATCCGGCCTAGCGCCGCCCGCAGCTCCGGCAGGTCGGCGACCGCCGTGTAGGGCGCGGTCGGCACCTCGTTCTGCCGGCAGAAGTCCTTCTCGCGCAGGCGGTTCTGGCAAATTCGCAGGATCTCGGGCCGGGGCCGGACCATCACCCGTTCGGCCAGGAACTCGGCGGTCGCCAGCGGAATGTTCTCGAATTCGAAGGTGACGACGTCGACCGCCGCGGCAAAGGCGGACAGCGCCGCCTCGTCGTCGTAGGCGGCCCGGGTGGCGCGCGATGTGACCTGGCCGGCCGGTGAATCCGCGTCCGGGCAGTAGACATGGCAGCGGTAGCCGAGCGCCGCCGCAGCGGTGGCCGTCATGCGTCCGAGCTGTCCGCCGCCGAGCACGCCGATCACCGCACCGGGCGGCAGCGCTCCCTCGAGCCGTCGCACCATGAGCCTCAGCCGTCTTCGGGCGTCTCGGCGACGGCGGCGGTCTGCCGGGCGCGCCAATCGTCCAGGGCCGCGGCGAGCGCCTCGTCCTGCAGCGCGAGAACGGCGGCTGCCAGCAGGGCCGCGTTGATCGCGCCCGCCTTGCCGATGGCGAGCGTCCCGACCGGTACGCCGGCCGGCATCTGCACGATGGACAGCAGGCTATCTAGGCCCTTGAGCGCCTGGCTCTCGACCGGCACGCCGAACACCGGGAGCGGCGTCTGCGCCGCGACCATGCCGGGCAGGTGCGCGGCGCCGCCGGCTCCGGCGATGATCGCCTTGAGGCCGCGCTTGCGCGCGCCGCCGGCGTACTCGCGCATGCGCTCCGGCGTGCGATGGGCCGAGACGATGCGCACCTCGTGCGCGACGCCCAGCGCGCTCAGCGTCTCCGCCGCATGGCGCAGCGTCGCCCAGTCCGACTGGCTGCCCATGATGATGCCGATCAGGGGGCGGTCCTTCGCCATCCGCTGTCTCCGCCGTTCCGTGCGTTCCTGCCGGGGCCCCTGCCGCGGAGGCGGCATTATCGGGTCCGGTCCGGCCCGAAGCAAGCGCCGCCCCCCGTATCGCCCCGTCCCGCGTGAACGAAGCGTTAACCATGGCGGACGTAGCGTGAGGCGGGAGAGGACAGGGCATGCGTATCGGCAACGACGGCAGGACGGCCCGCACCGCGGACTTGACGGTGCCGCGCGACGGCGGCGAAGGCGTCGGCAAGGGACCTGCGCCCGCCGCCAAGGCGTTCGGACCCGTCGACGTCGCGACCATCATGGGCATTTCCGAGACCGAGCTGACGCCCAAGGTACGCATCGCGATCGATCGGCTTCTGGCCGAGGTTCAGCAGCTGCGCGAGCAGCTCTCGCTCGCCCAGAAGCGCATCGGCCATCTCGAGGCGCTGGCCGACAACGACCCGCTGGCCCCGGTGCTCAACCGCCGCGCCTTCGTGCGCGAGCTGGTGCGCATGAGCGCCTTCGCCGAGCGCTACGAGGCGCCCGGCAGCATCATCTATTTCGACGTCAACGGCTTGAAGCGGATCAACGACCGCCACGGCCACGCGGCCGGCGACGCCGCGATCAAGCATGTCGCGGAGGTGCTGCTGCGCGAGGTGCGCGCCTCGGACGTGGTGGGGCGGCTGGGCGGCGACGAGTTCGCGGTGATCCTGGCGCAGGCCGCGCCGGCGGCCGCGGCGGCCAAGGCGGCGAGCCTGGCCGAGGCGGTGTCGAGCGATCTCGTGAACTGGGACGGCGAAGCCCTGCGCGTGGGCGTCGCCTACGGCACCTACACGCTGGCCGGCGGCGAGGGGCCGGACGAGGCGCTGGCAGCGGCCGATCGCGCCATGTACGCACGCAAGAACGCGGCGGACGACGCCGCCTGACCCGGCGGGCCGGCCGGGGTTCCGGTGCCTCAGGCGATGATGTCGGGCAGCAGCTCGCTTTCGATCTGCGCGATCTGGTCCTTGAGCAGCAGCTTGCGCTTCTTGAGGCGCTTGATCTGAATCTGATCGAACGGTGCGGTTTCCGCGATGCGGGCAATCACGTCGTCCAGGTCGCGGTGCTCAGTCTTCAGTTCAGCCAGCCTTTGCCGCAGACGCTCGGTCTCTTCTTGATTCATGCGGTCCGCCGGGTGTGTCGTCTGGCCGCCCGTCGCCCCCGCCGGACGGCTGCCGGATAATTGCAACAGTATAGCTTCCGGCGCGGCTTTTCGGGAGTCCGGAGCCTGGGCTCGAAACCGCGCCACGGCCCGGTTGCGCCCCTGCCTGATTTTTCTGACACTTAGGGCGAGAGACAGCCCGCGAGCGGGAGAGGGCAAGCGATCGGCCATGGCGCAGGCGAAGCGAATCGGGATTTTGACCAGCGGCGGCGACTGCGCCGGGCTCAATGCCGTCCTGCGGGCGGTGACGCTGCGCGCGGTCGAGGGCTACGGGTGGCAGGTGATCGGGATCCGCAAGGGCACGGCCGGGCTGCTGAGCCGCCCCGTCGAGGCCGAGCCCCTGCATCCGGAAGACTTCTCCGGCATGCTGCTGCGCAGCGCCGGTACGATCCTCGGCACGACCAACTGGGGCAACCCCTTCGCCTATCCGCAACCGGACGGCAGCCACGTCGACCGCTCGGAGGAGGCGATCGAGGGCTGCCGCATGCTCGCCCTGGATGCCCTGATCGGAATCGGCGGCGACGGCAGCCTGGAGATCCTGCGGCGCCTGACGCAGCAGGGCGGCATCGACTTCGTCGGTATCCCCAAGACGATCGACAATGACCTCGGACACACCGAGCTTTCGATCGGCTATGCCACCGCGGTCGAGGTCGCGACCGAGGCGCTCGACCATCTGCAGCCCACCGCCGCCAGTCATTCGCGTGTCATGGTGCTGGAGGTCATGGGGCGCGACGCCGGTCACATCGCGCTCAATGCCGGGATCGCCGGCGGCGCCGACGTGATTCTCATCCCCGAGATTCCCTACAGCATCGCGGTGATCGCTCGGAAGATCGAAGCGCTGCGCCGGGAGGGCCGCAACTTCGCGCTGGTCGTCGTCGCGGAGGCCGTGCGTACCGAGGACGGCAAGCCGGTCACGCAGAAGCAGACCAGCGGTGCCTTCACCTACGGCGGCATCGGCTATTACGTCGCCGGGCGCATCGCCGAGGCGACCCGGGCCGAGACCCGGGTCACCGTGCTGGGGCACCTGCAGCGCGGCGGCATGCCGACGCAGCGCGACCGCCTGATGGCCTCAGTCTTCGGCGTGCACGCCGTCGATCTCATCGCCCGCGGCGCCTTCGACCGCATGGTCGCCTGGACCGGCCGCACCGTGGTCGACGTGCCGCTGGCCGAGGCGATCTCCGGCTACCGCGCGGTCGACCCCGAGGGGGCGCTGGTGCACACGGCGCGCGGCCTGGGAATCTGCCTCGGCGACGCGTGAACACGCCGAAGTCTGGAATCGTTCGAATCTTCGCCTCCGCCAGTGCGATCTGTGGCATGCTCGGGCATTATGAGCGGCGATCCCGGACAGGATTTCTGGGACTATTCGCTGGCGGTCTATGGCCGCGACGGCGTGGCGCGCGCCTGCCTGGCGCTGCAGGACCGCCACGGCCTGGACGTCAACCTTCTGCTGTTTTGCGGCTGGGCCGGCGCGCAGGGCGTTTCGCTGGAAGCGGCGGAGCTGGCCGCCCTCGACGATCTGGTGCGGCCCTGGCGCGACGGTGCGGTGGCGCCGCTACGTGCCGCGCGCCGTTGGCTGAAAAGCCAAACCCTGGCGCCGGCGGCGCTGGCCGATGCCTTGCGCGAACACATCCTGGCCGAGGAGATCCGCGCCGAGGAGATCGCGCAGCGCGTCATGGCCGCCCGCCTGCCGGCCCGCCTCGACGTGACGCCGCCGGCGCCGCGCGGCACCTCGGCGCCGCAGCGCACCGCGGCCAACCTGGCGACTTGCCTCATGGCCCTGAACATCGAGCGGACGGCGGCGGACACGGCTGACCTCGCCGCCGTGCTGCGCGGCTGCCATCCGGAGGTCGCGCCGCTCGATGCGGTGTGGCTGTTGGGCGGTTAATCCTCGGGATCGCCGCCGGCCGCGGCGGCCCGCGGCGGGTTGCCGCGGTCCTCGCCCCAGCGCAGGACCTTGCCGGTATCGAGCCCGAACAGGTCGAGCACCCGGCCGACCGACTGGTCGACCACCGCGTCTAGGCTCTGCGGCCGCGTGTAGAAAGCCGGGACCGGTGGGGCGACGACCGCGCCCATCTCCGAAAGCGCCAGGAGGTTGCGCAGATGGCCGCTGTGCAGCGGCGTCTCGCGCAGCATGAGGACCAGCCGGCGGCGCTCCTTGAGGACGACGTCGGCGGCGCGCGTCAGCAGGTTCGAGGTCACCCCGGTGGCGATCTCGGACATCGAGCGGATCGAGCAGGGAGCGATCACCATGCCCAGCGTGGGGAAGGAGCCGCTGGCGATGGCGGCCCCGACATCGGCCACAGAATAGCTGGCGTCGGCCAGCGCGCGCACCTGGGCGACCTTGAGGTCGGTCTCGTGCGCCAGCGTCATCTCGGCCGCCCGGCTCATCACCAGATGGCTCTCCACCGGCAGGGCCCTGAGGGCCTCCAGCAGGCGAATCCCATAGATGATCCCGCTGGCGCCGCTGATGCCGACGATGAGACGCTCGGGGTCCGTCATGATCCGCAGTTTTCCGCCATTCCTTGAGCCCAGCGTTGCGTCCCCGCTGGGATCGGAGTAGCATTTTTTCGCGTACTGGCGATATGGAGGACGCGTATGTTGACAGATGAGCGTCTCGATTCTCTACGTGCCAAACACGCCTCCCTGGAACGGGCCATAGAAGAAGAAAATCAGCGCCCACTCCCCGACGAATTGAAGCTTCACGAACTTAAGCGCGAGAAACTCCGAATCAAGGATCGAATCGCCGAAATGTCGGGGTGACCCGGTGGCGGGGGCTGCCGGCTCCGCTTGCCGGGCGGCCCTGCGGCACGAAGATGTAAACCGCGCCTTGGGCCTCCAAGGCGCGGTCGCGCGTCAAGGGTCCGGCGGCCAGCTCCCTCACAGCGCCTTGACGCGTTCGCGCAGGCGGAATTTCTGGATCTTGCCGGTCGAGGTTCTGGGCAACGGCCCGAAAACGACGCTGCGCGGTGCCTTGAAGTGCGCCAGATTGTCGCGGCAGAAGGCGATCAGCTCCTGCGCGTCGGCGCGCGCCCCGGGCCTGAGCTCGACGAAGGCGCAGGGCGTTTCGCCCCAGGTCTCGTCGGGCCGCGCGACGACCGCCGCGGCGGCCACGGCAGGATGCCGATACAGGGTATTCTCGACCTCGATGGAGGAGATGTTTTCGCCGCCCGAGATGATGATGTCCTTCGAGCGGTCCTTGAGCTCGATGTAGCCGTCGGGGTGCCACACGCCCAGGTCGCCGCTGTGGAACCACCCGCCGGCCAACGCCCGCTCCGTTGCCGCCGGGTTCTTCAGGTAGCCTTTCATGACGACGTTGCCGCGCAGGAAGACCTCGCCCAGCGTCTCGCCGTCGCGCGGCACCGGGCGCAGCGTCTTGGCATCGGCGACCATCAGCCCCTCGAGCACGGGGTAGGCGACTCCCTGGCGGGCCTTGAGCGCCGTCTGCTCGGCGACCGGCAGGTCGTCCCAGGCATCGTGCCACGCACAGACCACGGCCGGGCCGTAGACCTCGGTCAGGCCGTAGACGTGGGTCACCTCGATACCTTCCCCGGCCATGGCGGCCAGGACCGACGCGGGCGGCGGCGCGGCGGCGGTCATCATGCGCACCTTGTGGTCGAACTCGCGACGCTCCTCTGGCGCCGCGTTGAGGATCGTCTGCATGACGATGGGTGCGCCGCAGAGGTGCGTCACCTTGTGCTCGGCGATGGCCGCGTAGATCGCGCCGGCCTCGACGCGCGGCAGGCAGACGTGCGTCCCGGCCAGCGCCGTGACGGTCCAGGGAAAGCACCAGCCGTTGCAGTGGAACATCGGCAGGGTCCAGAGGTAGACCGGGTGCGGCGCCATGCCCCAGACCATGACGTTGCCCAGCGCATTCAGGTAGGCGCCGCGATGGTGATAGACGACACCCTTCGGGTTGCCCGTGGTGCCCGAGGTGTAGTTGAGCGCGATGGCGTCCCACTCGTCTTGCGGCGGGTCCCAGGCGAAGTCGGAATCGCCGCTCTCGAGAAAAGCCTCGTACTCGATCTCGCCGAGGCGCTCGCCGCCGTCGGATGCAGGGTCGTCGATGTCGATCACGATGAGCTCGCGGCCCAGGCGCGCCAGCGCCGGCGCGAGCGTGGCGGCGAAGCTCGTGTCGGTGATCAGCGCCTTGGCCTCGCCGTGCTCGAGGATGAAGGCGATCGCTGCGGCATCGAGGCGGTAGTTGAGCGCATTGAGCACCGCGCCGGCCATCGGCACGCCGAAATGCGCCTCCAGCATCGGCGGCGTGTTGGCCGCCATGACGGCGACCGTGTCGTTGCGCCGGATGCCGCGCCGGCGAAGCGCCGAGGCGAGGCGGCGGCAGCGCGCGTAGGTCTCCGCCCAGTCGCGGCGCAGCGGGCCGTGAATGACGGCCGTCCGGCGGGGATGCACCGCGGCCGCGCGGGCGAGCAAACCGAGCGGGCTGAGCGCGGCGCTGTTCGCCGCGTTGGGCGCGAGTGCTTCGATACCGTCGCCGCCGGTCATGGTCTTCCGCAGGTCCGCTCGTTCCTTCGCGTCTTCGGTTCCCGTTCTAACCTTTGCGGCCCCGTGCTGGCCAGTCCCAGGCACCGGCGGCCGCCGGGCCGGGTAATTGCATGGGCGGCGGAATTGCCGCATTCTGGCCCAGGCGCCGAAGGCGCCAAATATAGCCAAAAACGAACAGGGAGGACCGGGCACAATGGGGCGCTACGACGAGGTGCATGGCCGCTCGCTGGAGGATCCCGAAGGTTTCTGGGGCGAGGCCGCCGAACAGATCGACTGGTTCCGACGCTGGGACAAGGTGCTCGATGCGTCCAACCCGCCGTATTACCGCTGGTTCAGCGGCGGCGAACTCAACACCTGCTACAACGCCCTCGACCGCCACGTCGACGGCGGCCATGCCGATCAGGTCGCGCTGATCTACGACAGTCCGGTCACTAACACGCTGCGACGCTACAGCTACCGCGAACTGCTCGACCGGGTCGCACGCTTCGCCGGGGCCCTGGCCGACCAGGGCGTGGGGAAGGGCGACCGCGTCATCGTCTACATGCCGATGGTGCCGGAGGCCGTCATCGCCATGCTGGCCTGCGCCCGGATCGGCGCGGTCCACTCCGTCGTGTTCGGCGGTTTCGCCGCCAACGAGCTGGCGACGCGGATCGACGACGCCAAGCCCAAGGTGATGGTCTCCGCCTCTTGCGGCGTCGAAGTCAACCGCGTGATCCCCTACAAGCCGCTGCTCGACAAAGCGATCGAGCTGGCCAGCCACAAGCCGGATCACTGCATCGTGCTGCAGCGGCCGATGTCGACGGCGGATTTGACGCCGGGCCGCGACGTGGATTGGGAGGAGGCCGAAGCGGCCGCCGAGACGCACGACTGCGTGAGCCTCAAGGCAACCGATCCGCTCTACATCCTCTACACCTCGGGCACGACGGGGCAGCCCAAGGGTATCGTGCGCGACAACGGCGGCCACGCCGTGGCGTTGAAATGGTCGATGAAGGCGATCTACAACGTCGATCCCGGCGAGCCCTATTGGGCGGCGAGCGACGTCGGCTGGGTCGTCGGGCACTCCTACATCGTCTACGCACCCTTGCTGCACCGCTGCACGACCATGCTCTACGAGGGCAAGCCGGTCGGCACGCCCGATGCCGGTGCCTTCTGGCGCGTCATCGCGCAGCACAAGGTGCCGACCATGTTCACCGCGCCGACCGCCTTCCGCGCCATCCGCCAGCAGGATCCCAACGGCGAATACCTCAAGCTCTACGACCTGGCGCACTTCCGCGCGCTGTTCCTGGCCGGCGAGCGTTGCGACCCCGATACGCTGGCCTGGGCCGAGGACAAGCTCAACGTGCCGGTGATCGATCACTGGTGGCAGACCGAGACCGGCTGGGCGATCGCCGCCAACTGCCTCGGCATCGAGCATCTGGCGGTCAAGCCGGGTTCGCCGACGCGCGCCGCGCCCGGCTGGGACGTGCGCGTGCTCGACCCCGCGGGCAAGCCGGTCGCGCCCGGCACGATCGGCGCCATCGCCTGCAAGCTGCCGCTGCCGCCGGGGACGCTGCCGACCCTGTGGAACGCCGACCAGCGCTATCGCGAGGCCTATCTCGACGAGTTTCCGGGCTACTACAAGACGGGCGATGCCGGCTACATCGACGACGACCGCTACATCTACGTCATGGCGCGCACAGACGATATCATCAACGTCGCCGGCCATCGCCTGTCGACCGGCGCGATGGAAGAGGTCCTGGCGTCGCATCCGGACGTCGCCGAGTGCGCGGTGATCGGCGTCCACGATTCGCTCAAGGGGCAGTTGCCCGTCGGCTTCCTGGTGATCAACGCCGGCGTCGATCGCGATCCCGGCGAGATCGCCAAGGAGACGGTGCAGCTCGTGCGCGAGCGCATCGGCCCGGTCGCGGCCTTCAAGAGCGCGACCGTGGTCAAGCGCCTGCCCAAGACGCGCTCCGGCAAGATCCTGCGGGGCACCATGCGGGCGATCGCCGACGGCGAGACGTACCGGACACCGGCGACCATCGACGATCCGGCGGTCCTCGACGAGATCACCGACTCGCTGAAGTCGATCGGCTATCCGGGCAAGGGGGCCTGACATGCGAAAAGGATCGCATTCATAAGTAAAATCTTCAGATCTTGAAAGCGCGTGCATGCCTCGCATCGCGCCGTTTGGAGAGATTTCAGTATGAGGATTATCGATAAGATAGAAATTCATTATTTCAGGTCAATTTATCACCTCACTCTAAGCAATAATAACGACATAAATGTATTTGTCGGAATCAACGATGTTGGCAAGTCAAACGTATTAAAGGCACTCAATCTTTTTTTTAACAACCAGACAGATATTAATACTGATTTCGACTTCTTGGCAGATTTGTGCCGATTGCGAGAGGATGAGGCTCGTGCGGCCAAGGGGCGCGCCACCATTTGGATAAGAGTGACATTCAACAATTTCCTAGGCTGGAGATCTCTGCCAGATAAGTTTTCAATCAAGCGAAACTGGAATCGTTACTCATCAACTCCAGCCGACTCATACCCTAGAGATATACCCGGCGTTACCATCGGAAGATTCCTGAACAAGATTATGTATCATTATATTCCTGCTGTTCGCGGAAGAGATATTTATGCTCACTATCTGTCGGAACTTCACGATTCACTGATAGATGATGAACGAGCTGGCGTACGTAGCGCGTCGAATGAATTGATGCAGGCCATCAATACGAGCACTGAAGATATGTCCGACCGTATTCGGTCCGGCCTTGGTTTCGAAAGTCAGATTCAGGTTCCCGAAGATTTAAGAGATCTTTTTCGAGCGCTTGATTTTTCCACCAAGTTCTCCGGATACAATGTCCCATTGCAGCGGCGTGGAGACGGTGTCCAGGCGCAACATATTCCCTTCATATTGGACTTCATCGCGAGGCACTCAAACCGATCCCATATATGGGCATACGAGGAGCCCGAAAATTCGTTGGAGATGAGTAGGGCGTTTGAATTGGCTGAACAAATCTACAATGAATTTAGTGCAGAGAATCAAATTTTTGTTACGACACACTCCCCGGCATTCTATGACCTTTCGGGCCCTAAAGTTGCTAAATGGTTTGTAGAGTCGCTCCCTGATGCTGACCGACAAAGCGTAACAAGTGCGTCATCAGTCTTGGCCTCTGACGCGGCAGATCGCCGTTTAGGCATCGCAGCTGTTGTTGCATCGCGGTCTCGGGAATTATACGAGGA
>Ga0210123_1000133_pt1 | contig 48999 bp, 36 predicted proteins | sample Muzzi_PWB_D2_FD_185535 | JGI IMG/M metagenome (GOLD analysis project Ga0210123, IMG submission 185535) | Wetland microbial communities from San Francisco Bay, California, USA, that impact long-term carbon sequestration - Muzzi_PWB_D2 (SPAdes) | ecosystem: Environmental > Aquatic > Marine >... | reverse complement strand
TTTACCTGTAGACCGATGCCTTTAGTGATGATATGGGCCCGAGGTCGCTGATCTTGCTGCCGCGCAGGTCGAGTGTGGTCAGGTTGCTGAGTTGGGCGATGGGCCCGAGGTCGCTGATCTTGCTGCGGCCCAGGTAGAGTGTGGTCAGGTTGCTGAGTTGGGCGATGGGCCCCAGGTCGCTGATCTTGCTGCGGCCCAGGTCGAGTGTGGTCAGGTTGCTGAGTTGGGCGATGGGCTTGAGGTCGCTGACCATGGTGCCGCCCAGGTAGAGTGTGGTCAGGTTGCTGAGTTGGGCGATGGGCTTGAGGTCGCTGATCTTGCTGCCGCGCAGGTCGAGTGTGGTCAGGTTGCTGAGTTGGGCGATGGGCTTGAGGTCGCTGATATTTCCTCCCCACAAAATCAAAGAAGCTCGATCTTTTGCATTGTCCTCGAAAATATCAAGTGATTCATTCTCCTTTGTCCATAATTGATGAATAGTATCTGATAGAGAAAAGATTATGTCGCTCTGCTGGACCTGATCGCTCAAAATAAAGAGCCAGATTGCTTCGATATATTCTTGTCTTACCGTTTTCTTTAGCTTAACAGCGGAATCCATAACAATGGAGGTCAATAGACTCCAGGCAGGAGCCGGCAGCCAATTAAAAAAAGATAAAGCATTGTTTTCCTGCTTCACGGGTGCCGGATAAAAGTCCTTTAAGATTTCCGTACTTCCCTGCCGATCCCCCACCAGGCGTGCCAGATAGCGTTCCGCCTGGATATTGTTGTCCATCTGCTCGAAAAAGAGCATGATTGTTTCCGCCCAGGCGGGCAATATCATTTTTTCTTTCAAGTCGAGCCATTCTTTGCCCCCCTCCGTCCAGAACTCCGCCTGTTTGCGCAGTTCAGAGGCTGCAAAATATTCGACGAAACTGAGATGGCTGAAGGCAAAGAGAGTTTTTCCCTGTTCGTTTTCTCCTTTGGGGATAAAAAGACCGCTTCGCTCGGCAATAAAAGAGAGGATAAAGTCGGTTTCCTTTGCCGCTTCCTCTCTGGAAAGGCCCGCATCGATCATATTATCCCGAAAGATCGCTGCAACTCGGTCTCTTGGCATAACCAGAGAACTATCCTCGTCATCCCTGCTGTTCTGCATTTCGAGAGCCACCTTGCCCAGCCACTGGTGCAGGTCCGAATAGTCGAAACGAATTTCCCGGTCCCTGAAGCGAAGCCCCCTGGCCTTATCCAACACTGTCAGATAGGTTTCGGCGATGCGCCGGTAGAGTTCAGCTCGGCCGTCGGGCAGTCGGCCCCGGCGGGCATGGATAAAACAGATGATATTCAGCAGTACGGGGATCCTGGCCAGTCTGCTTAAACCATCATTCAGGCCTAATCTGGCAAAGAGGTCCTTGGTCCGTTCCTCCCTTTCCTGGCCAACCAGGTACTGGCTGAACCAGTTATGACAGAACGAGTGCGCCTGACCAAGATCAAAAGGTGCGAGATACCGTACTGGCAAATGCTTGGCATGCTCGGTTGCAAGGGGAAGATTCCGTTCTGATACAATGCTGATATCGATTTTTGTCCAATGGTAGGTTTGCAGCAATTCTTCCTGGGAAAAACCGAGGATTCGCGAGGTGATGATAAAGCGGCATCTGGGGTGGCGATGGAAACCGTCTAATAAGGCCTTGCCGATCCGCCTTCTGGTTTCCAGGTGAGTAATCTCGTCGAGTCCATCGAGCAGGAAAATGGTTTGGCCGGAATCGAGGATCTGCTTGAGGGTGGCCTCGTCTTGGCTGATTATGGCAGCAAAATCGGGGTTGGCTTTAAGCCAGCTTTGCCAGAGATCAGCCCATTTATCCACCAGTTCCAGCTCCATGTCGCGTAAAATAAGGGAAAAGGGCACCAGCTGACCAAGGGCGCTTTTGCCTACATTATCTCCACTGAAGCTCAGCTCCAGCATCAGCCAGTTGATCAGGGTTGATTTGCCGGTGCCGGGGTCACCGAGGATAAAGAGGCGTTGATGGTCCTTAAGAATGGTATGGAAATCCCATCGCTCCGGTATTTTCTTGCCGGTATCCAGTTCTGCAAAAATCAGTTCTTCAGGCAGGATGTGATCCGCAGCCAATTTTGGCGGCACGAACAGCTTGCTGAGCAGAACGGGCTTGTTGCCTTTTCCCTCGCGATCGTCGTCATCAAGGGCCAGACCAAAATTGTTGGCATAGGCGTGGCTCTTATATATGGCCTGGTAATATTTCAACAGAGTTGGATTGTTCGGCACATAGACAAAATTTTCAGGCTTTGGCGGCTGTGGCTTTGTTATGAAAGGGATGTCTTTTTTCATCGTTTCAGCCTCAGAAATGGCTTTATCTCATCTTCCGTCACCGCCTGCAGTTCGGCAAGCATTTCATGGATACGAAATACATTGCTGTCGCTGGGGTTAACCGGTAAGCGGCCTCCTGTCTCACCTTTTGTCGAAACGATGCCCGCCATCGGCTGAAAGCGGGCGTCCAGTATCTGGTCGCCTGAAGTATCGGCATAGGTGATGACTTCATTGATGTAGGCCGGATTGCTTTCCAGCTGTTCATGGACCGGTTTGAAAAAGGTATAAATAATAGTCATGACCAGCAGGATCTTATATTGCCGGTCGATCGCCTCCGGGGTTTGACCTTCGCCTGTTGGCGGGACCGATCTCAGAGTCAGGGCAGTCCGGTTGGCCAGCATTTTTATCTTGCGTGGATTTGCCGGGAGACAATCGTGTTTGAGAAGGATGGTCCGAAGTTTATTGCTATGGGTAATGTTGTCTTGTGTCCCAAGATTAAGTGCATCAAGTAGCTTGGTAAAATAGGCGGCTTTATCGTTTTTTGAAGGGATGGGTAGATAGTGGATGTCCTGGCAGATCTTTTCCAGGTACTCTTGAGCAAAATAAGCGGCCCGCCGCCGGTCGCTGCTGTCAGTTTTCTCTATCCAGGGCAGGGAGGCGAGAAGTGATTCCTGCAGCTGCCGGTGATCCATGCCGAAGACAAATATGCAGTTACGAAGGTTAAGGTAGATTTTGATTCCCTCCAGAAGTCGCAAGGCGGCTGTTGGTAGGCAGCGATCCAGGTCGTCTATGAAGATCAGCAAACGCTTGCTCCTGTTCTTTACCTTACCCAGGGCCTTATCTATTGCCTGTTCCAGGAAATCGCTGATCTTCTGGCTGGGCAATTTGTCCATATAACGATCGCTTTCCCATTTTTCCCCGACTTCCATAATTTTTCCGGAGTTGGTCGAAAAACCGCCGGAAGCCATTTTAATAATTTCATCAAAGACATTCAAAGCACCCAACAGGGTGACGCCTGCCAGCTTTTTGCCTTCCGTGGCAAATTTTTGCAGCAGACCCATTTTCACCCTGATCTCATTGAGCAGTGCCACCACCGGCTGTGTTTCATGCTGGTAGCGCCAGGCTTCGAACCAGACCGGCACCAGGGTTTCGTCATGAAATTTGGCTGAATGGGGGCGGGGATCGTCCTGGTTGCAGCCTGGAGGAAGTTCGTTTGACAGATGGAAATACATTTGCCGCAGGGCACTGGTTTTGCCGGCACCCCAATAACCAGTGATGGCCATACCCTTGGGCGGCTGGCAATCCTTGATGATCGGGCACAACCTGTTGATGAATTCGCTTTGAAAAGCATCTTCCAGGGAGGGATCATCATTTAAGCTTAAAGCTTTCGACGGGTTGTTCGGCATACCGGATCCTTGCGGTTCTGTTTCGGTCGTTAATAACGGAACTGTTATCTTGTTTCTCCTGTAGGAGATAGCAATTTATATAAAGATAGCAAGTTTATGAGAAACAGGAAATGTTTTAGTGGCTTCTCTGTCTGGAGGCAGAAAAATGCTGGCAATCTGCGGACGGGGGCGAAGGTAAGAGGTGAAAAGATGTTTCCCGTCGGCTGCCTGGAAGAAGAGGAATGTGGTCAGGCTTGGCAAGCATATGTCCGGCGGTAGGAGATAGACGTCCGCCGCCGGACGTTTGAAGGGCTACTTGGGCGGCACCATGAGATTACCCGCTTTGGCGATGTTTTCGTGGGCAACCTCATCGATAAAGATCAGGACCGCCTCGGCGGGTTTGTTGGCCTCCTTGCAGATCACTTCGGTGACGCCTTTGCTGATTTTCTGTTTCTGTTCCTTGGTCAGGGTTCCGGCAACCCGGATATTGACATACGGCATGATATCTCCTTCTCTGCTGGTGATGTAATCCATTCGTTGATGATAAGGTCGTGTCGACCACTGCGTTCAAATGTACTCACTTTTATCTTCGGGAAAAAGGAATTATTGCATCTTAAAGAATGGGGGATGCTCGCCATGTTGATCATTTCTCTCTTGTTTTCACACCATTCCTGTGTTACCTCGAATGAAAATACTCTAACTTCAGCCTGTTGGGGGGCATATGCATATTCTAGTAACCGGAGGGTCCGGATATATCGGTAGTCATACCTGTCTTGAGCTGCTCAACGGCGGGCATCAGGTGACGGTGGTGGATAATCTTTCCAACTCCAGTCGGGAATCACTCCGTCGGGTGGAGGAGTTGACCGGGAAAACGCTCAGTTTTTTTGAAGTTGATCTGCTTGACAGGGACGGACTCACCGACGTTTTTGCCGGCTGCCGGGAAAAAATCGACGCGGTCGTTCACTTTGCCGGCAAGAAAGCGGTCGGCGAGTCGGTGGAACAGCCACTGCTCTACTATCATAATAACATTACCGGTACCCTGGTCCTCTGTGAGGTCATGGCCGTCCATGGCGTAAAAAATATTATCTTCAGCTCCTCGGCAACGGTCTACGGAGATCCGGCTACCGTGCCGATCACCGAAGATTTTCCTCTGTCGTGCACCAACCCTTACGGACGGACCAAACTGATGGTCGAAGAAATTCTCCGAGATGTTCATACGGCGGATAACGGATGGAACGTCTGCCTGCTTCGCTATTTCAACCCGGTCGGTGCACATGTGAGTGGACGGATTGGCGAGGACCCCAATGGCATTCCCAATAACCTGGTACCGTATATCGCCCAGGTGGCCGTCGGCAAACTTACTCGGCTCTCCGTCTTCGGCAACGACTATCCGACCCCGGACGGCACCGGGGTTCGGGATTATATCCATGTGGTCGATTTGGCCAAAGGGCATGTCAAGGCCCTTGATAAACTTATGCAGAGCCCTGGCGTGGTGGTCTATAACCTCGGCACCGGTATGGGCTACAGCGTGCTGGAGATGGTCCGGAGCTTTGCCGAGGTCAGCGGCAGGGAGGTGCCGTACCGGATCGTTGGCCGCCGGGCCGGCGACATCGCCGCCTGCTATGCCGATCCAGGCAAGGCCCGGAGAGAACTGGGCTGGCAGGCCCATCTCGGCTTGCGCGAAATGTGCGAAGATACCTGGCGCTGGCAGAAAAACAATCCTGAGGGATATTGATACTTGTGCAATTTAGTCATCATGCATCCCCGGCCATGGCCCGCGGATGCATGATCCTGTTTCTCATCGGACCACAGACCCGCCTGCACGTAGTCTTCTTATAGTTGATTGCCCGTGGCTCTTCCCTTTTGTTTTCCGCTAACTCCCCGTATGTTAACACATAATCCGACATTGTAGGATTATGAGTTTTACTGCAAGGAACCTTCAAAAAAAATGTGCATATTATGCTAATGTTTTCGCCAATATGCCATATGTGCTGTAATTGCACAGTAAAACAGTCTTGCGCTTCCCCTTTGGCAATGGTATTTTTCCTGAAACTCAAAAAGGCGAGGCACTGTTTGCACAATGCGACAAAGCAAGTATTCGACGATGGTTTTTGGCTGTGGGAACATCATCATGGGCGATGACGGCTATGGCCCTGCCGTCGTGGACCAGTTGAACGACCGTTACCGGCTGCCGGAGGATATACAGGCCGTCGATGTCGGCACCTGTGTCCGAGAATACCTGTTCGACTATCTCCTCACCGAGGAAGGCCGACCGGAAAAAATCATCATTCTCGATGCCGTCGATTTTACCGACCGTACCCCCGGAGAAGTCTTTCAGATCCTGCCGGCCCAGATCCCGGCTAAAAAAATACACGATTTTTCCCTGCATCAGTTTCCCACTGTCAATCTCTTGCAGGAGCTGGAACAGCACACCGGCATCCAGGTAATGATCCTGGCGGCGCAGATCGAATATATCCCGGAAGAAATCAGTCCCGGGCTATCGCCGGCCATGGCAGGAGCCGTTAGCAAAGCCTGTGAAAAAATATCACAAATTCTTTCTCTTCAAGCCAAATGAGGTGACCTTTTATGATGTATGAATTTAAAGTCAGCGAACTTGCAGAAGAATTTGGGGTTCATCGGAATACCATAAGGAACTGGATCAATGCCGGGACCCTGCCTGCCAAGGAAGGTCCGGGCCGTAAATACCTTATGAAATTTCATGATTACCAGAAACTCTGCGATAAGTTCGGACGAGAACCGCATGTCCATCCATCCAATCATGTCAGTCCAAAGGCCCTCGGCGCTCTTGAGGAGACGGACAAGGAACCGCTCTATATCAAGGGGATACGAAGCGAGATTGCCGTAGATCCATCCTGGGGTGATTCCTGCCTGACCTGCGGGAGCTGCGCCAGTGCTTGTCCTATCTCCGGGGTGGATGGTCTTGACCCGCGCAAGATCGTGCGCATGGCGGTGCTCGGCATGGATAAGGAACTGGTTGCCTCGAATTGGCCATGGAAGTGCACCATGTGCGGCAAGTGTGAGGAATCCTGCCCCGCCAATATCCAGATTACCGCGCTCATGCGGAAAATACGGGGGACAAGAAAACGATCGGAGGTGCCGGGGCCCATCCACAAGGGTGTGACCATGTGTCTTGAGCGCGGCAACAACCTGGGAATTCCAAAAGATGATTTTGTCTTCCTCTGCGAGGATCTGGGTGAGGAGCTGGCGGAAGATTGCTGCCCCGGGTTCAAGACGCCTATTGATGTCCATGGGGCGCGGGTGCTTGTGACCGTTAACTCAAAGGAGCCCTTTGCCGAACCGGACGATATGAAATGGTGGTGGAAGATTTTTTATGCCGCCGGTGAATCCTGGACCCTCTCTTCGGAAAACTGGGAGGGTGTCAACTGGGGACTTTTTTCCGGGGACGACGAGGCGATGAAAACGGTTGTCGGCCGGATTGTCGATAACATGCGGCGGCTGAACTGCCAGGTTCTCCTCCTCCCCGAGTGAGGCCATGCCTACTTCGCAACCCGGTCCGGGTTGAACAGGTGGTACCCAGAAGCACTCAATGAATTCAAGATAGTCACCGTCTTCGATCTGTTGCTCGAATATATCGAGCAGGGCAGGATCCGGCTGGACAAGTCAGTACACAGGATGCCGGTTGCCTATCACGATCCCTGTAACTACGGGCGCAAATCCCTGAAAGCCTTCGGGCAGGCATATTTTGAGGAAGGCCGGGCGGTCGCCAGGGCCTGCTGCGACGATTTGCGCGAACTGGTGCCCAACCGAAATGGTGCCTACTGCTGCGGGGCCGGAGGCGGCGCCTGGGCGATGCCCTATCCCGATGTGCGTGTCTTTTACGGCCGTATCAAGGCCAGGCAGATCTCCGAATCCGGCGCCAAGCTGGTGGTGGCCCCCTGCCATAACTGCCGGGACCAGATTATGAAATCGCTGAACAAGGAATATGACCTGGACGTTGAGGTGAAATATATCTGGGAACTTGTGGCAGATGCCCTGATTGTACCGGACAAAAAATGAAATATTCTAGCGAGATAGAGTTAGATTATTGATGCTGATTGATATAAAAAATCGAGAGGAGACACCTGTCATGCTGGACACCAAAAAAGTTGGGTCGGTAATGATTGTGGGAGGGGGAGTTACAGGGATGCAGGCAGCCCTGGATCTCGCTGATTCCGGCTACTATGTATATCTGGTTGAAAAGACCGGAGCCATCGGCGGGGCCATGGCCCAGCTGGACAAGACCTTTCCGACCAATGACTGCTCGATGTGAATCATCGCGCCAAAACTGGTTGAGTGCGGTCGGCACTTAAATATTAAATTAATGACCCTCAGCGAGGTGACCAGAATCGATGGTGCCGCTGGGAATTTTACCGTAACCGTCAGAGAAGCCCCCCGTTATGTGGACATGGAGAAGTGTATCGCCTGTGGGGCATGCACCGAGAAATGTCCCAAAAAGGTTGACAGCGAATATGATGCCGCTACCGGCAAGCGCAAGGCGATCTATGTCAAGTACGCCCAGGCTGTGCCGCTGAAGTATCAGATCGATGCCGATGCCTGTATCCGTCTGCAGAAGCCCGGCGCCTGCGGTTTCTGTGAGAAGGTCTGTGATGCCGGGGCGATTAATTTTGCCGACACGGAAAAAATCCATCAGGTCAGTGTCGGGGCGGTGGTGCTTGCTCCCGGTTTCGAGGCCTATGATCCGACTCCTGCCGGGGTCTGGGGCTACGGCGTCTATCCCAACGTCATCACCTCCCTGCAGTTGGAGAGATACCTGTCCGCTTCCGGGCCGACCGAGGGCCATTTGATTCGGCCCTCGGACCATAAGCCGGTGAACAAGATCGCCTTCCTGCAATGCATCGGGTCAAGAGACGAGAACCTCTGCGGCAACGGTTATTGTTCTTCGGTCTGCTGCATGTATGCCATCAAGGAGGCGGTTATCGCCAAGGATCATGTCCCTGGGTTGCAGACGTCCATCTTTTATATGGACATGCGTACCCATGGCAAGGATTTCGATCTCTATATGGAGCGGGCCAAGGAGGATTCCGGGGTGCGCTTCGTTCGTTGCCGAATCAACGGGGTGGAGCCCGACGGCACCGGTGGGGATCTGCGTCTCAGCTATGTCAACGAGGAAGGGCGTCAGCTGGAAGAGTACTACGATATGGTGGTGCTGTCGGTTGGTCTGCAGACCCCGAAACACGTTCTTGAGCTGGCCCGGACAGCGGATGTCAAATTAAATGCCGATAATTTTGCCGCTACCTCGGACTTTGCGCCGGTCAGGACTTCACGGGATGGCATCTTCACCTGCGGCGCCATTTCAGGGCCGAAGGATATCCCCCAGTCGGTGGTCGAAGGTTCGGCTGCCGCCGCGGCGGTGGCCAATCTGCTGGCGCCGGCCCGGTTTGCCCTGACCTCGGAACCCACTTTCCCTGAGGAAAAGGATATTTCCCGGGAGGAGCCGCGCATCGGCATCTTTGTCTGCCACTGTGGCTCGAATATTGCTGGCATAGTCGATGTACAGGCGGTTGAAGAGTATGCCGCCACCCTGCCGGATGTGGTCTATGTCGAACGCAATCTCTTCTCCTGTTCCCAGGATACCCAGGAGATGATCACCAAACGCATCCGTGAACAGAACCTGAACCGGATTGTCATCGCCGCCTGTACACCACGGACCCATGAACCGTTGTTCCGAGAAACCTTAAAAGCTGCCGGCCTCAATGAGTATCTGGTGGAAATGGCCAATATCAGGAATCACAATTCCTGGGTGCACAGCGATAATCCGGATGCAGCCACCGCGAAAGCCAAGGACCTGGTGCGGATGGCCGCTGCCAAGGTGACCTTCGGTGATTCCCTGCGGCCTATCTCAGTACCGATTACCCAGAAGTCGCTGGTCATCGGTGGCGGAGTGGCCGGAATGACCGCCGCCCTGAATCTTGCCGAGCAGGGGTTTGAGGTCCATCTGGTGGAAAAAACCGACACCATGGGCGGTAATGCCCTTAATCTCAAACATACCTGGGCAGGGGAACATGTACCGACACAGGTGGCAAAATTGGTGGACAGGGTGATCTGGCACGACAAAATCATCATCCACAAAGAGAGCAAGGTCACCGCAGTTGAAGGTTTTGTCGGTAATTTCCGCTCGACGATCAGCAGCCGGGACGGCTTGACCAAGGTTATCGAGCACGGGGCCGGTGTCGTCGCTACCGGCGGTGAAGCCTATCTTCCAACGGAGTATAACTACAGTTCCATTACCGGCGTGGTTACCTCGGTCCAGTTCGACAGACTTTTTGAACTAAAGGAAAAACATGTCAAAAGGTCGAAGCGTTTTGCCTTCATTCAATGTGTGGGCTCGAGGGAAGAGGGCCATATGTACTGCTCCAAGGTCTGCTGCACCCATTCGGTCCAGTCGGCCATCGCCCTGAAAAAAGAAAATCCCGAGCGGACTGTATATATCCTCTACCGGGATATGCGCACCTACGCACAACGGGAGGCCATCTATAAGCAGGCCAGGAAGCTCGGCATAATCTTCATCAACTACGAGCTGCACGGTAAACCGAAGGTCACCCAGAATGGTCCGGTGATCGATGTCGAGGTCTGGGATCATGTGCTGCATCAGCCGCTGAAGATCGAGGTGGATATGGTTATTCTGGCCATCGCCATCCGGCCGAAAGAAGATGCCGCGGAACTCGGCAAGCTTTATAAGGTCCCGGTGGACAGCCAGGGTTTTTATCAGGAGGCCCATGCCAAGCTGCGGCCGGTCGATTTTTCTACAGACGGCATGTTCGTCGCGGGTCTTGCCCATTACCCGAAACCGGTTGAGGAATCGGTCGCCCAGGCCTTGGCCGCCTCGGCCCGGGCGGCGACACTGTTGTCCAAGACACACATCTCGCTCGACGCAGTCAAGGCTGCGGTCGACGAGCACTATTGCGACGGTTGCGCGCTCTGTGTTGATGTCTGTCCCTATAACGCCATTACCCTGGTTGATAAACCGGCCGAGGATGGCGGTGAGAGCGGCAAGGTGATTACGGTGAATGTCGCCCAGTGTAAAGGCTGCGGCCTGTGCCAGGGAACCTGTCCCAAACGGGGGGTGTATGTCTCCGGCTTTACCATGAGGCAAATCAGCGCCCAGATTCAGGCGGCTCTTGCGGTCTGAGAACGTTGACTACCAGCGAAGGCTCCTCCGGCCGTACGCGACCGTTCTCCTTGTGCGGTCGGAGGGGTTTTTCGTGATGAACTATACAGTGACAAGGAGTAGATCACATGAGTTTTGAGCCTAAAATTATTGCCTTCTGCTGCAACTGGTGCTCCTACGCCGCAGCCGACCTGGCAGGCACGGCCAGGATGCAGTATCCGCATAATGTGCGGATCATTCGGGTAATGTGTTCGGGCATGGTGCATCCTGAATTTATCATGGATGCCCTGTCACAGGGGGCGGACGGGGTGATGGTCCTCGGCTGACACCTCGGCGAATGTCATTACCTGGATGGTAATTATAAAGCGATGACCCGTTCCGATATGGTTGTTGAATTGCTCGACGATTTTGGCTACGAGCCCGAACGGTTTAATTTGACCTGGGTTTCGTCGGCTGAGCCTGATAAGTTTGTCGCCGCGGTAACCGAGATGACCACGCGGATAAAAAAATTAGGCCCGGTCAACGGTCAGGATGCCCCCGTGGCATAAAGGGAGGGAGATATGGCTGTAACTACTGCGATGGAGTGGTTGGGATCCTGTTCGGGATGTGAAATTGCCATCCTGAACATCGGCGAAGACCTCGTCCCGATAATAACCGAGGCCCTGGAGATCGTTCATTCTCCGGTCTTGATGGATCATAAATATTTCGGTCAGTGCGGCGAAGGGGTGACGCTGACTATCCCGGAGGCGGTGGTCGGTATCGTTACCGGCGGGGTGAGCAACCACGAACATCTTGAGGTCCTGGAGGAGATGCGTGAGAAATGCGAGGTGCTGATTGCTCTTGGCACCTGCGCCACCCACGGCGGCATCCCCGCTCTGATGAACGGCCAGGATCGGGCCGAAAGCTGGGAAGGGATTTTCAGCACGGTTAGCACCGATGACGGGGCGAAGGTCCCCACCATCGAGGTCCCGGCTCCGCTTGACAGGGTCTATGCCTGTGATGAGAAGGTGAAAATCGATCTGCAGCTGCCCGGCTGTCCGCCCAATCCGGAGCTCATTGCCGAGGTGATCATGTCGTTGGTCGAAGGCCGCGACCCGGTCCTGCCCGGCAAGAGTGTCTGCGATACCTGTCCGACCAGGCGTGAGGGGAAAGGGGCGGTGGACAAGGTGAAACGCTTTGTCACCAACGTCGATTTCAAGCAGGGCGAGCCGATAGATGCAATGCGCTGTCTGCTCGAACAGGGCTATCTTTGTCTGGGACCGGTGACTGCGGCCGGCTGTGCCAAGCGCGGTGCGCCCGCCTGCATCAGCGCCAGGGTGCCCTGCCGGGGCTGTTTCGGACCGGTGCTCAAAGACGGCAATCAGCTGCTTGATATGATGAATGCCCTGGCCAGTAACGGGATTGACTATAAAACAGTTGTCGACCGCCGGTCGCTGCTGAGATTTTCAGGAGCCCACGGAAAACTTCGACCGGTTAAAAAACGGGTCGTGGAGGAGGATTAAGATGGGAAAGGTATTGAATATTGCGCCGGTTTCCCGCATTGAGGGGCACGCCAAGATCGCCATACATCTGGGTGATGACGGCAATGTGCAGGATGCATTCCTGCACATCCAGTCCCTGCGCGGGTTTGAAAAATTTATCGAGGGCCGGCCGGCGGAAGAGGTGCCGCGTATCGTTAATCGGATCTGCGGTATCTGTCCGTGGATGCACCACCTGGCCTCGAACAAGGCGGTGGACGGGGCATTCGGGGTGACGCCTACCGTAACAGGCCAGAAGTTGCGCGAGATGTGTCAGGTGATGGCCCATATCAACGACAAGATTCTCCATTTCTTCTTTCTGGCCGCCCCTGATTTTGTCCTGGGCCCGGATGCCGACTACTCGGTGCGCAATGTCATCGGGGTGGTGAAGGCGGCTCCGGAACTCGCCACACAGGTGGTCAAGATGAGGCAGTTGGGCCAGATGATGCTCGACAAGTTTGCCGGCAAGGCCATCCATCCCATCGCCGGGGTCGTCGGCGGCTTTGCCAAACCGATGGTCGAGGAGGAGAGAAAGGAGTTACTGGCAGGCACCAGAACTCTGCTTGACTTCTCCCTCTATGCCCTCGACTACGCCATTAACAACGTATTCAGTAAGTACATGGATGTCATCGGCGAGCTGGGGGTGATCAAGACCGGCTTTCTCGGCACCGTTGATCCAAAGGACGGTGCTCTCCGGCTCTATGACGGCAAGCAGCGACTGATGAAGGCCGACGGCAGCTATGTTGATTTTGAGGGGGCAGAATATACCAGCTACCTCGGCGAGCATGTCGAGCCATGGGGCTATTCGAAGATGCCCTATGCCAAATCCTGGAACGAGGGGTTTGATATGAGTCTTACCGCGCCAAGGGGGATTTATCGCTCCAACACCCTGGCAAGACTCAACGTCTGTGACAAGATTTCCACCCCGAAGGCGCAGGCTGCGCTTGAAGCCTTCCGCAGCTCCTTTGGCCGTCCGGCCCAGCAGACCCTGCTCTACCATTATGCGAGGCTTATCGAGATGGTCTATGCCTGTGAACGGACCATTGAACTGCTTGAATGGGAGGGCATCACCGATCCGAAGGTTCGTGCTAAAGTAACCCCGAAAGCAGGCCGCGGGATAGGAATCGTCGAGGCGCCGCGGGGTACCCTGATCCACGATTATACCACTGACAAAAACGGCTGTATCACCAAAGCCAATCTCATTGTCGGGACCACCCATAATATTGCCCCGATGAATATGAGCGTTAAACAGGCGGCAACGACGCTTATTAAAGACGGGGTGTATAATGAAAGCTTGCTCAATCAGGTGGAAATGGCGGTGCGCGCCTATGACCCCTGAATGTCCTGCGCAACCCACCGCCTGGATGGCGGCATACCTATGGCTGTAACTATTGTTGATTCCAAGGGCAAAAAGCTTGATACCATAGTCAAGCAATAGTCTTTACCATGTCACCTGTCGGAAGGCCGATGGTTGCACTCCACGGGTGACTACAGAGGGGAAGGATGGTTGGTGAAAAGATGGAGAGCCATCCGCCTTTATAGTTTTTTTTGATCAGGAATGTAGTATATACTAATAATTTATTTGTGTTCTCCGGCGGGGAATACTCGTGAAAGTGCAGGGGGCGAAGATGCCGAACACACAAAGAACGCAGGTACGGGCTGAAAATCCCAGCGGCGCATGTGGCAAACTGGATCATATGACCATTGATGAGCTGAGGGCGCGCGCTGTCGGTGACGATTTTGACGGTACCTGTCCTGCATGTGGGAAATTTCATTTGACTCGGGCCGAGATTGACAAAATCGAGGGCGAGAGAGTGATCGACTCTGAGAGTTACAAAGCAATGAAGAGCGAGGCAGAAGCCTCGGAATAATTTTCTATCGCTTTTTTTGGAAAGGTGCATCCCTTTTTCCAAGAAGGTAATTGGGGCAGGTGAGAGTTTTGGCCATTTCGCCTGGGGTTTGAGGTATATTGAATGGAAGCCGCAAAAGTAAGTAACAATATTGATCGTACGCAAACACTGCTTGAGGAATTACATAGACTTGTCGACCGGCCCATCCGACTGATGGTAGCCTGCGGTACCCAGAATAGAGCTATTCTTAAACACGGCCTTCGTCAGCTTCTCCCTGAAAAACTCGATCTTGTCGCTGGCCCGGGCTGCAGTGTCTGTGTGATGCCGGCCGGCCATATTGATGCCTTTGTCAAGGTTGGGATGCAGCCTAAGGTGATAACCGCCGCCTGTGAGGACCTCATCCGCGTCCCCGGCAGTAAGGAGTCTCTTGGCTCCATCTGGGCCAAGGGTGCTCGGGTCGAGGTTATTTCTTCACCCATGGACGCGCTGGATATTGCCCGGCGGGAACCGGATTTCACCGTGGTCTATCCGGCAGTCGGTTTTGAGGCTACTGCCCCGAGTGTCGCAGAGACGATACTTGAAGCGGCCCGCCTGGGTATCGAAAATTTCTGCGTCATCCCTTCGATCAGGCTGTTGCCGCCGACAATCGATCTGCTGATGATGGATCCGGACCTCAATATCCAGGGGCTACTCTGTTCCGATCATATCAATACGATCTCCGATACCGAAGCATATACCGAACTGGCAAGAAAGCATAATCTCTCCTGTTACATTGCCGGCTTTGAAGTGGTTGACATCCTCGAAGGCATAACAAGTCTCGTCAAGCAGGTGCGCAACGGAGAATCGATCTTTGACGATACCTCTGCTTTTATCTACTCTTCGGAAGATAACAAGCAGGCAAGAAAGATGGTATCGGAGGTGTTCTTTGCCGTCGATACGGACTGGCGCGGATTGGGCACAATAGAGCAGAGCGGCTTTGTCATTCGTGACGAGCTCTCTCTCTACGATGCGACCAAACGATTCAACGTCCGGTTCAAGGAAGGCCAGGAGTCCTGCATGTGTCAGTGCAACGCCATAATTTCCGGCAGGGGCCTTCCTCCGGACTGTCCGGCCTTCAGCGTGGTCTGTACTCCGCAGACGCCGATCGGGCCGTGCATGATTTCCGATGAAGGGATCTGCTCGTCATATTTCAAATATAATGTACAGAGCAGCCGGGCAAACGTCTGACAGTTCCTGCACCGGTTTATCCAGGTTTTGCCGCTGCCCAGTTCCTCCCGGTAAGAGGATTCCGGTTTTCGCAGGGAACCTTGGGCTGGCACATGCCACAGCTGTTCACCCTGAATCCTAACTGTTCTTTTCCTACAGAAACAGCGGTCACGCTACGAATATACTCCTTGCAACTGGCCTTGTCGTGCCCGGTTTCGGAAAATGCTCCGGCAGGACACCGGCGTATCATGACGTTACCTTCAGGAGTAATGTGATATTCAGATCAAGGATCCCGGGTGCGATGGTCTGCCGGCGGGAAAATGCCAGTAACTGTCGGACGATGTATTTGAAGAATTCTAATGGGAATAAATGAGGGTAGAGAGACCAATAAAAAGAAGGAGCAGGGCGCCAATATCGCAAAGATTGCCAAGGCTGCAAACATTACGCTTTCGGTGAATCTGCGGGGAATCGGATTTGAGCTCCTGGATGGTTTCAGGCAGCACGGACTTTGGATGGTTGAGAATTTCACCTGTGCCGAAGGCAAGACATCCAAGGGATATGTAGAGTAATCCTTTAAAGATATGCGCCGGTGGGCGCAGCCAGAAAACGCCGGCAAGACCTATGATGCCGACCCCCAGTAGCGCGCAGGCGGCGAGATAGAGCGGCGGAAATCGATCGCTTGTATCGGCCATTGTTGCCTCCTTTTCCTCATTAGACCCTTTCCTTTTTTCAGTTTAGCAGTTTTGGTTAAAAGTCCAAAATTAAATATGTTTTTCGACCATATCTGATGAGTTGATGGGATTAGCGTGGCTCTTGTCGGTGATGTGATCATCCTGCCGCCTCTTATCCACTCGCTCTATAATGCCACCGATGCCGCGAATCTTATCTCAACCATGGAAGATTGGGAGGATAAAGCAAAGAGTAGTACCCTGTCATGGTACTGCTTTTTATCTGCCAACCCCATCCCTTGCAGTCTGGGCAGCTTTATTGTCTTTCCGCCACGTCAGCCTTATAGTTAGCTTTGTTGTTTTCCTAAGGTAAATCGACGATCAGGAGCAGATATGAAAGCGTCCGACCTGTTTATCAAGGCCCTTGAGGCTGAAGGTGTCGAATATATTTTCGGGATTCCGGGGGAGGAAAACCTCGATCTCCTTAACTCACTGAAAGATTCTTCGATTAAGCTCATTCTCACCAGACATGAACAGGCGGCCGGGTTTATGGCCGCGACCTACGGCAGGCTGACCGGTAGAACCGGGGTTTGTCTGTCCACCCTTGGTCCGGGCGCGACCAATCTGGTAACCGCAGCGGCTTACGCGCAATTGGGCGCCATGCCGATGTTGATGATTACCGGCCAGAAACCGATAAAGGTCAGCAAGCAGGGGCAGTTTCAGATTGTCGATATTGTCGACATGATGCACCCCCTGACTAAATACACCCGGCAGATTTCCAGCGGCAATAATATCCCCAGCCGTATCCGTGAGGCTTTTCGCCTTGCCGAGGAAGAACGACCGGGGGCCGTCCATCTTGAACTCCCGGAGGATGTCGCCGGGGAGCTCACCGACGCGGAGGTCATCGAAAAAAATATTTACCGCCGTCCCCTGGCCGAGGGCAAAGCACTGAAGATGGCTGCAGCGATCATCCACCGGGCCAAACGGCCCCTGCTGCTGGTCGGGGCCGGCGCCAACCGGAAACAGTCGAGTAAGATGCTGCTGAAATTTGTCGACAAGACCGGGATTCCTTTTTTCAGCACCCAGATGGGAAAAGGGGTGATTGATGAGCGGCACGCGCTGTTCCTCGGCAATGCAGCTCTTTCGGCCAACGATTTTTTACATCGGGCCATCAGTCATACCGACCTGATTATAAATATCGGCCATGATGTGGTGGAAAAACCGCCGTTTTTTATGCAGCAGGGCGGCTTCAAGGTGATTCATGTCAATTACCAGACCGCCGCAGTCGATCCGGTCTATTACCCGCAGTTGGGGGTGGTGGGGGATATAGCCAATTCCGTTTATCAACTGGGGGAACTGGTCAAGCCGCAGCCGACCTGGAATTTCAGTTATTTCATGGACATCAAGGCGGCAACGGAGGAACATTTGCGGGAAGGAATCAAGGACGACCGTTTTCCGGTGTATCCCCAGCGGCTGGTGCATGATGTCCGCGAGGCCATGCCGGCAGATGGGATTATTGCCCTCGACAACGGTATCTATAAGATCTGGTTCGCCCGAAATTATAAGGCGTACAAACCCAATACGGTTTTACTGGATAATGCTCTCGCCAGTATGGGTGCAGGCTTACCATCGGCAATGGCCGCCAGGATCGTGCATCCGGAGAGGCGAATCGTCGCCATCTGCGGTGACGGAGGATTCATGATGAACTCCCAGGAACTTGAGACGGCGGTCCGGCTGAAAATGGATCTGGTTGTTCTCGTCCTCTGCGATAGGGCCTACGGAATGATCAAATGGAAACAGGCGCATCTGGGCTTTGCCGATTTCGGGCTCGATGTCGGTAATCCGGATTTTGTTCTCTACGCCGAAAGCTATGGAGCGCACGGCCACCGGCTGTCGGCGGCTGCCGATCTCATTCCGCTTCTTGACAGCTGTTTTCGAACTCCTGGCGTGCACCTTATCGAGGTGCCTATCGATTATTCGGATAACGACCGGATTCTCAACCATGAAATCAAGGAAAAAAGCCGATTTTTATAGGAGCACGGCCTCATGAACCAACGGAGAATGATGGTATTCAGAGAGGCCATTACCGGAATCATTCCGCGCACCGTGAGCGATGCAGGTGGAGAGGGTGCTGGTGCTCCACCCCACCAAATCGTAATTGTCATCTGAAGGAGGAAAGTCCGTGCGAACAGCTGTCCACAAAGAAGAGGAATACCGGGGTTTTGAACAGGGCCCGATCAGGCCGCCCAGTGAGGCCGGCAGCCTCTTGATCCGTATAACCCGCAATTGTCCATGGAATCGCTGCACCTTTTGTCCGGTCTATAAAGGGAGCGATTTTTCCCTGCGGTCGGTGGCCCACGTGCTGGAGGACATTAACCGTGTCCACCGTTATGTCGATGAAATAAGATCGTCTGCGGCCCATACCGGCAAGATCTTCCCGGCCGATATCCAGCGGCTTCGCCAACTTGACGGGGGAGGCGACCATGTTGCCCTTAATGCCGCGCTGCAGTGGGGGTCAGCCGGGATGCGCTCGATCTTTCTGCAGGACGCCAACAGCCTGATCATCAAACCGGAGAATCTCCTTGCCATTCTGCGCCACCTGAAACAGTGTTTTCCCTGGGTGGAACGGATCACCTCCTACGCCCGGTCGCATACCATTGCCAGGATCAGCGATGAAAACCTGCATTTGATGGCTACGGCAGGCTTATCGCGAATCCATATCGGCATGGAAACCGGCTCGGATAAGGTTCTCGCCCGGATCAAAAAGGGGGTGGACAAGAAGACGCACATTGCCGCCGGCATAAAGGTAAAACGGGCCGGGATGGAGCTGTCCGAATATATTATGCCGGGGCTTGGCGGCAGGGATCTTACCTCGGAACACGCCCTGGAGAGCGCCGATGCCCTGAACCGGATAAATCCCGATTTCATCCGACTAAGGACGCTGGCCATCCCCAACCATGTCGCCCTCTATGAAGAATATCAAAAAGGTACTTTTCAAAAAATGACCGATGTGGAAACGGCGCGAGAACTGCTGGTCTTTCTCCAGGCCTTAAATGGGATTACCAGCACCATCAAGAGCGATCATATCCTCAACCTTTTTGAAGATCTTGAGGGCCAATATCCCAAGGACAAGGAGAAAATGGTCGGGATGGTCCGAAACTTTTTGGATCTGGAGCAGTCGGAACAGGTGCTCTATCAGGTAGGGAGGCGGATGGGTCTGTTTCGAACGCTGGATGATATGCAGAATGAGGCGAAGCGGCAGCATGTGGAAAATGCCTGCAGCCGCGGTGGTATTACCTCAATCAATGTTGATGCAGCTGTTGATGAACTGATGAAACGATTTATCTGATTCCCGGACTGACAACAGTTTATTCAATAATTATAATTAGAACCATTGCGGATGAGATTAATGGCCGGGCCGTTTGTGATGGTTTGTCCGCAGCAAAACCTTGATGGTCATCAAGTTTGATGGACTCGTAAAAATCCCGATCTACGTCGTTGTAGATCTGATACGGCGATTCGCCGTACTACATGTACTGCCGAATCACCGTTTCAGATACTACGTCTAGTATATCGAACTTTTTCCAGAGTCTATCCAGGCAACTCCGGTGACTTTTTACGAGACTATCAAGTTTAAGGGGAGAGAATGGCCTTATACAATCGGGAACTGGAAAAAGACAACTGCGGGTTTGGCCTGATGGCCCACATGGAAGGTGAGGCCAGCCATAAGCTGGTGCGGACGGCGATTTCCTCTCTCGCCCGCATGGCGCATCGGGGCGGCATCGCTGCCGATGGTAAAACCGGCGATGGCTGCGGCCTGCTGCTGCAAAAACCCGATAATTTTTTCCGGTCTCTGGCCAGGGAGGAAGGCTGGACTCTGGGCGGCAGGTATGGCGTCGGGATGATTTTCCTCAGTCCGGATGACGGCAAGGCAACGGTGGCGAAATGGGCCATTGAGGAAGAACTCGAGCGTGAGACACTTACCGTCGTCGGCTGGCGGGAGGTGCCGGTCGACCCGGAGGTCCTCGGCAGGTTTGCCGAAAAAACTCTGCCGCGCATTGTCCAGGTGGTTTTTAATGCACCCTTCGGCTGGGGATCGAAGGATCTCGAACGGCGGCTTTATATGGTTCGCCGCCGTGTCGAAAAGCGTGTCAGTGATGATGCCGAGTTCTATATAGCCAGCCTGTCCAACCTGGTGATAGTATATAAGGGGCTATGCCGGCCGGTGGACCTCTCGCTCTTTTATCCCGACCTGGCCGATATCAGGCTGCAGTCGGCGATCTGCCTCTTCCACCAGCGTTTTTCCACCAATACCCTGCCGAAGTGGTCACTCGCCCAACCCTTCAGATATCTGGCCCATAATGGTGAGATAAACACCATTACCGGCAACCGGCAGTGGTCCAGGGCCCGTTCCTATAAATTCCGGTCACCGCTGCTGCCGGACATGGCTGAGGCTGCGCCTTTCGTCAATGTCACCGGCTCCGACTCCTCGGCGCTCGACAATATGCTCGACCTGTTTCTCGCCGGCGGCATGGATCTCTTCCGGGCCTTCAGGCTGCTCATTCCTCCCGCCTGGCAGAATCATCCGGGCATGGACGAGGACCTGCGGGCCTTCTACGACTTCAACTCCATGCATATGGAACCGTGGGACGGGCCGGCCGGCATCGTAATGAGCGATGGTCGCTTTGCCGCCTGCGGGCTTGACCGTAACGGACTGCGGCCGGCCCGCTATGTGGTGACCAAGGATAAGCTTATCACCCTCGCCTCAGAAGTGGGTATCTGGGACTATGAACCGGACGAGGTCCTGGAGAAGGGGCGGGTCGGGCCGGGCGAACTGCTGGTACTCGATACCCTGACCGGTAAACGATGGACGTCCTGGGATATCGACCGCGAACTGAAGAGCCGGCATCCCTATAAACAATGGCTGGACAAATGTTGCTGGCATCTATCTTCTTTTGATCAGGATGAGACCCTGGCCACCGGCACCAGGTCCCTGGACGACGACCAGCTGCTCCTCCACCAGAAGATCTTCGGTTATACCAACGAGGAACTGGAGCAGATCCTGAGGGTGCTCGGCGAGACCGGCCAGGAACCGGTATCCTCCATGGGGGATGATACGCCGATGGCGGTTCTGTCCACCAGGCAGCGAAGCCTCTACGACTATTTCCGGCAGATGTTCGCCCAGGTGACCAACCCGCCGATCGATCCGCTGCGGGAAAAACATGTCATGTCCCTTGCCACCTGTATCGGACGGGAACAGAACGTTTTCGACGAGGCGCAGGGCCATGCCTACCGGGTAATGTTTCAGTCGCCGGTGCTGGTCCACAGTGATCTTCACCAGCTGCTCACGCTGGATCAGAAACATTACCGGCATGTGGTCCTCGATCTCAATTATGCGGGAGAGCTGGGTCTGAAAGCGGCGGTCGCCCAACTGGCGGAAAAGGCCCGGGCAGAGGTGGAACAGGGGGCCGTGCTGTTGATCCTCTCCGATCGGGAGGTGAGCGCTGAAAGTCTGCCTATGCCGGCGGCCATGGCTGTTGGTGCGGTGCAGCGAATCCTTGTTGAAAACAGTCTGCGCTGTGATGCCAATATCATTGTCGAGACCGCCTCTACCCGCGATCCACATCATTTTGCCGTCCTCATCGGCATGGGAGCGACGGCTGTCTACCCGTATCTGGTCTACGAGTCACTTGCCCAGCTGGTCGCCGAGGGCTCGGTCAAGATTGATCTCAGGCAGGCCATCAGCAATTACCGCAAAGGAATAGACAAGGGGCTGCTCAAGATCCTCTCGAAGATGGGGATATCAACCATTGCCTCCTACAGATGTGCGCAGCTCTTTGAGGCGGTCGGTCTTGCAAGTGAAGTGACCGAGCTCTGTTTCAAGGGGGTGAGCAGCCGGCTTGAAGGGGCGGCCTTTACCGATTTCCAGCAGGATCAGGAAAAACTCTGCCGCTACGCCTGGAAGCGGCTGCATAAACCGCTGGTGCGGGGCGGCCTCTTTAAATACATCCACGGCGGCGAGTATCATGCCTATAACCCCGATGTGGTCGAAGCCTTGCAAAAGGCGGTACGGACCGGTCGGTTCAGCGATTATCAGCACTATTCCAGCCTGGTCAACGACCGGCCGATCGCCTGCCTTCGGGACTTGCTCCAGCTGAAGAAGGGCACCGCGCCGATTGGCCTGGATGAGGTCGAGCCGGCGGAAAATTTCTATTGCCGTTTCGACTCCGCCGCCATGTCCATAGGCGCTCTCGGTCAGGAAGCCCACGAGGCCCTGGCTATCGGCATGAACCGTCTCGGAGGCTATTCCAACAGCGGGGAAGGCGGGGAGGATCCCGACCGGTTCGGCACGGAGCGGGTATCTAAGATCAAACAGGTCGCCTCCGGTCGTTTCGGGGTGACGCCCCATTATCTGATGAACGCCGAGGTGCTGCAGATCAAGATGGCCCAGGGGGCGAAACCAGGGGAAGGCGGCCAGCTGCCCGGCCACAAGGTGACCGCCCAGATTGCCGGCTTACGCTATTCGGTGCCGGGGGTGACCCTCATCTCGCCGCCGCCGCACCACGATATCTATTCGATCGAGGATCTGGCCCAGCTGATCTTCGATTTGAAGCAGGTCAACCCCAAGGCCCGGGTCAGCGTCAAACTGGTCTCCGAGCCCGGCGTCGGCACCATCGCCACCGGGGTGGTCAAAGCCTATGCCGACCTGATCACCATCTCCGGTTATGACGGGGGCACGGGGGCCAGTCCGCTCACCTCGGTGAAATATGCCGGCAGTCCATGGGAATTGGGCCTGGCCGAGACCCAGCAGGCCCTGGTGGCCAACGGCTTGCGCCATAAGGTCCAGCTGCAGGTTGACGGCGGCTTGAAGACCGGACTCGATATCATCAAGGCGGCTATTCTCGGCGCCGAGAGTTTTGGCTTCGGTACCGGCCCGCTCATTGCCCTCGGCTGCAAGTTCCTGCGTATCTGTCATTTGAATAACTGTGCAACCGGGGTGGCAACGCAGGATGAGACGCTCAGGAAAGAGTATTTTGCCGGCGTGCCGAAGATGGTCATGCACTATTTTCGTTTTATGGTCGGGGAGACGAGAATGCTCATGGCCGAGCTGGGGATTAAAAAACTTACCGATCTGATCGGCCGCACTGATCTGCTCGAAGAACTGCCGGGCATTTCAGCCAAACAGCAGAAGCTGATGCTGGGGCATCTGTTGGAAACCGTTCAGCCCCCTTCGACCAGTGCTCTCTTTTTTCAGGAGGCCAATGTGCCCGATGATCCGGGCAGGTTGAATATCCGGATCGCCGACCGGTTCCGCGAAACGATTGCCGCCAGGGAGGGCGGCGGAGGCAGTTTTACCATCCGCAATACCGATCGAACCGTCGGTGCCCGACTCTCCGGGGAGATTGCCGCCCTGCATGGCAATCAAGGCATGAAGGATACCCCCATCCATCTGCTGTTCAACGGCACTGCCGGGCAGAGTTTTGGTGCCTGGAACGCCGGAGGCCTGCATATGGTGCTGACCGGCGATGCCAACGACTATGTCGGTAAAGGGATGGCCGGCGGCAAGCTGGTGATCCGCCCTCCACTCGGGGTTACCTATAAGAGTCACGAGGCGGTGATCATCGGCAATACCTGTCTCTACGGGGCAACCGGCGGCTGGTTGTTTGCCGCGGGCCGGGCAGGGGAACGCTTTGCCGTAAGAAATTCCGGGGCGAAGGTGGTGGTGGAAGGCATCGGTGATAACGGCTGCGAATATATGACCGGCGGCATAGTCACCATCCTTGGCGAGACCGGGGTCAATTTCGGGGCGGGGATGACCGGTGGCTTCGCCTATGTCCTGGACGAATTCGGTGCCCTGGAGTCGAGGCTCAATCCGGAATTGGTGGATATAGTGACGCTTGACGACCAGGCAGTACTGCGGGAGCATCTGCGCGGAATGATCAATGCCCACCTGCAGGAAACCGGCAGTGAACGGGCGGAGAGGCTGCTGACCGGCTTTGATGAACAGTATGTCGGTCTTTTTAAACTGGTCAAGCCAAAGACCTCCGATGTCGCCAATCTGCTGGGCCACCGGGGAACCTCGCCCAGAGAAACCCTGGCAGTCGTCTATTAACGGGGAACGATATGAACCAGAATCTATTCCAGTTTATCGAGGTGGATCGGGTTGATCCCCAGAAGAAGAAAATCGAGCGGCGACGCCATGAATTTGTCGAAATTTATCATCCATTTCAGCAATCCCAGGTGCAGATGCAGGCGGATCGTTGCCTCGACTGCGGCAATCCCTACTGCGAATGGAAGTGCCCAGTGCATAACTATATTCCCGACTGGCTGCAGCTGGCGAACGAGGGCCGGATCATCGAGGCAGCCGAACTCTGCCATCAGACCAACAGTCTGCCGGAGGTCTGTGGCCGGGTCTGTCCCCAGGACCGGCTCTGTGAGGGGGCCTGTACCCTGAACAATGATTACGGGGCGGTGACCATTGGCGCCATAGAAAAGCATATTGTTGATACTGCCCTGCAGATGGGTTGGCGGCCCGATCTCTCCAAGGTGATACCGACCGGCAAGCGGGTGGCGGTGATCGGGGCCGGCCCCACCGGCCTTGGCTGTGCCGATGTCCTGATTCGTAACGGTGTGCAGCCGGTGGTCTTTGACCGGCACCCGGAGATTGGCGGTCTGCTCACCTTCGGCATTCCATCTTTCAAACTCGACAAACGGGTGATGGAGCTCCGGCACAAGGTCTTTGCCGATATGGGTATCGAATTCCGCCTGGGGGTAGAGGTTGGCACCGATCCGCCGTTTGCCGACCTGCTGGCTGAATACGATGCGGTCTTTGTTGGTGTAGGCACCTACACCTCCATGCGCGCAGGACTTGACAACGAAGATGCGCCGGGGGTTTACGTCGCTATCGACTACCTGATCGGCAACGCCGACCGTCAGTTGGGACTGGTGCGTGAGCCTTTCCCCTATGTCGATCAAAAGGGTAAGCGGGTGGTTGTTCTCGGTGGCGGCGATACGGCGATGGACTGTGTGCGTACTGCCATTCGCCAGGGAGCCATTGATGTGGTCTGTGTCTATCGGCGGGATAGGGCTAATATGCCCGGCTCTGCCCGGGAGGTGCAAAACGCCGAAGATGAAGGTGTTCGCTTTCTCTGGAACCTGCAGCCGCTTGGGATCGTAATCGGTGAAGATGGCCATGTAACCGGGGTCCGGGTGGTCAACACCCGGCTCGGTGAACCTGACGAGCGGGGGAGGAGGCAGCCGGAACCCATTGCCGGCACTGAAGCTGTCCTCGATGCCGACAGTGTGATTATGGCCTTCGGCTTCAGGCCCAGCCCGCCCGACTGGCTAGAACAAAACAGCATAACGCTCACGGACCGACAGCTTATTCTGGCCCCTGCCGACAGCGGCTTGCCTTTCCAGACAACCAATGAGAAGGTTTTTGCCGGCGGCGACGCTGTCCGTGGCTCGGATCTGGTGGTTACCGCCATCGCCGAAGGGCGGACCGCGGGGGAAGCTATCCTTGAATATCTTGAGGTGTGATTCTCCGATTTCCTGGCTGGTTGCATCGTCGATCCTGCCGGCCTGGAGCCAGTCCTTGGCAGATTTTTATACCTCTATTCGGAAAGTTGTTGTGTGTCGCTCTAATTTTAGCTAGGGTGAGATGCAATTTTCCCGCAGCGGGCAATCATACTGATTCGGCCAATTCCGATTCTCGGTACAAAGAACAATTATCAAGTTGGAATCCTTTAAGTTTGCCTTTCGGGATTCTCAGGAGCAGGGTATGAAAAAGGTTGTTGGAGGCGTTCTTTTACTCCTTATTCTTGGTGCCGCCGGCGCACCTGTTGTCAGTGGCTTGCTGATGGAGAAAATTGTCAAACAGTCGTTCGGCAATCTCAATACCTTGTATTCCGAAACCGGATCCGGTGTCTCCCTCGAACTCCTGCGTTACGACAGAAGCATGTATAGCACGGAAATTGAGTGGAAAATGAAACTTGGCGCCTGGAAAGCAATCTACGGGATTGACGAAATCATTTTTGTCGATCGGGCGAAAAATGGTTTCACCGGCATTGTCTCAACGACAAGTCTTGAGAAGAACGAGTGGTTCACTCATTTTATCAACACCAGGCTTGCCGGTAAAAATCCCCTGACCATAACCACCGAGTATTCGCTCTCGGGCCAGATCGTCTCAACCGTCAACCTGGATTCTTTTTCAATGACGGCGAAGAAAGAGGTTGTTGCTGTCAAAGCCGGGAGAGCTGTTTTCGAAGGCAAAGGGGGCATGAAAAACTTTACCTCCGAGCTGTCCTGGGACGGCTTTTCCGTCGGCGAGAGGGTACAGGTCGAGGGGATTAAATTAGGCTCCACCCTGGATAGAATCTCTACCTATCTCTGGGATGGCTCTATCGGCTATAGCCTGGCAAAGGGCAGGATTTTAAGTAACCATCAACAGGTTGAGCTGGTGAATATCAAAGGTGACTACTCTCTTGATGTTGACAGGGAAGAGAACACCGTCGCGGTAGTGACAAGCTTTGCCGCCGATCATTATGCCGCCGGACCGCAGCAGATGGATAACGGTTTTATCCGAATTGGCATGGTTAATATGGATATTCAGGGCTTTGAGGAATTCGTCAAGTTATATACCGAGATGGTCAATACTTTTTTTACCGATATCGCGGCTGCAGAAGATGATCCGAAAAAGATGCGCTCGATACTACAGGAGCAATTACGCCGGCGGCAATTCCAGAGTCTGGTAGCCTACGAAAAATTATTGAAAAAAGGCCTTGAACTGCAGATATCCGATCTGCACGCCGACCTTTCTTCGGGCGAGGTAAACGGGGATATGGTACTGAGGCTGAATAGAGATATGACCTTCATCCAGTTTGTCCCGCTTGTAAAACAGCCGTCTCTGGCACTGGACATTTTTTCCCTGCAGTCCGATATGAGTCTTCCGGCAAGTCTCATTGGCGATAACTCCATGTTCCTGTCACCACTCTTTTCCGGGATGAGAACTGGGCTCTTTGCAAAGGACGGCGAGGTTCTCAAACACAAGGCCGAGACCAGAGACGGCAAGCTGTTTTTAAATGGCCGGGTGGTGGACTTGCAATGAGCAGTACTCCCGCCGAGAGTATGCCTCCGTTGTGAAATTGCAGAGCCCTCTGGTAACGGCGCTGGTGTTACATGCCGACTCCCCGTTTTTTGGTAAATACCCATTTCTTTCGGTTTTCCGGATGCCTGGTTTTTTGCCCGCATTATCGGAAAACGGTTTCCGTGTTTCTGGAAGTTTTCTTTGCCGGCACTTACCGTTCAACAGAGGCTGTTCTTTTTTTTAGCTGAAAGTATCTGAATCGCATACCTTTTCTCCAATCTATCCCTTCCTCTTTTTCATCGCAGTATCTGGCACAGTAGTTGCTCTTACAGGTTGTAAAGCGAATCTAAAGAACCCAAAAGAGTGCCGTGGAAAGGGAAAAGATATGAAGAGCAAGCTTATCACCAAGATAATATCAATTGGCCTGGCTTTTACCGGGGGATTATTCGTCTCCGGAGCCAGTGTTGACGCAAAGCCCCTGGGCGCATCCGGATTACTGAGTGTATTTGATTCTTCCTGGACTCAATTTCAGGCACAGGGGGCAAAAGAGGATGGCAGAGTCGGCCGGGGGAAAGGTGCACGTCAAAAATTTGATGCTGAATATTTATTGTACAAAATGGAGGGGAATACTCTCTCAATAGGCTTGCAGGCTGGCTTTAACCTGGAAAGGGGAATAACTCGAGCCGCTGGGGTACGTTACTTTGCCGGTGACCTGGCACTTTCCTTTAACGGTAATGCAGCGTCCTCCTATGAGTATGCGGTAGATTTTGGTCTGCGCACTAAAGATGCGGACGGCGATAGGGTTGGGGCAAGAAGGAATAATGCGAGAGATGCAGCGGGAGTGTATCGAAAAATTGGTTGGAACACTGACATCCCAACAGAGTTTATCGAATCAAATCCTTTTGCAATGGATAAAGGCCGCATAATTGACGGCGCATTGCTCGACAATTCATCGGGACATGGGTCCTCTACCGACGATATAACATCCTATTATAGAATTGTGACGCTGGATCTAAGCAGGATATTGGGTGATAATTGGCAGGAATTCCTTCTTGAAACGCACTGGACGATGTCCAACGGCAGAGACGATATCAACGGGACGGTCTCGATAGCTCCTGTCCCCGAACCGAAAACCATGTTTCTTTTCGGCACCGGCCTGATTGGTCTGAGTACTCTTCTTCGTAAACGTACAAAAAGAAATAATAACCTTTAAGACGGTTGACACAGTACAAAAGCATAGAATGATCTTTTGAATAAATCCGAAACTGCGGAGACGACCAGACTGTAAGTTTCCGAATTCAGACGAAATCAGCATCCGGAAGATCTATTGTGCTTTTTTATGCAGACCGGTCTTTTGCAAGTGGCTTTTGGGAGACCTCGGCTACGTTAACCGTCAGTCGGATGGCGGGGCCAGCGAGGGAAAGAGACTGGCGTCGGTATGGGGCAGAAAGAGTGCGGCCATATAATAATTCATGAAGTTGTGATTGTCGGACAGCTCCAGGTTGGTCATGAGTTTCCGCACTTCCGTTCGTTCCCTGAAACGATTGTAATCGGTCAGGCTGATCTGACAGCCGAGCATTGACGCATTGCCCAGGTAGTAGAATCGATCCCGGTCGATATCCGGAAGCAGACCTATGGCGATGGCTCGTTCCAGATCGATATGCGCCCCGAAATTACCAGCCAAAATAACCCGTTCCAGATCGGCGAAGCCAAGGCCAACGGACTCGAGCAGGGTCTGGTAGCCGGCAAACATAGCTCCCTTGGCCCGGATCAGATTGTCCAGGTCGATCTCGGTGATGACAATATCCTCGCCGATCATAGTGTCGTGGCTCCAGGCGATGACATATTCCCAGCCGTCGCCACCCTGGCGAACCCTCGGATGTTTTCTGGAGTCGATGAACTTACCGCGCCTGTCGATGATTCCGGCCTCAAGCAGCTCAGGCACAATGGCGATCACTCCGGAGCCGCAGATTCCTCTTGGATTGGTATTGCCGATGGTGACAATCATCGGGTCGAGGGTTTCCGGGTGGATATGGATGTTTTCTATTGCACCGCTGCTGGCCCGCATCCCGTATTTAATCCCCCCTCCCTCGAAGGCCGGCCCGGCCGAACAGGCGGCACAGACCATCCATTCGTTATTGCCGACCACGATCTCCCCGTTGGTTCCAATGTCGATGAAGAGGCTGATCTTTTCACTTTTATGCATCCTGCAGGCGTGGACCCCGGCGACGATATCACCGCCAACAAAGGAGGCAATGCAGGGATAGAGGAAGAGTCTAACCGACGGGTGGGCCATGATCCCGAGTGCGGCCGCCTTGGTCAGTGGAAACTTGCTGACTCCGGGGACATAGGGAGCCATGCGGATGAACTGGGGATCAATACCCAGCAGCAGATGGGCCATCACCGTATTGCCGGCCGCCATGATATAACTGATATCACTTGGGCTGATGATCACTGAGCGGCATACCTCCTCGATGATATTGTTGATTGTATAGACGGCTTTAGCCTGCAGGGCCCGAAGTCCGCCCGGACGTTTGGCATAGATGATCCGGGAAATGACATCCTCCCCGTAGCCGACCTGCGAGTTGTAACCCGATGCCTCGGCAATGACCTGCCCACTGTTCAGATCGATCAGCACGCCGCCGGTCGTTGTGGTGCCCAAGTCGAGGGCCAGACCATAGAGCTGGTCAGTGGTATCGCCCGGTTCCACGGCAATGATCCTCTCCGGTTCAGTGGTCAGCTTACCCTGGAGCAGGAGGACGGTCACCTGCCATTCGCTTTCGCGCAGGGTGGCCGACAGCTCATGGATGAGTTCCGGATGGTCGTAGTCAGGTTCCGTCATCTCCGGGCTGCTTCGGACGATTTCCCTTATTAAGCGCTGCATATCAGATATATTGTCATCGAGGGTCGGCGGGGGCAGAGACAGGAAAAGTTTACGGATAGGTGGGGCGATTACCCAATTGCCGACAAGCTGTTCAAAGGATTTATTTGAGATTGTTCTGGTGGTTTTCGGCTTTGATCTGAGCGCTTTGCCGTCCGACCGGACGATCTCGGGAATATGGACGGTCACATCGTCGATAACAGTGGAAATGCAGGCCAGCCGGGTTCCCCTGCTGATCTCCTCTTGACTCAGGCAGCTGGTCTTCAGCGAGTGCAGCTCCCCCTCGACAAGTTCGATCTTGCATTTCCGGCAAACCCCGTTCCCTCCACAGGAGGCGTTGATATAGACTCCGGCCAGGGCAGCTGCAGTCAGCAGGTTCTCGCCCGGGGCAACGCGCACGGCGATGCTATCCGGCAGGAAAGAGACGGTATGTTTCATAACTTTGCTCGGGATTCAGGGATAATCTTAGTCTAACTGTAACAATAGTATTGATCGAGTCAATAATTATCATTGATGAATATGCAGGGAAAATGTAGCAAGCCTGGCGTAGAATAGTGGTTGGGGTGTTTTAGGGAAATCTTGACAGCTCCCATGAATTAAACTATATATAAAACTATTCCTACCTCTTGTAAAGACAGACAAAATCTCTTTTCCTGTTGGATTATTGCTTAGAAAAAGAATAGGCGATAAGAATCCCAATGGACATCAAAATAGTTCCGCCCGATGCCTCTTCGAAAAAGATCCCGAAAATCGTGCCTCACGGTTCGCCATCAAACACAGGAATAGTTGTTAGGAAACCGAAAATATTAAGGTTTTTCCTGCTGTCTGTTGTCGTTCTTGTCTCGGTCGGATGCCTGGTAGCGGGATATTTTGAAATACAAAGTTCCACCCTGCAGGCTAAACTCTTCAGCCGATATGCGGCCAGGCTGCAATATAGCCTTGCCGACGGCCCCAGTGACAGAACAGCTTTCCCGAAGAAGGGGCCCTACGACCTTCGCCTCGGCTATGTTCAACTGCCCGCCTTTCTGGAGAAATTGCAGCAGAAAGGCATGGTCATCAGCAGGCAAACCCGGTTTGGCGACGATCTGCTGCGCTTTGTCAAACATGGTCTGTATGTTCCATACCGCGAAAAAAGTCAGGCTGGTCTGCAGATCCTCGATGCAAGCGAATTGACCATGTATCGGATGCTCAACCCGAAGCGGGTTTATGGCGATTTTTATGATATCCCTCCGGTTATTGTCAAGGCGCTGCTCTTTATTGAAAACAGGGGATTACTCTCAAGTCAGTTTCCGAAAATAAATCCCGCTGTCGATTGGGGGCGTCTCCTCAAGGCCCTGTTGGTGCAGGCCGGAGAACTTGTAAAGATCGACATGCCGTCAATGGGAGGGAGCACTTTAGCCACCCAGTTGGAGAAATTCCGTCATTCGGGTAGCGGTATGACCTCCTCTGCGGCGGAAAAGCTGAGACAGATGTTCTCCGCGAGTGTGCGTGCCTATCAAAACGGTGAAGATACCTCAGCCTATCGGCGGCGGCTGGTTCTCGACTATATTAATTCCGTTCCCCTTTCGGCTGCGCCGGGATACGGAGAGGTGAATGGCCTTGGTGATGGACTGTTTGTCTGGTACGGCACTGATTTTTCAGAAACGAAGCGGTTGCTCAATATAAAGGATCCGAAAGGTGTCGAGCTGGAGCAGCAGGCGAGGATCATAAAACAGATCATAAGCCTGATGATCGGTCACCGGCGACCGTCCTTCTACCTGGTTGAGGGCCGCAAGGAGCTTGCTGTTCTGAGCAACAGCTATGTCCGGCTTCTGGCCCAGAACGGTATCATCTCCAAGGCGTTGAGCGAGGCGGCCCAGATACAGCCCCTCTTTTTTCGAGATTTCAGTAAAAGTGGAGCAGCCCAGCAGCTTCTCAACAACAAAGGAATCAATGTGGTGCGTAACCGGCTCAGTTCCCTGTTCGACACCTCGCTCTATGCACTTGACCGTATGGATCTCACCGTCACGGCCACCATCAACAGCCGATTGCAGGATCAGGTGAGCTCCTACTTGAAAAGTCTGAAAGAACCAGATGTTGCGAAAAATTATGGGCTCATCGGCAAGAATCTTCTGGCTCCGGATCAAACCGACGCCCTCAGCTACAGTTTCACCTTGTTTGAACGAACGCCGTCGGGCAACATGGTTCGGGTACAGACCGATACCACCCAGCTGCCTTTTGATATCAATGAGGGCAGCAAACTTGAACTGGGCTCAACGGCCAAGTTACGTACCCTGGCGACCTATCTTGAAATAATTGGTGAACTTCATGCAGATCTCTCGACTCGCGGAAGACAAGAGTTGAAGGCCCTCATGCAGCAGAAGACGGATCCCTTGACCCACTGGGTCTGCTCTCAATTGCTGGAAAATACAGATATAACCTTGAGACCCCTGCTCGATGCTGCCATGGTACGCCAATATTCGGCGAATCCGGGCGAGTCCTTTTTCACCGGTGGTGGCATGCATACCTTCGGTAATTTCCGCAGGGAAGATAATAACAGAGTTGTTACCGTGACCGAGGCACTGCAGTATTCCATCAATCTGCCCTTTGTGCGACTCATGCAGGATATTGTCCGCTACACCGAGGCCAGGCAATGGGAAGATACCAGGCAGATCGTGCTGAACGACGAGGATCCGAGACGCAAGGAGATGCTGGATAAATTCATTGAGAGGGAGAGCCGGATATTTCTCTCGCGCTTCTGGATGAAATATCGTAACCAGACGGCCGATCAACGGCTGGAAACCCTGCTTGCGCACCTCGCTCCAAGGGCCCTGCGATTGACTATTGTCCACCGCTATCTCTATCCTGGTGCAGATTTGGGGAGTTATATCCAGTTTATTCGCGACCGGCTGCCGACAAGCGCCTTAACGGACAGGCAGTTAGCGGCAATGTATAAAAAATACCGGCACGACGCCTATACTCTTGCCGATCTGGGCTATCTCGCGGCAATGCATCCTCTCGAATTGTGGCTGCTCGGTTATCTGCAGAAACCTGGGAAACTTTCACTCGATGATGCGATACTGAACAGCAGGGACGTACGGCGGGAGGTATATGGCTGGCTGATGCGGACCAAAGCAAAGAGCGCCAGGGATTCCAGGGTGAGAATCGTGCTGGAGATCGACGCCTTTTCGGATATCCACCGCCGCTGGAAAAACATGGGTTATCCTTTTGATCACCTTGTGCCGTCGCTGGCTACTGCTCTCGGAAGTTCGGGAGACAGACCAGCGGCGCTGGCTGAGCTCATGGGCATAATTCAAAACAATGGGAAACGTTTGCCGACCTACCGTTTTACCGGGATTGAATTTGCCGGCAATACGCCCTATGAAACTGTAGTCCGGCAACCTTCCGCGGTTCCGACGCCTGTGCTGCGACCGGAGGTCGCCCAGATTTTACAAGAAACCCTCGCCAAGGTTGTCAGTGAGGGCACAGCCAAGCGTCTGGCATCCAGTTTTCAACAGGAAGACAGTAGTCCCCTACCCATTGGCGGCAAGACCGGCACCGGTGATAACCGGATTGTCACCTCAACTTTCGCCGGGCGAAAAACTCCTTCAAGGACTCTGAACCGGACGGCAACCTTTGTCTTTTATCTCGGCGATAATCATTTCGGCACCTTGACTGCCTTTGTCAGCGGCAGCTCGGCCAGTGCCTGTAGTTTCACCTCCGCTCTGCCGCTCCAGGTACTAAAAGGGATGGTCCCTGTATTACAGCCTTATATCAATACGACGAACCGGCGGGGCTGGTAAACTTTGGACTCAGATTATGAATGGAGGGCGGAGAAAAATAGTAGCCCCCATCCTGCCATGAGCAGAAAACCGCCGAGCGGGGTGAGAAAGCCGAAGGGCTGGATGGAGATAAAACTTTTTACCAGCACAGTGCCCTGAAAAAGGATGGACCCCAGGAAAAACGGCCAGCCGGCGCGGTCATATCTTGCCTGGGGAAAAAGATGACAGAGGATAGCGACACCTAGCAATGCCAGACCGTGCAATACCAGGTAATCGGCCGCGAGATTAAAATTGTCGAGCTTGCCTCGCTCCTGCAACAGTTGCAGCAGGGCATGGGCGCTCAGTGATCTGGCCACTACGCCGGTTAAAGCCAGAAGGGCACCTATGGCGGTGAAAAGTTGTGTCATTGTTGTTTTGATGCCCTTGTTCTATTTTGGGAATTTTATTTCAGGCTCTTGATAAAATTGATGATATCCCAGATTTCGCCATCCGAAAGGTCGTCCCTGAAAGAAGGCATTTCTTCATTGCCGTTTTGTATCTTCCAGTGAAAATCGCCGTCGGAATGGTGAGCCAGTCTTTTTACCAGATTGGGCGGCCCTACCTTAAGCTCAGCCTCGGCAGCTGACTGTCCCTGAGCGTTTTTACCATGGCAATAGGCGCAGAGCTGTAGAAATGTTTCCTTGCCTCGATCGATTGAAGACGTGCTCTGCTCTACCGGGTTTACAGTTTTTGCCGCCTCTTTCGGGGCAGTCCAGCCATGAGCCATCAAGCTGCCGGTGCTGAACAAGACAACGGCGACAGATATACTTAGCAAGAGGGAGCGGGTTTTTAAAGATCGAATCATTGAGATCTCTCCTTTTCAGAATGTATCATTTGTTCAGCCAGTTCAAGCCATTCACCCTTGGTCAGGCTTTCCAGGTCGTCGGGTTGCAATTGAAAGAGGGCAAAAGGTGTCCCCGCCGCGGCCCAGATCGTCGCAAACTTCTTCAGGTCGGGGTCAAGGATGGTCCGAAGCGGCGTCTTGTGGCCGACCGGCGGAATACCACCGATAGCATAACCAACCGTTTCCTTGACGAAATTTCCGTCTACTCTGCCAAGACGCAGGCCGGTTGCCTTTCTGACCTTCTTGAGGTCCACCCGGTTGGCCCCTGAGGCGATGATGAGAATGGGGAGCTCAGTATCTTTGTCCCTGAAGATCAAAGACTTGGCGATCCGGGCAACATCGCAGCCGACGCTCTTCGCTGCTTCCTCGGCGGTTCGAGTTGAGCCCGGCAACTGTTTGATCTCGAAACGGTAACCGTTTTTTACCAGGTAATCCTGAACTCTTTGTGCGCTCTTGGCAAGTTGCACCGTTATTATGCTCCATTTCGCCTGGGGGGGATTGGTTAAGATGCCTTTTCGGCAATAATAGCCCAATTATCAAAGCAGCAAAAGGAAAAATGACCGGAGTGGTCCGAGTTGCTTTTCAGGTGAAGGGCGATGAGGCTAATCATTGATGGAAATTCGTCTTTACGTAAAAGATCAGTTATTATTGATTGTTAACAGAACTGTCATGGAATTGGGCAGATGAGTCTTTTGTATAAAGGTTCACCCCGATGTGCATTTTACTAACTCATTGTTATATTGTTGTAAAGAACCTTCAAGATGATGATTGAAAGCCGGAGCTGACACCTGGTTGACAAGAGAATAGATCCGGAGGAATTTTGCTGCAATTGATGTTGACTTAAACGTTAAGGTAAGGTATAAGTTGAGCGATAGTGTTATTTAACGTAAACGTTATAGGTGATGTCAGCTTGAATAGTTCCTGGGGAGAAAGAAAGTATGAACATTTTGTCATATCGGTCAATCCCGGCAGTGCTCAAAGATAATGCCCGTAAGTACAGCAAGAAAACCGCCATCAGCTATAAAAAACAGGGAGTCTTTCTCTCTCTTACCTACGAAGAGTTTTACGAGCGGGTGCTGATGCTGGCAAGAGGATTACGCAAGTATGGCATGGCACCTGGAGATAAGGTGGCTATCTTCTCAGAGAATCGCCTTGGCTGGGCAATCTCCGATTTCGGGATTCAGAGCGCCGGCGGGATAACCGTGCCGATCTATGCCACCAATACCGGCAAGCAGGCGGCATATATCCTCAATCACAGCGGGGCTAAAATTGTCTTCTGCTCGACCAGGGGGCAATATGAAAAGCTCTATTCCGTAAAGGAGCAGATCCCCGAGGTGGAGCTGGTCATCTCCTATGAACGGTTCATGGGCTATCGGTCTTTCCCGGTCTATACTCAGTATCAATTATCCGAGGTCGGCAATCCCCTGTCGGATGTGGATAAAAAGCAGATCGAGGACCAGATAGATCAGATCACTCCCGACGATATTATCACCGTCATCTACACTTCTGGAACCACGGGGGTACCGAAAGGGGTATTGCTCAGCCAGCGAAACATCATGGTCAATGCCGAATATGGGGCAAAACAGCTCGGCATGCCGCAGATGGAGCAGACGACCCTCAGTTTCCTGCCGCTCAGCCATGTGCTGGAGCGGACCGGAGGCTATTACGTCACGCTGATGTACGGTAATCATATCGCCTTTGCGGAGAATGCAGCAGCGGTCATGGAGAACATGGAGGAAGTTCGGCCCACCTCGATGGTCAGTGTGCCCCGGCTCTTTGAGAAGATACATTCACGGGTGCACGAAGAGGTACACCAATTGTCCACCTTCAATAAAAATATCTTTCACCGGGCGGTTGAAATTGGCCGGGAATATGTCAACAAAAAATATGTAACCAATGAGCCACTTGGCATGCTCAGTTTGAAGTACAAGATCTATGACCGGCTGGTCTTTAAGAAAATCCGTGACCGTTTCGGCGGCAGGCTCACTTATTTTCTCTGCGGTGGAGCGCCCCTTGATAAGAATATCAATGAATTCATGTGGATTATCGGCCTGCCGGTCTATAACGGCTACGGCCTGACCGAAACCAGCCCGGGAGTGGCCATCAGCGGCGTGGGGATGGTGCGGTTTGATTCCGTCGGCAAGGCGTTGCGCGAGACGGAACTCAAACTGGCGGAAGACGGCGAACTGCTGGTCAAGGGCCCCCAGGTGATGCTGGGCTACTACAAAAACGATGAGGCCACCATGGAGGCCATGACGGACGGCTGGTTCAAGACCGGGGATATTGCCAGGATCGATGAGGAAGGCTTTGTCTATATCATCGACCGCAAAAAGGAATTGATCGTCACCGCCGGCGGTAAGAACATCGCCCCCCAACCGATAGAGAACGAGCTGAAACTCGATAAGTACATCTCCCAGGCAATTGTCTTCGGTGATCGCAAACCCTATCTGGTCGCGGTGATTACCCCGAATATCGAGAGACTCATCGATTTTGCCCGGGACGAAAACATCAGCTACATCGATATCAACGAGCTGGTGTACAACGCCAGGGTCAAAGAACTCTATGCCAATCGCATCAAGGAGCTGAACAAAAATTATCCGCCATACAAGACGATTAAATATTTTGCAGTCGTGCCCACTGATTTCACGATTGAAGGGGGAGAGCTTACCCCCACCCTGAAGTTGAAACGAAAGTTTATTCTCGAAAAATACCAGAGTATTATCGAGGATCTCTATGTAACCAAAGGCAATGGGATTATTGCCCAGCAAGAAAAAAATTAATGGAGAGACAACATGAGGCAAATTAATCGAGTAGCCGTGCTTGGTGCCGGAGTTATGGGGGCGACCATTGCCGCCCATCTGGCCAATGCGGGATTGGAAATTCTTTTGCTTGATATCGTTCCCAAGAAATTGGACAAACAGGAAGAAGCCAAGGGGCTCACGCTTGACAGTCCTGTCGTACGAAATCGTATCGCCCAAAATGGCTTGCAGGGCCTGATGAAGATGAAGCCGGCCCCGTTTTACTTAAACGATTATGCCCGCCAGATTCAGGTCGGTAATCTGGAGGATGATCTGGCAAAGCTGAAGAGTTGCGACTGGATCATCGAAGTGGTCGTTGAATATATGCCGATCAAGCTCGACCTGCTGAAAAAGATCGTGCCGCATCTGGCCCCCGGGACCATTCTGACCACCAACACCAGCGGCCTGTCAGTCAACGAGATGGCGGCAGTGCTGCCGGCGGAAGTCCGCGCCAATTTTCTTGCCACCCACTTCTTCAATCCACCGCGCTATATGCGGCTGATGGAGATCGTCCCCTGCAAGGAGACCGACCGCAAAGTCATGAAGGGGCTCGCCGATTTTATCAGCAAGAGGCTCGGCAAGGGCATCGTCTACGCCAAAGACACCACCAACTTTATCGCCAACCGCATCGGAACCTATGCCATCTACAAGGGTATTCAGCATATGGTTGAGATGGGCATGACCGTTGAAGAAGTCGATGCTATCGCCGGTCCCGCCACCGCCAGGCCGAAGAGTGCGGCGTTCAGGACCGCTGACCTGGTCGGCCTCGATACCCTCGCCCATGTCGGCACCAACTCCCATGATCTTCTGCCGGACGACGAAGAACGTGAGGTTTTCAAGCTGCCGGAGTTCATGAAGAAGATGATCGATGCCGGTCAGCTCGGCAATAAAACCAAACAGGGGTTTTATAAAAAGGATGTGGTCGACGGCAAGAAGCAGATCTTCTACTACGATTATCCCACCGGCGACTACAAGCCTCTGGCCAAACCGAAATTCGCATCCGCGCAGATGGTCAAGCAGGTGGACGATCCCGGCCAGAAGGTCAAGATGGTGGTTGGCGGCAAGGATAAAGGCGCCGAGTTTGCCTGGAAGAGTCTGCGCGACACCCTCATCTATACCGTCAACCGCATCCCCGAGATCGCCGACGACGTGGTGAATATCGATAACGCCATGCGCTGGGGCTTTAACTGGGAAATAGGGCCCTTTGAAATGTTCGATGCCATTGGCGTTGCGGCCTTTGTCAAGCGGGCGGAAAAAGATGGCGTCAAGGTGCCGGAAGCTCTCAAGGGAGTGGAAAGTTTCTACCGCTTCAATGACAAGGGGCAAAAGGAATACTACGATCTCTCCAAAAGAGAATACCTGCCCACACCGGTAAAAGAGGGCCAGATCCAGCTGCAGATTCTCAAGAAAGCCGGCAGGGTGGTGGAGAAAAACGCCAACTGCTCAGTCGTTGATCTTGGTGACGGGGTCTTCGGTTTCGAGTTCCATTCGAAGATGAACTCCATCAGCGGCGACATCCTGGCCATGACCCACAAGGCCATCAAACGGGCCGAAGATGAGGGGGTCGGCCTTGTCATCGGCAACCATGGCACCAATTTTTCGGTGGGCGCCAACCTGATGATGGTCGCGGTCACCCTGGCCGAAGGCGCCTATGATGATATTCATATGGCGGTCAAGGCCTTCCAGAATGCAACCATGGCTGTCAAATACGCCAAGGTGCCGGTGGTCAGCGCACCCTTTGGCATGGCGCTTGGCGGCGGGGCGGAGTTCTGTCTTCATTCCGATGCCATCAATGCCTATGCCGAAACCTATCTCGGCCTGGTCGAGATCGGCGTGGGGCTGCTCCCCGCCGGCGGCGGCACCAAGGAGATGAGCCTTAGGGCCATCGAACTGGCCCGGAAGAACAATACCGACGTCCAGCCATTTATCTTCAAATACTTCGAGCAGCTGGCCATGGCCAAGGTCTCCATGGGGGCGGCTGAGTTGTTCGGCATGGACTATATGCGCCACGGCGACTCCATCACCATGGACATTGACCGGTTAATCGGCGACGCCAAGCAGAAGGTGCTGGCCCTGGCGGTTAACTATCGGCCGAAGTGCCGGGCACAGAATATCCCGGCTCCGGGCCGGGGCATTGCCTCCTCCATCAAGAGCCAGTTATGGAATATGAAGATGGGCAATTTCATCACCGAATACGAGGCGGAAATGGGAACGCTCATCGCCCAGATCATGTGCGGCGGCGACGTGAACGCAGGTACCCTGATCACTGAAGATTACCTGCTGCAGCTTGAGCGGGAAGGCTTCCTGAAACTTTGTGGCAACAAGAAGACTGCCGAGCGCATCCAGCATATGCTGAAGACCGGTAAACCGCTGCGGAATTAAATCTGATTTTTACCCTAAAGGGAGAACCGATATGAAAAAAGCATATATACTGGCCAGCTACCGAACTCCTGGCTGCCGGGCGAACAAAGGAAAATTCAAGGACATGAGGCCGGACGATCTGGCGGCCCTGGCGATCCGTGGGCTGGTTGAGCGCACGGAGATCGACCCGAACACGATCAATGATGTCTATCTCGGCTGCGCCTTTCCGGAAGCCGAGCAGGGCATGAACATCGGCCGGGTGGCGGCCATGAAGGCCGGCTTGCCGATAGAGGTGCCCGGTCAGACCATCAACCGTTTCTGCTCATCGGGTCTGCAGACCATCGCCCTTGCCGCCGAGCGGATCATGTGCGGCTTTGCCGACTGTATCGTCGCCGGCGGAGTCGAGTCGATGTCCTGCGTGCCCCTGGGTGGCCTGAAATACAGCGCCAATCCCGGCATGATGGTCGATTGGCCGGAGGCTTTTGCCTCGATGGGCGTCACCGCCGAACTGGTATCCGAGCAGTACGGCATCGACCGGTTGGCCATGGACACCTTTGCTGCGGCGAGTAACGCCAAGGCGGCTGCGGCCATCGAAGCAGGTACCTTTGCCGATGAGATTATTCCGGTGGAGATCGAAAAAGACACGCTGGTTGACGGCAAGATCAAGAAAGTCAAGGAAATGGTCACTGTCGATGACGGGGTACGGCCCGGCACAACCGTCGAGAGCCTTGCCAAATTGCGGCCCGTTTTCAAGGTCGGCGGTCCGGTGACTGCCGGTAACTCCTCCCAGATGACCGACGGTGCGGCTGCCGCCCTGGTGGTTTCCGAGGATTATCTTGAAAAGCTCGGCAAAAGCCCGATGGCACGTTTTCTTGCCTTCTCGGCCAACGGCTGTGCTCCGGAAGTGATGGGCATCGGCCCGATTGCCGCCATCCCCGCCGCCCTGAAACTGGCCGGCCTGAAACAGGAGGATATTCAGCTTATCGAACTGAACGAGGCTTTTGCCGCCCAGGCCCTGGCAGTCATCAAGACCCTTGGCCTGAATAAGGACATCGTCAATGTCAATGGCGGCGCCATTGCTCTTGGCCATCCGCTCGGCTGTACCGGCGCCAAGCTGACCACCACCCTGCTCCATGAGATGGGCCGCAGAAAGCTGCGTTACGGGATGGTTTCAATGTGTATTGGCGGCGGAATGGGTGCTGCCGGCATCTTCGAAAAACTATAAAAACCTAAACCATCGAGGTGAGAATAATGGCTGAAAAAATTTTATCCGGCGGCGAGTACCTGATTGCGGAAACCCCTTGCGACGATGTCTTTACCCCGGAAGATTTCACCGACGAACAGCGGCAGATGGGTGAGACCACCGAGCAGTTTATCGCAGGTGAGATTACCCCGCATATCGAGGAAATCGACAAGCAGAACTTTGACCTGGTGGTCGAGGGCATGAAAAAATGCGGCGAGCTGGGCCTGCTGATGATGGACGCCCCGGAAGAATACGGGGGCCTCGAGCTGGACAAGGCCTCGTCCATGCTGGTCGGGGAGAAGATCTCCTACGGCGGCTCCTTTTCCGTGGCCTTCTCCGCTCACTCCGGCATCGGCACCCTGCCGCTCATTTATTACGGTACGGCTGCCCAGAAAGAACAATATCTGGAGAAAATCATCTCCGGCGAGTGGTGTGCCGCCTATTGTCTCACCGAACCCGGCTCGGGCAGTGACGCCCTGGGCGCCCAGGCAACGGCCGTCCTTTCCGAAGACGGCAAGTACTACATCCTCAACGGCACCAAGCAGTTCATCACCAATGGTGGTTTTGCCCAGCTGTTTACCGTTTTTGCCAAGATCGACAAAGTCCATTTCACCGCCTTTCTGGTGGAAAAGAGCTTTGAAGGACTGATTGTTGGTCCCGAAGAGAAGAAGCTCGGTATCAAGGGATCGTCCACCACCCAGATTATCCTCGACAACTGCAAGGTGCCGGTGGAAAATCTGTTGGGTGAGAAGGGCAAAGGCCATAAGATCGCCTTCAACGTCTTGAATATCGGCCGTTTCAAGCTGGGGGCCGGAGTCTGCGGCGCCTCGAAAATGGCCCTGGCCGAAGGAATTAAATATGCCAACGAGCGCAAGCAGTTCAACACCCCGATAAGTCAGTTTGGTGCCATCTCCCAGAAGATTGCCGACCTGACCGCCGACATTTATGCCTCCGAGTCGCTGGTCTACCGCCTGGCCGGACTCCTTGACGACAAACTGGCCACCATCGAAAAGGGCATCGACAACTACTACGAAGAGTACCTGAGGGGCATTGAGGAATATGCCTCCGAATGCGGTATTGCCAAGGTCTTCTGCAGCGAGGTCCTGGCCAAGACCGTCGACGAGGTGCTGCAGATCCACGGCGGCTACGGTTTTGTCAGCGATTATCCGGCGGAGCGCTTCTACCGCGATGAACGGATCAACCGCATCTTCGAGGGTACCAATGAGATCAACCGACTGCTCATTCCCGGCATGATCCTGCGCAAGGCGATGAAAGGCGAGCTGCCCCTGCAGACCGAGGCAATGAAGGCCTTTGAGTCGTTGATGACCCCGAGTTTTGAGGAGTTGGACGAGTCGATTCTTTTTGTTAAAGAAAAGGCACTGATCAAGAATCTCAAGACCCTGTTCCTGATTCTCTCAGGTGCGGGTGTGCAGAAGTTCATGGATAAGCTGGCCGATGAGCAGGAGATTCTCATGGCCGCCGCCGATATCGCCATCCAGATCTTTGCCTTGGAGAGCGTGGTGTTGCGAGCTGAGAAAAACTATGCCAAGGCCAGCGAGAATAAACAGCAGCAGCTTGAGGCCGCAGTGAAGATTTTTGCCTTCGAGGCCTCCGAGAACGCCGGCAGTGCGGCAAGAAAAGGTGCCTTCTTTATCGAGGAAGGTGATACCCTGACCATGATCCTTTCCGGCATCAGGCGTTTTGCCAAATATGACGCCACCGGTTTGCTGGCAGCCAAGCGTACGCTGGCGAAAGCTGCCTGCGAGGCGGAAAAATATATCTTCTAGGATGCGCATGTTTCCCGGTGCCTGCCGGAAGGCGGGCACCGGACTGTCTGGTAGTAGAGATGCAGTCGGCCAGGAATTGAGATGACGGTTTTAACCCAGCATACCATCAATACCCCCTATATGATCGGTCCCGTTCACTGCTACTCCGGCAGGCTCGGGGGCGAACTGGTGCTCTTTGACACCGGTCCTCCTACTGCGGAGGCAAGGCGTTACCTCCAGGAACATGTGGATCTGGCCAGTCTTAAACACATCATCGTTACCCATTGCCATATCGACCATTACGGCCAGGCGTATTGGCTGGAGCAGCATACCGAGGCGGCGCTGTATCTGCCCTATCGTGACTGTTTGAAGATCAGCCGGCACGACCGCCGGATGGATGAAATGTATCATCTCCTGTCGGGTATAGGCTTTAACGAGGACTATCTGGACGAGTTGCAGCAGATCTTTGACAGCGGTGTGCTGTTTCCACCCTTTCCCAAACGGTTTCTGGTAGCGGAAAATGATCTTCCAGAGCGGCTTGGTATTCAGGTGCTCTCCTGTCCCGGACACTCCCAGAGTGATCTCGTCTATGCCGGTGACGATTGGGCGGTGACTGGGGATACCCTGCTGCGCGGTGTCTTTCAATCGCCACTGCTTGACGTGGACCTGGAGACCGGTGGCCGTTTTAAAAACTATCGGGCCTATTGCGAAACTCTCATCAAGCTTGCCGGTTTGCGGGATAAAAAGGTGCTGCCCAGCCATCGCCAGACGGTCGGCAGCATTGATTCGGTTCTGCTTTTCTATGTCTCCAAACTGCTGCAGAGGGCTGAACAGCTCGCTCCCTACCGGGATGAAAAAAATGTCATGCTGCTGATCGATAAGCTCCTGAACGGACGGGTTCAGGATGTATTTCATATGTATCTCAAGACCTCGGAAATCGTCTTTATGAAAGATTTTCTCGAGCAGCCGGAACTGCTTCGCCGGGCCCTTGAGGAAATCGGCTTATTCGATGATGTCGCCGAATTATTTCATTTCGCATGTCTGAACTGAAGGGTTCCACTGTGTCTGAGCCGCTGCTTCGCTCAAACTTCATCGGGCCGGTTGCGGTGAAGAATCGAATTTTACCGGGAGTCGGATCCGCCAATTCCCCTTTTGGAGTGACCGGGTAGATGGATATCGTCTGCCAGGTGGCTGGCGAAGCTATGGCCCCGGGTACTGTTATTTGAGACCAACCGCCGGGGTATAAGGCCGGAAGAACAATAGGCTGAATTGCTGTGCACCCGAGAGGGGCACGGGAGAAAAGAGGAGACGAAATGTTGCTGTTCAATCCGAAAAAATATCAGAGGAACCATGCCGATCCTGCATCACTTGAACTGGTCCTGAAGACTATCGGTTTCTTTGAAGAAAAGGGTCTGAAGAAGATCAAGGAGGACGACCAGTCGATGGTCTGGTACCAGGATTTTCTCGACTTTGTCAAAAAGGAGAAAATCTTCGCCAACTTTCTTACCCCGGAAAAGTACAGTAACAACAACGGCCGTTGGGATATGTACCGTATCAGTGAATTCAACGAGATTCTCGGTTTTTACGGACTCTGTTACTGGTACGCATGGCAGGTGACTATTCTCGGCCTGGGGCCTATCTGGATGGGCAGTAATGAGGCGGTGAAGAAAAAGACCGCTCGCCTGCTTGCCGAAGGTGGCGTCTTCGCCTTCGGCCTGTCCGAAAAGACCCACGGAGCCGACCTCTATTCCAGCGAGATGCTGCTCGTTCCCCAGGAGGACGGCAGCTATCTGGCCAGGGGCTCGAAATATTATATCGGCAATGGCAACTGTGCCGCTCTTGTTTCCACCTTCGCCAAAATTGAAGGTACCGGGGAGTATGTGTTTTTTGTGGTCGATCCGAATCATGAAAAGTACGAGTGCGTCAAAAAGATCGATACCTCCGGGGTGCGGCAGGCCTATGTCGCAGAATACGCCCTGCATGATTATCCGATTACCGAAGCAGATATCGTCTCCCGAGGGGAACACGCCTGGAACTCGTCACTCAATACCATCAATATCGGCAAGTTCGAGCTTGGCTGCGCCTCGATCGGTATCGGCACCCACTGTTTCTACGAGGCCCTCAACCATGCGGCGAGCCGCAATCTTTATGGCCGCTATGTCACCGACTTCCCTCATGTCAGAAAACTCTTTGTCGAGAGTTACGCCAGGCTGATCGGCATGAAGCTCTTTGCCTTCCGGGCAGCCGACTATATGCGCAGTGCCTGCGACGACGACCGCCGTTATCTGCTCTTCAATCCGGTGGTTAAAATGAAGGTGACCGGCCAGGGGGAAAAGGTGGTGGCGCTGCTCCATGAGATCATTGCTGCCAAGGGCTACGAGCAGGACACCTATTTTGAGATGGCCATAAGGGATATCGGCATGTTGCCCAAACTGGAAGGGACTGAACATGTCAACATGGCGCTGATCATCAAGTTTGTCAGAAACTATTTCTTCGAGCCGATCGATTATCCGGAGATTGCGCAGAGGGCAGAGGCCGGCGACGATGGCTATCTCTTTTGTCAGAAGACCGGCAGCCTGGCCACCATCCGCTTCCCGGATTACCGGCTGGCCTACAAGGATGTCGAGCTGCCCAATGTACAGGTGTTCAGGGAGCAGGTGGAGCTGTTCCGCACCCTGCTCATAGCCGCGCCACCCAGTGCGGCACAGGCAAAAAATATCGACTATATGCTGGCGGCAGGCGAGCTTTTTACCCTGATCGTCTACGCCCAGCTGATCCTGGAAAACAGCAGGATCTACGCCACCGGCCAGGATGTGCTCGATCAGATATTTTCTTTTCTGGTAAAGGATTATTCGGCCTTTGCCCTGCAGATGATTTTAAGCCATGAAAATTCCGATAAGCAGGAGGAAATATACAGGAAAATGATCAAAAAACCGGTGCGGGACGGGGAGGGCTTTCAGCGGGTATGGGCCAGTGTCCATGGTCTGAAGGACCAATATACGATGAACCAGTAATGTAGCCCGGATCCGAGTGACCACTCGAACACAAAAAAACATCTGCGACCAGGAAAAGCATCATGGGGCATCATCTTGACGGGAAAAGCAGCATCGTCCCCCTTATCGACCGATTGAATAAATATCCGATAGGCCTGCCCGATACAGAGAAGCTGCGCCGGATACTGGCCATTCTCTTTTCCGAAGATGATGCCTATGTGGCGTCACGATTTCCGTTGACGGAAGCAACACTGAAGGAACTCGCCCGCGCTACGGGGTGGGAATGCAAACGGCTGGAACAACAGCTTGAAACCATGGCCGACAAGGGACTGGTGATGGACTCCACCTATGGCGGCAAGACCTATTATCTCCTGATGCCGGGGCTCATCGGATTTTTTGAGTTCAGCTTTATGAAGCAGCGCCATGACCTGCCGGTGGCCGAGCTGGCCGAACTCATGCACGAATATCTCTACGGCGATCCAAAACAGAGGATGGGGCGGGAATTTTTCGGCAGCAAGACGCCGCTGACCCGTGCTTTGCCCTATGAAGAGCATATTCCTGTCAGTTCACAGGTTGCCACTTATGAAAGTGCCCGGAAGATAATCAGGCATTCCGATTATGGCGCCATCGGCATGTGCTACTGCCGCCATAAAAAGGAACATCTCCAAGAGAGCTGTGATAAGGGGGCACCGACCAAAGAGATCTGCATCTCTCTCGGCACCGCGGCCAAATTCATGGTTCGCAGGGGCTTTGCCGAATATCGCAGCCGGGAGCAATTGCTGGGGATACTCGATCAGGCGAGAGGTCTGCACCTGACCCACATCACCGACAATATCCGCCACAAACCCTCATTCATCTGTAACTGTTGTTCCTGCTGCTGCGAGATGCTGGGCGGAGTGAATCAGGGCTTTCCCATGGGTGTGGCCAAAACCAGCTACACCCTGTTGATTGACGATGACACCTGTGTCGGCTGCGGCCTCTGCAAAACAGTCTGTAACGTCACAGCGCTTGATCTGCTGGAAGCTGAAAACGGCCGGGAAAATAAGAGGATGCAGGTTAATTCGGATAGTTGTCTGGGCTGCGGCGCCTGCATTTCTTCCTGCCCAACCGGTTCGCTATCGCTTATCCCGGCCAGGCGGCTGGAGATCCTTGAAAAGAAAAAAGATCTCTTCAAACAGATCCTGAAAGAAAAGAAACGATTGACACCTTTTGTGATAAACGGCATAAAGAAGGGTATCAGACGTACACTAAGAATGGGGTAGGTAACAACTGGGGTTTATCTACCTTGAATAGCGTCTCGGGCTTCGCGACAGTCCGAGACGCTATTTTTTTGTCTGCCCGACCTGCTCCAGCAGATCAAACGGGCTTGCGACCGGTGCTCTCATATCCTTAACCACGTGGGTATAGATCATAGTCGTTTCAATCTTGGCATGGCCAAGGTATTCCTGTATCTGTCGCAAATCAACACCGTTGAGCAACAGATGAGTGGCAAACGAATGACGTAAGCTGTGCACAGAGGCATGTTTGTGAATATGACAACGATCCATGGCATTTTTCATGGCATGCCGCACACCGGAAGCGGACACATGATGACGACGAATTACCTTACTTTTGGGATCGACAGAGAGTTTCCCGGAGGGGAAAAGCCATTGCCAGGCTTTTTCGGTCGAGGCATTCGGGTATTTTGCAGAAAGAGCATTTGGCAGCCAGACGGAACCGTAACCTGTTTCGCTATCTTTGTCGTGCTGTGAAAAGATATGTTCGATGTGTTTACGCAAGTCTTCAACGAGCATGCCGGGCAGCAAGGTAGTACGGTCTTTGCCACCTTTTCCGTCCCTTACAAAAACGAGCAATTGATCAAAATCGATATCTTTTACGCGTAATCGGCAGCATTCGTTAACACGCAGGCCACCGCCATAAATAATTTTAAGCATCAGTCCTGGAATCCCTTCGACAGAGTCGAGGAGCATTTTTACTTCACTGATCGAAAAAACAACAGGCAATCTACGAGATGTCCGTGCCCGGACGTTTTCTTTCATATCACCGAGTTCATGGTTAAAGACCAAACGAAAGAACATCAGCAACGAATTAAAAGCTTGATTTTGCGTGGAAGCGGCAACATTTTTACGGATAGCCAAATGAGCCAGAAAGTCTTTGACCAGCTGCTGAGATTGTGGAAGCAGGTCAGAGCGGCTTATTTGTTTTCCGCGACAATATTGAATGAATTGACGTAACCACAAAATATACGTTTTTTCGGTACTCCGAGCATAATTTCTTAAGCGTAGATGCTCTCTGAAAACTTCTAAGGCAGCATCTCCAGAGAGCGCAGCCTTGGGCTCCATGTTTGCCTTGTTGTCTGCGACTGAGAGATTAGATTCATCGGAACAGAGAAAATTACTGAAATACAATCGCACTGCCTGTTCGGCCTGTCGGATCTGCCATTGTTGGAAGGTGTCTGATTCTGCGAAGGATTGCAAAAAGAGCGGAAGAAGATCATACCAAGGTCGATTAGGCCACTGTTTCTGAAAATCGAAAAACTTTCGCACCCAAATAACCATGAATTTTTCCTTTCCCGTAGAGACAATCTGGCTGGAAAGCAAAAAATCCCCAAATTGTGCACTGCGAAAGGCACTGTTTTTATACGATTTTTCCATAAATCTCTCAATAATTGTGACTTATCGTTACTGAAACATATCAGGCGAATTTTCCCAAAAAGTGACAAAAAATTGTTGAAAAAGAAGTATTGACGACCACCTTTTGCGTTAGGAAATTATTGAAAGACCCCAATATGTAACGCTAACGATATTGGATATTTAAACGCAAAAGTGCCATGGTCGACCCTAACATTTCCTTCTTGCCTCAGCTGCCTTTTTGGGTTATCGTATGAAAAGATTCTTACATTTTTGCTACATACAACGAGAAAGGAGTAGCTAATGTATGGCATATGGAGTGATTTTTCGGATGATCCCACTGCAGCGAGTCAAACGAAAACCGCGCAAGATTACGACCTGTCGTCCCAAAAAGTGCCTATAACATATTAAATAGTTATATTTTAGAAAAAATGAAATGGATATTCACCGCAATAGTGTTTGCAATTATGGTTGGCGGTGGTTTGCTCATTGTATTGAAAATAGATGAAAATGATAAATACTTTTCAA
>Ga0210123_1000131_pt1 | contig 49186 bp, 35 predicted proteins | sample Muzzi_PWB_D2_FD_185535 | JGI IMG/M metagenome (GOLD analysis project Ga0210123, IMG submission 185535) | Wetland microbial communities from San Francisco Bay, California, USA, that impact long-term carbon sequestration - Muzzi_PWB_D2 (SPAdes) | ecosystem: Environmental > Aquatic > Marine >... | reverse complement strand
AAATATATTCTCATGGCTTACCTGCCGCCTGAGTATGCAAAGGCCGGCAATAAACTCCAGGTTGAATACTTCTGCGAGCATTTTCCCGTAACCGTCGACATCGTTGGTGCAGCACCGCTCTACGATCCGAAGCACGACCGTCTGAAGGGATAAGACCCGGCTGCTGGGTCTCTTTCGAAGAATTTTTCAGAAAGAGATTGTAAAAGCCGCTAAAACCCCTGGGGGATGCCGAGAGGAAGGCCTCCCAGGGGGTACTATAAAGATTACCCGACGTTGTTAAGGCGAATCGGGATCAGGAGAGACATCATGAACATTCTTGTCTGTGTGAAACGGGTTCCGGATGTCGGAGCTCGGATCGATCTGAACGAAGACAAAAAGACGGTTAGTACGAAAAATCTTGGATTTTGTATTAGCCCTCATGAAGAGTGTGCGGTTGAAGAAGCTATAAAGCTGGTTGAAGAACATGGGGGACAGTCGACGGTGCTCACTCTTGGCCCTGCCGCGGCAGAAGAGCAGTTGCGTGATTGTCTGGCCCGCGGAATAGATCGGGGAATTTTACTCGAAACCGACGGTGGCGAATGGGGTTCACAGGAGACCGCAGAGGCATTGAAGACGGTAATCCAAGCAGAATCAGCCAAGGAGCCTATAGACCTGATTCTCTTTGGTAACGAATCGGCGGACAGTGGGGCCTGCCAGGTTGGTATCCGGGTTGCCCACGGTCTCGATCTGCCATGTATTGCAGGTATTAAAAAGTTAGAGATCAGTGACGGCAAAGCAACCGCTTCAAGGGAAGTAGACAGTGGCATGGAAATATATGAATTACCGATGCCTGCCGTGGCAACTGTCCGTGACGGGATGAACCTGCCACGATACCCAAGTCTTCGCGGAACCATGAAAGCGAAGAAAAAACCTATTGATAAATCCTCGCCGAGCAAGAGTGGTGCGGGGCTTCATATGCAGCAACTCTCACATCCGCCTGAGCAGAAGAAAGAGGTAACGATGCTTGGTGAAGGTCCTCAGGCTGCTGTCAAAATCGTCGAGTTATTGAAAACTCTGGAGGTGATATAGCCATGATACTTGGAGTGATTGAATTCGAAGACAAGCAGGTGACAGAAGCATCGCTGCAGATGATAACCTTCGCAAAGGACGTAGCGGCTGCGGCTGGAGACGAACTGGTTGCCCTCGTCATCGGTGGCTCTGACAGCTCCGGGCTGGCTGAGCAGGTAGGTACATGTGGTGTAACAAAAGCCATTGCCGCTTCAGATGAGCAACTGGCAAATTATGCACCGGTTGCCTGGGCAAGCGTTGTATCCCAGGTAATCGCGGACAAAAAACCGAGTATGGTTTTTGCCCCCGGAACCGATAAGGGCAATGAATTTATGACCCATCTGGCCGCGATGTCAGGCCAAGCCGTGGCGAGTAACTGCTGCGCGGTTACCGGCGGCGATCCATTCCAGATCACACGAATGGTATGGGGGAGCGGCCTCCTGGAGGAGGCGGTGTTGGACGGCGATTGCAAATTGCTGACCGTTGCTACGGATGTTATTGAACCGAAAGAGGCTGAAGGATCAGCAGCTGTGGAAGTAGAGCCGTTTACCCCAACCCTCTCCGACAAGGATTTTCGAGTTCGTCTCGTCAGGACAGAGGCTGAGATCGTGGATGGTGTAACTCTCAAAACCGCTGATGTTGTAGTGAGTGGCGGCCGCGGTGTGGGTAGCCCGGAGGCATTCTCGGCTCTGCACGAGTTGGCAGATCTTTTGAACGGCGCGGTAGGTTGTTCGCGCGTGGCCACCAACAACGGCTGGCGACCGCATTCTGACCAGGTCGGCCTGACCGGAACACGGGTTTCACCGAAACTCTATATCGCTTGCGGTATCAGTGGTGCCATCCAACATCTCGCCGGATGTAAGGGAGCTGAAAAGATATTGGTCATCAACAAGGATCCGGAAGCGGCGTTTTTCGGCAAAGCCGACTACGGCGTAGTAGGTGATCTCCATGAGGTTATCCCGGCTCTAATCGGACAGCTTAAAAATAGGTAAAAACAGTTTCAACCCAGAAAAAAGCTGCCTCAGTCAAAAATCATCGCGAGAAGAACGCATTCATCAGTCATTCAGCCAGCTGACGCTCTTTAAAGCGCCAGCTGGAGCCTGGTGACAACCAAAGATGGTTGCAAATAGAGGAACATTGTATGACGTTAGAAGAAAATATCATTGAAAAACTGAAGAAATACCGCATCGATTATGACGTCGTCGAGCATGAACCTGTTTTCACCAATCCCGGCATGGCTGAAGCATTAGGAGTGAACGAGTCTCAGACAGTGAAATCGCTGGTGCTGAGCACCAAGGAAAAGAAGACTGTGGTATTTGTAATGCCGGGAGACAAAAAAATTGATTGGAAGGCAGCAGCAAAAACGGCGAACACTAAAAAGGTAGGCTTTGCAGATCCTGAAGAAGTGAAAGAATTGGTCGGTTGCGAAATTGGTTGTGTTCCTCCCTTTGGCCATATGACGGATCTGCCAATTTATCTGGATGGCGAGCTGATGCACCAGCGTAGTGTCTATTTCAATCCCGGCGTTCATCATAAATCTTTTAAGGTGACGCCAAGAGATCTGAAAAAACTCTGTCAGACAAAGTAAACCGGCTCTACCAAGAACTGAGCCGGGAGAGCAAGCAAAAACCCCGAAAGAGGGAAGAAGCAAGGTGACGAATTAAACTTCCAATGTACTAATCCGAACAATGTAATGAGGCTGGTCTAATGGCTACACGTGAGATTTTATGGAATATTTCTGGCGCAGGTGAGGTAGTTTTATATACGCTGGCAGCCATTACACTGGCAGTGCTCGGCTGGGGTATCTACAGACATGTACGCCGGGTGCTGAACGGACAGTCCATCACCTTTCCCAAGCCCGTTCCGGTCGGCCGGCTCGCCCGTGCCCTCGTCACCGTCTTATCCAACCGTACGGTGCTCAAGCGGCATAAGTTGGGCGGGGGCATGCATCTGCTGATCATGTGGGGTTTTATCATTCTTTTCATAGGAACGACCATCGTTGCTATTGAGTATGATCTGTTCCATAAAATCATGGGAATGGAACATCTCATGCTGCAGGGCTGGTTCTTTCTGGGCTTCGAACTTGTTACCGATATCTTTGGTGTCCTGCTGGTAATCGGGCTGGCCATTGCCCTCATCAGAAGATATATCCTGCCCCGCCCGCAACTCAAACACCAATCTGTCGACTGGATTCTGCCTGTTCTGCTGCTCGTCATTGGCGTGACCGGTTTTGTCGTAGAAGGCTTGCGACTGGCTGCAAGTGGTGCTGATCTCGGCTATGCGCCTGGCTGGTCCCCCGCCGGAGCTCTTTTTGCCGGCATGGTAAGCGGGGCTGGCCCGGATTCCCTGAAAAGCGCCCACGTCATTTTCTGGTGGCTGCATGTTCTGCTTGCCATGGGGGCCATTGCCATACTGCCTTTTATCCCCAAGGCAATGCATCTGGCTGCGGCAGGGTTTAATATCTTCTTCGAAGACCTCCGCTTTAAGGGTCGGCTTGCAAAACTCGACGTTGAAGGTGCCTTTGAACGCGACGAGAACCTTGGGTATGAAAACTTATCCCACCTGACCCGCAAAGACCTGCTCGATGTCGTCTCCTGCACCGAATGCGGCAGATGTGAGATGAACTGTCCGGCTAATATTTCCGGCAAGAGTCTTTCTCCCCGTGAGATAGTTCTCGGCTTGCGCAGGCAGCTTAACGCCGAACAGCCGATAGCCGGTGCTGCCGTGGAATCCAAGCGGATTCTCGATGCGGAAATTACTCCCGAAGCTATTCAATACTGCACCACCTGCATGGCCTGTGTGGAAAGCTGCCCGGTATATATTGATCCATTGGCTAAGATTCTGGAAATACGGCGAAACGAAATGATGATTCATGACGAGTTCCCGGAAACCTATGCCGATGTCCTCATGGGTCTGGAAAAACGCGGCAATCCGTGGAACGAGCATCCCACCGCCAGGATGGAGTGGGCCAAGGGACTCGATGTACCAATCATGGCCGATATAGCGGAGGACGGCAAGGGCGTTGAGTACCTGTTCTGGGTTGGCTGTTCGGCCGCCTATGACCCGAGAAACACCAAGATCGCCCAAAGCATGGTCAAGATACTGCAAGCCGCCGGCGTCAACTTTGCCGTCCTCGGTGAAGAGGAGCGATGCACCGGTGACCCGGCCCGGCGTATGGGACAGGAATATCTGTTCAGCGTTCAGGCGGAGTCGAACATTGAACTTCTGGCCGAGTACAAGTTCGACCACATTCTGACCATCTGCCCGCATTGTTACAATTCCTTTGCCAAGGACTATCCCGATTTTGGCGGCAACTATTCGGTCATCCATCACACCGAGCTCATCGAGGAACTCATTAACGCCGGACGTCTGTCCCTCACCAGGGCTGTCGACGCAGTCGCAACCTTTCATGATTCCTGCTACCTCGGTCGACACAATAGGATATTTGATGCGCCGAGGGAAGTTTTGGCCAAGATTCCGGGCCTTCAGACCGTTGAGATGGAGAGGAACAGAGAGATGGCCATGTGTTGCGGTGGCGGTGGTGGTTTGAGCTGGTTCGAAGAAGATACCGACAAGCGGGTCAACGACCGCCGGATACAACAGGCTAGTCAAGCCGTCGCCGGAAGCAACAACGAAAAATCCAGTTTGATAGTCACTTCCTGTCCGTTCTGCCTGACGATGATTGAAGATGGTCTTGCAGCGGCCGAGACGACAATGGTCGATAAAGACATCGCAGAATTGGTTGTTGAAGCCATGGGGGAAACCGGCAGCTGATCTGCTACGCGTCTGAGCATAATCCATACTATCGGATGGGTATAGAAACGCGACTCGGGACGAGCACGAGATGAGAACACAAAGAAACAAAAAGAGAAAGGAGAGTTGATCTGAACAAATAAGGTACCGCCCAAGAATTACCGGCAAGTGATGGGCTTATCTGCCATTTCTTGTTTAATTACTGAGTATTACAGGACTAAGCAACGCATCAATGCAACCAGGTAATAGATGGTTATGAAAACTTCAGAGCCCCACTCTATCAACAGGACTTTAGATATTCGTTATGAAGACCTGCTTCCTTTTTTCAAAGGATTCAGCGAGGGCGTTATCTTTGTCGATCGGAGTGGTACTATCATCTATTACAATCCTGCTATGGCCAAGATCGATGAGCTCGAGTCAGCTGATGTACCGGGGAAAAAGATTGTCGATGTGTATGATCTGACCTGTGGAGACAGCCTGGTCATGCAGTGTCTGAAAAGAAAAGAACCGATTATCGACCGGTTTCTTCTCTATCGCACAAGACGTGGCAAGGTGGCAAACACTATTCACACGGTGTTTCCCCTGTTCAAACGTGGTCGCCTGGAAGGCGCCATCTGCCTGGTCCGGGAATACAATGTACTGGAAGAGACCATCTCCTCTATCTCCATTCCCCGTTCCAAACAGCTGAGACCAAATGACACTCGCTTTGATTTCGATTCCATCATCGGCAACAACCTTGATTTTTTGAGGGCGGTAAACACCGCTAAAATGGCCGCCAATACACCTACGCCTGTTATGCTATGTGGCGAGACAGGTACGGGAAAAGAGCTGTTTGCCCAAGCCATACACAACAGGAACGGGCGTAAGAACAGCCCTTACATTGCGGTGAACTGTGCTGCGATTCCGGAAAATCTCCTTGAAGGACTGCTCTTCGGAACGACCAGCGGAGCCTTTACCGGAGCGCGGGAAAGACTGGGGCTCTTTGAGCGGGCCAGGGGGGGCACCATCTTTCTTGATGAACTCAATTCCATGGGCACCGGTCTTCAAGCCAAAATCCTGAGAGTCATTCAGGAACGTAAGGTGCGTCGCCTGGGGTCGTTGCGGGAAACCGAGATCGATGCTAAGATTATCAGCAGTGTCGATAAAGAACCCCACGTAGCCATTGCCGAAAACAATCTGCGGCCCGATCTGTTTTACCGGCTGGGGGTGGTCTTGATCCCAATTCCGCCCCTGCGTGGGCGAAGAGACGACATCGATCTGCTAGCCCGCCATTTCCTGGCCAAGCACAGTCAGGCGCTCAATAAAGAACTTACCGATATCTCAGAAAACGTATGCGACCTGTTCCAGGAATATAATTGGCCGGGCAACGTCCGGGAACTGGAACATGTGATCGAGGGAGCCATCAATATGGTGGTCTCCAGCCGGTCCATTGAGATGCGACACCTGCAATCACATCTGACCACCTGGTGGAGAAAGCAAAATTCTCCCGGTACCGCTGTACCGCCGTCAGAAACCCTTTCGGTCCCGGCAGAATCTCTGTGTCGGGGGGAACAGCAGAAACGACTACCGGAGACTTTACCGGGGCACAAGAAGGGGAAGAGGAAAAGAGGTAAAGGTTTGCAGGCAATCCAGGCCGACCTGGAAAAGAGTGTATTGGCCGAAGCCCTGACCACCTATCAGGGACATATTACCCGTGCGGCCAATGAATTGGGGATTTCGAGGCAGCTGTTCAATTATAAGATGCGCAAATACAGCATCTGCCGGGAGGACTTTCTGGTATAAGCGATGCCGGGCGCAATTTCCGGTATTTTCACTGTAATGCCAGCGGGTTGAAAGTAGTGATGCAATTTTGAGATCAAGGGTCGCCTGGAAAATATACTTTCGCAATCGCAAAGATATTTTCTTTCGAGAAAATATCTTTGCGGACGGTGCTCGGCAAATGACCTCGAGTGATGGAGGTAAAAACCCGGTGAAAATTGATAACGTATTGATTTGCTGGATCAAAATGAACTGTCAGGTTGGCCGTTTACCTGAATGAGGATATGGCTGTACTACGGCATGGTATTTGCTCAAAGAGATGCTGGTAAGCGATTGTTTGGGGGGTGCATTGTATTCAAAATCCCGAACAGCCTTAAAAACACAACCTTAATGGAGGGACCCATGATCAGAAAGAAGTTCATCTTAAGTGTCGTAATGACCTGCTTTGTCCTATCGACGTTTGTTGGGATTGCTGCTGCTGAAAAAGTTCTCAAGATTGGCGTTCTCGGGCCTTTCACCGGTCCATCGGCAAAGACCGGTGAAGAATTTAAAGGATCGGTGACAATGGCTTTTGAAAAGGTCAATAACATGGTCGGCGACTATAAACTGGAGCCGGTCTGGGTCGACAGCCAGAGCGACCCGGCGAAAACCGTCAGTGCCTATGCGGAAGCCGCAGAACGTATTGGTATTCAGGCAGGCATCCTCAACTGGCACAGCTCTACCGCTGTCGCAGCCATGGATGTGGTTGCCCAGTATAAGGTACCGCATATGTTCGCTTTCGGTGCCACCGATGTGGTCAATAAAAAATGGCAGAGCGATCCGGAAAAATACGGCTATTGGGGTGGCAAAGGTTGGCCTATCCCGGGTAAACTGATGGCCGGTTATGCCGAAACCATCGACAATGCTGTGAAAAGCGGCGTTTTTAAACCCAAAGCGAAGGTGATGGCTATCGCCTGTGAAGATACAGACTGGGGACATAGTGCCGGTGATGCAATGGCTGCCGAGTTTGAGAAAAAAGGCTGGACGGTTGCGGCAAAGGATTATTTTCCGATCACCCAGACCGATTTTTACCCGATGCTTGGTGCTTACAAGAAAAAAGATGTGGCAGTTATCTTCAGCACCAGCACCGCTGCTCCGGTAACCTCGGCTTTTATCAAGCAGACCAGAGAGGTAGGTCTTAAATCACTTATCATCATTGACGGTCTGGGCTGGTCCGGTGACTGGTACAAAATGGCCGGTGCGGCATCGGACGGTGTTTTGGACATGATTCCCCAACTGACTACCCCGGCTGCAAAAGAATGGGCGGTGGATTTCGAGAAGCGTTTCGGCATGAAGCCTAGCCCATCTTCCGGCGGGCTTTCCTATGACGGCGCTAATTTCTTTATAAAAATTCTCAAGCGCACGCTGGAGAAATACGGCAAGCTTGACAAAGAAGCCATCTATAAATTGATGTCTGAAGAAGTCTATACCGGCAAGCTGACCTACAGCAAGGCAGACGGTGCCATCATCATGAATGAATACCGCTACACAATGGATACCATGCCTGATCCGGTCGTTGCCCGGGACGGCTATTTCTTCCCGGTCATCCAATATAAAGGCGGCAAAGGTTCAATTGTTTATCCCGAGGATTGGGCCGAAGCAAAATTTATGGCGCCATAAGCAAAACGTAATACACACTATTTCGGTTCCGCCGGAGCTAATTTCTGACTGCTCCGGCGGAAAACTCAACTCCTCAACCAGGTAAGATTCAAATGATAGTACTCGAGACCAAGGAGTTAACCAAGCAATTCGGCGGCCTGACGGCTGTCAACGCGGTATCGATGCACATCAACGAAGGGGACATTGTCGGTCTGATCGGCCCGAACGGAGCAGGCAAGACCACCCTGGTCAATGCTTTGGCCGGGCTGAACCCGCCAACCTCCGGCGAAGTGAAGATGTTCGGCAGGAAAACGACAGGGCTGGCTCCGGAAAAGATGTGCCGGCTCGGCTTGTCCCGTACCTTCCAGATTCCCATCCCGTTTCCCAAGATGTCTGTTTTGGAAAATGTCATGACTGCCGCTATCTTCGGCAACAAGCCGGGCAGCATCAAGGATCCGGCCGCCCATAGCCGCAAGATATTGAAATTCGTCGATTTCCCTATCGACGAAGATACCATCAGCGAGCAATTGAATACCGTACAGTTAAAACGGTTGGATCTCGCCCGTGCCCTGGCCAGTCAACCGAAGCTTCTTTTTCTCGACGAGCTGGCCTCGGGTCTCAGCGAAGGCGAACTCAATGATATGATGCAGCTGATTTTAAAGATTCGCGACCAGGGCATCACCATCCTGATGATCGAACACATCATGCACCTGATCATGAACCTTTGCAATCGGCTGTTGTGCATCCAGTTCGGAACCAAGATTGCCGAAGGGCCCACTGAAGAGGTGGCCAACGATCCGAAAGTGGCCAAGGCATATCTGGGCGACGCCGGGTAAACATGGGTTGCTATCTGACACCTTACAACAAGTCAAACGCTTTACCCAAGGGAGACAGACACGATGTTATTGGAAGTAAATAATCTCAATGCAGGTTACGGCTACCTGCAGATCCTGCGCGACGTATCGCTGACCGTGGATACCGGTGAATACGTCTGCCTGGTAGGTCCTAACGGGGCGGGCAAAACCACGACCCTCAAAACCATTGCCGGGCTGGTTCCCCCCATGAGCGGGGAAATTCTTTTCCAGGGCGAATCTATCAGCGGCCTGCCCGGTAACAGGGTCGCACGCAAAGGCATCTCCCTTGTATCTGAAGCGATGAATCTGTTTGTCAATATGACAGTGCAGGAGAACCTGGCCATGGGAGCCTATACCATTCGTGATAAACAGCTGAAAAAGGACCGACAGGATTTTGTCTACGAACTTTTTCCGCGTTTGGCGGAACGGCGCAACCAGCTGGCCGGAACCATGAGCGGAGGGGAACGCAAGATGCTGGCCATCGGCAGGGGACTGATGCCCAACCCCACGCTGCTGCTTGTTGACGAACCCTCCTTCGGCCTGGCGCCACTGCTCACGGAAGACGTGTTCAATTCACTGGATACACTGGTAAAAAAGGGACTGACCATTATGCTTGTCGAACAGAACGTCACAAAGACGCTGTCGGTTACCGATCGGGGCTATGTATTGGAAAACGGCCGGATCGAGTTGTCCGGCAAGAGCAGTGACCTGGCCACCAACGCCCATGTGCGTAAGGTTTTCCTTGGCGTATAATCACAGAGGTAAATATTATGATTGAAGAATCACAAAGAAGTTTATGGAAAAAGCTGAGCGACAGCATGACTCTCGCCCGTTTTTCCGTCATCGCCACCATAGTGATCGCCATTGTCTCAACCCTTGACCGGGGCGGCTACCTGCTGGTCAATACCGTAGTCATGGGCGGCATGACGGCTCTGGTGGCAATGGGACTGGCCCTGACGCTTGGCGTGCTCAATATTCCCATGTTCGCCCACGGAGAGTTCTTCATGATCGGAACCCTGGTGGGCTACTATGTATTCACTCCCATCAGTACGTACGTCAGCACCCATCCCGAAAGCTTCCTGATCTCCTGGGGCCCGTTGATCACTATAGCAGCTGCGATGCTAATCGGCGCCCTTGCCGGAGTGGTCACCGAACTCCTGATTTTCAGGCAACTGCGCAAACGCAGCCGGGAAAACTGGGTTATGAATGCATTCCTGTTGACTGTCGGGCTGTCGGTGGTCCTGATCAACGCTCACCAACTCTTTTTTAGCGCGGATTTCAAGGGAATCGTCGGTTATTACAGCGGTGCACCGTTCAATATTATGGATGTGTACATTTCCAGGGATCGAGGATTCGCTTTTGTTGTCGCTGCCGTGGTGGTCGCCTGCTTCTGGTATTTCATGACCTACACCCGTACCGGCCGGGCTATCCGGGCCGTATCACAGGACGAGACCGGAGCGCTGATGGTGGGGATAGGCCTCAACGGTATACTGCTGTTGACCATGTCTCTTTCCTGCGCCTTGGCCGCGGTTGCCGGTGCAGGTCTGCTCTTTATGTACCCATCGTATCCTTCAGTTGGTCTGGAGCCGCTGTATATGGCCTGGTTCGTGGTGATTCTCGCCGGCCTTGGCAATGTGCTGGGTGCGGTAATGTGTTCTTTTATGGTGGCTCTGCTCAAGGTTCTGACCATTGAGTACATTGGATCCGGCTGGGATTTTGTGGTGCCTTCCATCCTGATCATCCTGATTCTTATTTTCAAACCAAGTGGCATATTCGGTTCCGAAGTGCGCGGCGTACTCGACAAGTAATGGAGATTTCATGAACAATACAACACCGATTGCAAATCCATTTGATAAGTTTTTGAATCTTTTGTGCTTTACTCCGCTGGGCCTGTTTTCTCTTGGGGTTCTGGTCGTCTTGCCACTGATTCCTCCCTTTAATCAGGAGTACCTGATCCGCTGGCTGATCAGCGCAGCATTCATTGCCTCTTTAGCCATTGCTTTTGATTTTACTGCCGGGCTGATCAATATCGTCAATTTCGGCTACTGCGCCATTATGGGACTTGGCGCCTATACCTCGGCCGTGCTGGCGGAGCGTTTCGGTCTGACCCCGTGGCTCGGCATGGTGGCCGGCGGCCTGGTCGCAGGGGGCATGGGCATGATCATCGGCATGATAACCCTTCGTCTGCGGGGTATTTTCGCTGCGTGTCTGGCCTGGTTCTTCGGGCTGGCGCTGATGGGTCTGGCTATCAAACTGGTATGGCTGACCCGTGGTCCCATGGGGTTGCGGGTGGATCGATTGTTCGACACCCAGTCCAATGTTCCCTATTACTACCTGCTCCTGGCGATGATGACGGCCATTTACATCATGTGCAAATGGGTGACCCGAACCCGGATGGGGGTGGCTTTCAAGGCAATCGGCCAAAATATGGAAGCGGCGCGTACCTCGGGCATAAATCCGGTGTTTTACCGGCTGGCCAATTTTGTTCTGTCCTGCGCTATCGGCGGGGTGCTCGGCGGTTTTTACGCCCACTACTACGGCATTCTGACTCCTGATATGATGCACACCTCCAAAACGGTCGAGGTGCTGGCTGTGGCCTATATCGGTGGCCGGGGCAGTCTCTGGGGCGGTGCGGCAATTGCCTTTCCCTTTATCTTTGGAATGGAACTGGTCCGCTCATCCCTGTCCAACCTGCCGGGGATCAATCTGGTTCTGTACGGATTGCTTTTGATTCTGGTGATGATCTATTATCCGGGCGGCTTTGCCCAGTTCTTTGATACCTATATCCGTAAACCGAAGAGCAGGATACTCAACTACGTGTTGAATGGAGCTTCCCAAAGCGCCAACTAAGCAGGCTAATGCGGAAAACAGCAGGGCCAGAAGAACAAGATAACAGCAAGTATCACCGAGTGTGGAGTTGAGATTGAGTTATCCCCAAAAAGCAGAGCAGCAAAATACCGATTAACCAGATATACCGGCTCAGGATCTCCGGATAGGGACATTTTGATGAAACTCAAATTCAAGCTGCTAAGTGTTGTGCTGGGTGTGGTACTGTTTATGATGCTGTGCTCCACAGTCGTGGTGTATATCCTGCTGAACAGACAAAACATGGCGGCTGCCAAAGATAATTTCAATAATACTGCCAATATCATTAAAAGTGACCTGCTCCTTTTGGTCAAAAATCAAACCCAGGCAAGCGGTAATCTGGTTCGCTCGACAAAAATGGGCGATAAGGTCAAGTTTATCTCTGATTTTTCAGGAGGCGACCAGTTCAGTCTGACGAAGGACTCGTATAACCAGATAGTGTCATCCATGGTTCAGGCTATTGGTGCCGCGGATCTCTGGCAGATATCCGTCTACAACAAGGAAGGTGAAATTCTGGCCTTTGCCGAAGATGATCAAAAAACGGGGATCCAGGCGGGCTACCACTACAGAAATCCCGAGGAACTCTTCGCTTTTGCGCCCATCTCGGAAGGCGCCTCCATCAATGATGTTCAATTTACAACCGGAGCCGCCCTGCCGCTTGAAACGATTGGCGGAACCTTTGCCGCCACTCTGCCGCAAGTATCCGTTTCTTCATATAAAACACTTGGCAATCAGCTTTGCATCGAGACCCTTACCCCGATTACGGCAAGTAAATTCAATAGAGAAACCAATCAGCTGGAATCGGTTGTCGTCGGCGTAGCGGTCTCCAGAACACGTTTGACAGTGGGATTTGCCCAGAAAATAGCCAGACTGACCAAATCGGCTATCAATCTTTTCCTGGCCGATGGCGATAGGTCGGCTGGCACCATGGCCGGCTATGGCAGTCTGCTCTTTGACGGCCGGCAGGATCTGGCCGCTAAGGCCCCTCTTGAAGATCAGGCACTGCTGTACAACGAGATTGAGTTGGACGGCACAGGCTATTTTCAGGCGGTTCTGCCCCTGCCGGGTCAAGCAAAACCGGCCGGCTGGATCAGTATTGTCACGGCTCAAAAAGCAGTTGCCGCCAATACCTACCAGATGGTCCTGATGCTGTCTCTTGTCTTTCTGGTCTGCCTGGTGATCGTCATGCCGATAGTCTACTGGATCGCTGCTTCTTTCGGCAGGATGGTCAATAATGTGGCGGAAGGACTGCACGATATCGCCGAGGGTGACGGCGATCTCACCCGCAGACTGAAAATATCCACCAGAGACGAGCTTGGCGACCTGGCCGGCTGGTTCAATATCTTCATCGAAAAACTGCAGTCCATTATCCGGGACATTTCCGTCAATGCAGAGGATTTATCCAATTCGTCGAAAAATTTATCGGCCCTCTCCCAGGAGATGGCGGGCAGTGCAGTCGAGGTCTCCGGCGAATCGGAAGCGATCGCAAGCTCTTCACAGGCGGTCAATCAAAATATCACCTCCATTGCCGCCGCCATGGAACAGTCCAGTGTCAACCTGTCGACTGTTGCGGCTGCCGCGGAAGAAATGACGGCCACCATAAATCAAATCGTCCAGAATACCGGGCAGGCCACCCAGATAGCCGGTGAAGCGGTCGATCAGGTTAAAAGCGCCACAAGCCGGGTACAGCTTCTCGGGCAGGCGGCAATCGACATCAGCAAGGTCACCGAGACCATTACGGAAATCTCCGAACAAACCAATCTGCTCGCCCTCAATGCGACAATTGAGGCGGCCCGGGCGGGTGAAGCCGGTAAGGGATTTGCCGTGGTTGCCAATGAAATAAAGGAACTGGCCCGCCAGACGGCTACTGCGACCAGTGAAATAAAAGAGAAGATAGACAGTATCCAGGTCACTACCAAAGGAACTGTTTCGGAGATCGAAAATATCAGCGGCATCATCAATAAGGTCAATGAAATCATCGTTACTATTGCGCTGGCCATTGAAGAGCAGTCCAGCAGTACCCAGGAGATTTCCGGCAATGTCAATCAGGCTTCAGCAGGCATTCAAGAGGTAAACAGCAAGGTGGTCGACAGCTCCGTCGCCTTTGATCAGGTGGCCCGGAATCTGGACCATATGAACCAGGTGTCGTCAAATATGTCACAGCAGTGTTCAGAGGTTAACGACAACACCCACGCTACATCCAAACTGGCCAACCAGCTCAAGGAACTCGTAGGACAATTTCAATTGGAAGAGAACCGCCAATGATACTTTGCCCCAGGAGCCTGGCCGAGAATGCCCTTTCTCCTCATATCTTCGTTAAACTTGAAAATAATATCCTCCGCCTGCGAGGAACGAGTGCGAGATATTAACTCTATGCCTCCGGTAATTTTTTCGAGTTTGCCTCAATCTGAGAAAAAATTGCTCTTCTCGGACAACCTCCCAGACGACAGCTAACTTGAAAACCTGAACGTTAGAGTGTTCTGTCAATAACAAGATGACACCGAAGGAATTCCTGCCGATTATCTTATAGAAGCACTGGAAATGTTGGCAAATATATTTTCCGGTTGTCGGCAGGACCTGATCCACTCCTGCACCTTGAAGCTTGTCTCAAGTTCTGCTGGTCAGGAAAACACTTCGGCTACGGGTATTTTAAGCGGTGAAATTACCAAAGGTCGGAAGAGTCACAGTGGAGATGAGCAAACTCCGGGAAAATGTATCAATGAAGATAGCGATGCGTCACTAAATTAATTAGTTAGAAAAAATGGCTGGAAATTATCAATCTGAGAGCAAGGTTGAAATGAAGATTGTTCTCTTCTGCAGAATGTGTCATTCAATATCTTGAATTATATATAAACGTTTACCAGCACTCCACCTGTGCAGAATAAGACTGCCTTGCATGGATAGGCTATAGCCAGTCATCCTGCTTACAGACAGAAACACTGGTAACCGTTTGCGTTCGTTGGGAAATGCCATAATTGTGCTGCTCCGGTGCACAATTGCAATTATAGAGACTGTCCATTCTTGGCTGTTAGTTTAAATGGTTAAGCCTATCATCCACTATAGCGCTCATAACAGCATTGGGTGCTGAACTTATCGTATAGACCGTCGTGGCTGTTCAAAGATATTTTCAATATTTTTATTGAAGATAATTAAACATCGTAGGGTGGAGAGGAATGTCATCCGTAATTTTAATTGGTATGCCTGGTTCGGGTAAGAGCACCCTGGGAGTTCTGCTGGCGAAAGAACTGGGGCTGGATTTTATTGATACTGATATTTTGATTCAGACACGTGAGCAGACAATCCTGCAGGCCATCATCGACGCGCACGGTTATCTGGAGCTCCGGCGGATAGAAGAGCTGGTACTGCTGGACAATAATTTTAGTGATAAGGTTGTTGCCACAGGCGGCAGTGCTGTATATAGCGAAAAAGGTATGCGGCGTTTAAAAACATTGGGCCGAGTTGTCTATCTGGCCTGTTCGCTGGTACAATTACGGCAACGCATTCACAACTACGACGATCGGGGAATCGCTATGTTGCCGGGTCAAAGCTTGGATAACCTGTTTGAAGAAAGGCGCATGCTTTATGAACGATATGCAGATCTTATGGTTGATACCGATAGTTTGACACCGGACCAAACTTTGCAACGTATTCTTGAGGTGTTGTGTTCTGACTAGATGATGGTGCAAACGAGTTGTTTTCCAGGGTAGCCCTCCAAAACACAACTTTTTGATCGAAACTGCTCTATCTCCCATTCACAGAAAGACGTGCTGTCAATGCGATCCGCAAAAAAAAACGTTTTTTTGAGGATCGCATCGGCAATATTGACAAGCTCGTAAAAACATCAAAACCATAGATGGCTAAGTAGATAAGCGCAGACTTCGAAAAGCTTCAGAAGGTTAAGATTTCTATGCCCTTTGGCTCGTGTTTACGACGCCATCAATTTATAGCAATGCATGGAGTTTCTCCATCAAGCCACTCAGTTTTTCCGAACGATCAAAACAAAACTGCATTTTCACAAATTTCTTCCTCAGTTCGATTACCTGATCCTTGACCGTTTTACCCTCCACAGCCGCCCCATGGATCAACTGGGCAAGGCCTTCAAAATCAGATTCCTTCATACCAAAACGGGTCATCTCGGACACCCCCATACGCAGAGAACCGGAAGCGGTAAATCCCTCTTCCTCAGGGGTCGCCTGATAATTGACTATGATATTGTTTTTTTCCAGGCAATCGGCAACAGCCGGCCCTTTGGCATATCCAACGCTCACTATGACCTGATGGGTATGGGTGAATCCATCCGATTCTTCCCCTGCCACCGTCATGCCCAACTCCGCAAGGGCGGAGGCAAAGGCCCTGGCATTGGCAATTACCTGCTTTTGATAGGCGTCCTTGAAATGGTTCATCTCATAAGCGGAAGCCAGAAGTCCGAGCATGGTACCCAGATGATGGTTGCTCACACTGCCGGGGAAGGTCCTCCGTTCAATGGCTTCCCAGAATGGATAACGGGGATCATCCACAGCATAGTTGCCGGCGACGATTCCTCGCTGGGTCCCAAAAAAAGTCTTATGGGTGGAGCCGGTCACCAGGTCTGCCCCCTCCTTGAAAGGCTCCTGGAAATGCGGGCCGACAAGTCCTAAAACGTGAGCCATATCATACATCAACACAGTGTCCAGCCCGGCATCCTTCACCATTGTGTGGATTTGGGCCACAGGCTCAGGATAGATGGTCATGCTCTTACCGAAGATGATCAGCTCCGGTTTATGGATCTCGATGAGCTTCTGACAGGCAGCCACATCTATTTTATACGGATTGTCCTGGCATACCGGAAAATTGACCACTGCCGGTTTCTCGGTTTTCGGATCCCTGGCAACAAAATCGCGCAAGGCCCCCATGGGTTGGGCACTCAAGTGGCCGCCATTGAGGATATGATTATTCAGGATCTTCCGGATACGACGCTGTTCGCGCTTTCTGTCCACCCGGTTGATATAATCCACCAAGGCACTGAACACTGCCGTATTGGCCATCTGTCCGGATACTGCGCGAGTCTCCACCTCCCGGCATCCCAGAAACTTTTTTATCTCCTCCGCCAGCAAGGCCTCCACCTCGCTGATGAATTCAGTCCCCTGATAATAGAACACTTCCTGATCGTAAAACGCCTTCACTTTTTTGTGTTCTGCATATCGTCCTGCAGGATCCATAATGGAAAGCATCCTGGAAAACGAGGAGGCGGTCTGCTCCGAGGGAATCAGGTTGATACATTGGGTTTGACGCCATGCGGTATTGTCCACGGTCTTTTGCACCAGGGTAGCTAGTAGGGCTTCACCCGGAGCCAGCTCGGACTCGAAATCCCGGTTTGCTTTTTCCATTACTTCGGCAGGCAATACCTCCACTCCCAGTTCATTCCACATAATGGCCCGGGCACTGGGCGGGGCTTCGGCCCTCATATGATACGGGACCACGATTCCAGCTGACATTTTGTTACGAATTTTGACTTCCAGGCTGTCCCCCTGAACCACATCGGCATCCACCAGTGCCAGGGCAATAGCCCTCTTGTTTTCCTCTTCCGTAAGAACTGAAGCAATGCCCTGGCCTTCCGTATTCCAGTAGGGGACCATGGTCCCACTGGTGACATGACCCACCAGACGTCCCTTTCGATACACTTCGCAACCGGTCCTGGCAATGCCTCTGCCGGTTATGGCCACCGGTACGATGACCCGGGGCAGGGCCTTGGTATCCGAGTAATCGAAATCCGCAATGCGTTTCAAGGCCTCGAACTGTTTTTTAAGAGCATCCCTGCCAATGAAATTCCCCTTTTGGGGGGCAAAGCTCACGGCGAATCTGGCCAGGGGACAGGCAAAAATTGGAATGGGTTTTTCTTCCGGATCTTCTCCAAACTCATGGCCGTACAACGGCAGCGAGGCCTCCAGACGAAGGGTGTCTCTGGCACCCAGACCAATGGGCTGAGCATCTCGAGCCAGGAGCAGATCCCATATCTTCAGGGCATCCTTCTGATCCATAAATAACTCGAAACCAAGGGGATCGCCGGTGTAACCGGTTCTGGCAAGCAATACCCTGGCGCCTGATATGATCACTTCACTCAAATTGTTTCTTAAAGGGATGGGCAGGCATCCCGATTCTATGAGAGAAGTGAGTATTTCTTTGGAAGCCGGACCCTGGAGACTGAGCATGCCCATGGCAAAAGTTTGGTCACTCAGCTGAATATCATTAAAAGATTCGGCCTCTTTCGTGAAATGATTCCAATCCCTTACCCGATTGGAGGCATTGACTACCAGGAGATATCTATCCTCAAAGAAGCGGTACAGATATGCATCATCCAAAGCGAACCCGTTCTCATCGGGAATGATGGTGTACTGACTCTCCCCCGTTTCCAGGGCACCCGCGTTGTTGGTCAATACTTTCTGGAGAAACGGCAGGGCTTCACCACCACTTATGATGAAACGTCCCATATGGGAGACATCGAAAAGCCCGGCGTGCTTACGGGTGGCCAAATGTTCTTGAATCACTCCCTTGTTATATTGTACCGGCATATCCCAGCCACCAAAGTCCACCATGGTGGCACCCAGTTGCCTGTGCTTTTCATTAAAAATAGTTCTCTGCAATGAAGACATACCTGGTCCCCCTTTTGAAAATTGATGGCGTCGTAAAAACTACCCAAAGGGCATAGAAATCTTTACCTTCGAATCTGAAGTTTTTCGAAGTCTGCGCTTATCTACCTAGCCATTGCTGATTTTAAGGTTTTTACGAGTTTGTCAAAATTAAGTTTTATCATTTTAACATCCATTGTGCGACTGCACACATCCGCAACCATCACCACAGTTGGACGCAAATTATTTAGTCTCCCTTTTTCGAAGCTCACTTTGCATTCTTATCGCTCCCCTTGCCACGATAGGCTTTGGCCAGTCCTCCTGCAGAGGTTTCCCGATAGAGAGACGGTAGGGCCTGGCCGGTCTCCTTCATTACGGCCGTCACATCATCAAAGCTGATCTTGTGCACCCCATCGGACAAAAGAGCAAAATGGCAACAGCTCAAAGCTCGGGTGGCCGCATGGGCATTTCGTTCGATACATGGGATCTGTACTAATCCGCCAACAGGATCACAGGTCAGGCCGAGATGATGCTCCAATCCCATTTCCGCGGCATACTCTATCTGACGGACGGACCCGCCCATAAGCTGAGTGGCCGCCGCCGCAGCCATGGCGCAGGCCGTACCCACTTCCCCCTGGCAGCCCACCTCGGCACCTGAAATACTGGCATTGAACTTGACCACATTTCCTACCAGGCCGGCGGTGGCAAGTGCCTTAAGGATTGCTTTCCGGGAAAGATTGAGGGTATTGGAAAGATAGTACAACACTGCAGGGAGTACCCCACAGGCCCCGCAGGTCGGTGCTGTGACGATGGTTCCCTTGGTGGCGTTCTCCTCAGAAACTGCGTAGGCATAGGCGGCGATCAAGCCATTGCTTCTCAAGTCATTTTTCAACATCATGGTCCTGGAAAGGATAGCATGTGCCCTTCGGGACAGTCCAAGTCCGCCGGGAATGATCCCCTCACTCCTCAACCCCCTTTCCAGCGACTTTTTCATAGTCTCCCAGACTGTTTCCAGAAAATCCCAGATCTCCGGCCCTTCACAGCTCTCCACATATCCCCAGAAAGACTCCCCGGATTCCAGGAAATAGGCGAGCAGATCCGTCATACAGGTCATGGGGTATATGTGGGTTCCCGTGCTGGAAGAAGCCCTGTCCTCCAAAGCTCCACCTCCCACGCTGTATACTTCCCAGGAGCCGCATTTTTCTCCCTTGTCATCCATGGCCTCGAACAGCATACCGTTTGGATGAAGGGGCAGCTCTTCGCCCTCTTTCCAGACAATTTCGAGAGATCGCGGCAGGATAGCCTCTTCAATGGCCTTGTCGGTCAAGTGTCCCTTTCCGGTTGCGGCAAGGCTTGCAAACAGGGTCACCCGATAATGTGCTGCCCGTGGATACCTTTGCAGGAATTCATTGGCAGCACGGCTGGGAGCCATGGTATGACTGCTGGACGGTCCCACACCAATGCGATAGAGTTTGCGTAAAGTTTCCATGAATTGAACTGCGTGCCTCGAATCTGAAGTTTGTCAATCGGGCCAACGTCATTTAAAATTCATCTAATAGGATCACGCCCGCATAACATGGCATGGGCAGTGGCACCGCGGGCCTGGGACTCCTGCAAATCATCAGGGGCTAGACCGACCGAAAGTTTTCCACCTTTTTGCCCACATCAGTATAGAACCTAAGCATACTGACCTCTTTAGTCAGCATTACCATTAGTGTCAGATCAAAGGGTCTCCGGTTGGCACACAAACGGTGATTATTCACCCGCAAGGTTGAGAATTCCACCATTCCTCAGTTTCCACCCTGCCCCGTAGTGTGCTTTTCCCAAGAAGGCCGTTGAATCTGTTGAAAAACATACGGTAAAAATTCGAATACGTCAATTTCAGAGTAATTAAAATACGGAATAATTATTTTCACATTAAAATTTTACGAATCACGTATTGTTTAATCATTTTTGTTTTAATTGTCTATCATATTTAATTGTTCTCCGGGGTCAATTCAGATGAATACCGTAACAAAACATAAAAGATGTCAAAATGAGCCAGGCGAAATGCTATGAAATGGTAATGAATTCGGGATACAAAGGAAAAAAAGCCAGTTGGAGGAAACTGCGGTAAACGTAGATCAGCTGCTATTCTCAAATATCCATCAGCCGTAAATATCGGTCATACTCCCCTTATTGCCATGGAGGGGGCAACACCGGTCATTTGTCAATACTGGAAAGGATCTGCTCTCATGTCATCATTTCCAGAAGAATTGCCTCAGCAAGGTAGACCAGGGAGGGGAGACTGAAAACATCTTTTTCAAGCCCTGAAAATGTGGCGAATATTTTTTCAGGTTGCAGGCAAAACCTGATCCGCTCCTGTACCTGGAAGATTGTCTCAAGTTCTGCCGGCCTTTATAACTCTTTAGCTCCGGGTGTTTTTAGCAGCTTGGTAACTAACCTGCATTGTTGATTCCTTAGAAGGTAAAACGACCAAGCATTGCATTCAGTTCATTGGCAAGAGTTTTCAACTTATCCGCACTTTGTTTAATCTCTTTGCTGTTTGCAGACATATCTAAAGTCGTCGTGCTGAAGTCGCCGATTTCTTTGTTTATTTCGTCGATGACTGTGGTCCCCTCTGCAATATTTACATTGGCTTCTTCAATGCCTGTTGATACCTGGCCGATGTTAATGGAAATTTCACTTGTGGCCGCTGACTGCTCTTCAATTGCGGTGGCTATTCCCGCAATAATTTCATTTATCTCATTGATTACTTTGGCAATTTGTTCAATCTGACCAACTGTTTCTTTCGTGGTTCCCTGTACTCCATCGATCTTGCCTTTGATTTCAGCTGTCGCAGAAGCGGTCTGTTTAGCCAGTTCCTTTATTTCATTGGCGACTACGGCAAAGCCTTTGCCGGCTTCTCCCGCCCGGGCAGCTTCGATAGTCGCATTGAGTGCAAGCAGGTTGGTCTGCTCTGAGATTTCGGTGATCGTTTCCGTCACGGCGCTGATGGCATCGGCAGCCTTGCCAAGTTCGTTCATTTTGGTCGAGGCGGAGGATGCCTGCGTGACTGCTTTTTCCGAGATAGACCTGGCTTTTTCAGAACTTTCGGCAATCTCATTAATGGTCGCTGACATTTCTTCAACGGCGGAGGCACCCATGCTGGTATTGCCTGTTGTCTCCTCCATAGTATTTGCCACCCTCATCATATTGGTGTGCATTTCTTCCGATGCGGCTGCTATTGCATTTGCCCGGGAGGAAGTTGATTCAGCATTGCTTGCTAATTTTGTTGAAATATCCTGCAGGTATTCCGAAGAGCTGTCCACGATGCCTGCATGGGTGGATACATCTCGAATAATATTTTGAAGCTTACCAAGGAAGATGTTAAACCACTTCACCAGTTCCCCGAGCTCGTCATGTGAGGCTATGGTCAGTCGTTTCGTGAGGTCACCTTCACCTTCGGCAATATCTTTTAAACCAGAAACAATTGCGTGGATCGGTTGAGTTACTTTGCCTGCAATGAGGGTGGTGACGATAAAGACTGCGACGAGTGCACCCACTGTAATAAACAAAACTAACAGAATCATTGACTTGGCTGGTCCTGACAACTCACTTTTATTCACTAGTGCGACAATAACCCAATCGGTTCCGTTTGAATACTGAGAATTGACCTGATACGGAGTGTTGTTTATATTCAGGATAAAATCGGCATGTTCCTTATCAAGCGCCTCTTGCAAGCCGGGCAGGTCTGTCTTGGCAATAGGCTTGTTATTATTGTCCGGGTTGCTGGGGTCTGCGAGTATAAGACCGGATTTGTGGAGGAGCATCGCGTAACCAGTTTCTCCTATCTTTATTTCACTGAGAATTTTGGTAAGCTTTTGTGAAGAAGCATCGATTGCCATTACTCCGTAGATTTTTCCGGTTGCGTCTTTGAAACTGCGTGCATTGCTGACAATGAGCGAGTGGCTGACTGCATCTTCATATGGATCTGTACGGATAATTGTAGCAGCTTGGGAGATTGCCTTAGTGTACCAGGGACGTTTTCTTGGATCATAGTTGTTGGAGATGGTCGTTTCGGGCCACTGAATATATCCCCCATCTCGAGTTCCCATATAGACATAAAGAGTGCCTGGATGATTTTGGGCATAATTATCGAATTCCTGGAATATCTGCTGTTCAATGCCGCCGTTTGCCGAAGGGGTCATTTTTTCACCTGAGCCTTGCAGATATGTGGTAATCGAAGAATCAGCTTTTTTTAACAATGCGTGGTTGGCGAACGTATCAATATTGTTGTCGAGATCGTTATAAAATAAACTAATAGTTCGATCTATCATTCCAATTTGTTGCTGGACATTCTTTAAATAACTCTGATGGATAGAGTTATTTATTAGATAGGCAACGGAAACAACTATGGGAACTGATGTTAAGATAATTAGAACCATTGAATAAATGGTCAATTTGGCTTTTAAAGTGCTGATTGTCTTTCCCATTACTGTTCCTTTTTTCAGAATATGCTGGTATTTTGTCAAGAGATTTTTATTTCTTGATAAAACCCTATCATAATCTAATTTATATCGTCAATAGAACAAGAGTAAAATAGTAGAAAAAGAATGGATACTTTTTTGAAAATGGAATAATGACTTTTAAGGAACAATTCCATTATTATGATGACAACGCCAGACCACCTTTACTATGCCAATTAGGTTGCAGGTTACCCCCCTTTTAGAAACTAACAAACATCTTAAACAAAGGAATATTTTTACTAATGAGACCTTTGGAAACAATTCATCTTATAGCCTGCGGTGTTCTGGCGCAGGATGTCAGGCAGATCGCAGCGCAACTGAACATCTCTCTGTCGATGGATTTTCTGCCGGGCGGACTCCACGATCGGCCGGAGGAGCTGCGCAAGCGGCTTCAGGAGAGCATTGATACTGCGGCAAAAGAGAAATCCTGTGACCGTATCGTCGTGGGCTACGGCATCTGCGGTCGAGGATCTGTGGGAATCAAAGCACCTCAGGTGCCACTGGTCTTCCCCAGGGTGCATGACTGTATTGCTCTTTTTTTGGGCAGTGACCAGGCCTACCAGAGGGAATTTGCCAGGTACCCCGGCACCTATTATATGACCCGAGGATGGTGCCAGGAGCAGGGGCAGTCTGAGGCGAAGGGCGACAGGAAAATATCGATTGGTTCTGAAACCCTTGGCTGCCGTGAGCTGAAGGATAAATATGGCGAACAGGGTGGTAACAGGATTATCGACTTTTTCAGCAGCTGGCACAAAAATTATCAGCGAGCCGCCTTTATTGATACCGGGGTTGGAAGTTTTGAGTCGGATATAAAACGCGCTAAAGAGCTGGCCCGGGAACACAACTGGAAGTATGAGCGGATCCAGGGCGATCTTACCCTCATGACCAAACTCATCACCCAAACATCCTCCGATGACGAGATTCTTGTGGTGCCGCCCGGACATTACACCATCTATTCCCCTTTTACAGGCGGCCTGGATTCGGCACCCCGCATGACAACCTCTATCCCGAAAACTTCCAACACCCGGCATTTGTTTTTTGACAAGGAGCCGGAACCGGCATTTTCCAGTCGATACGGTTTGGGGATCGATGCCGGCGGTACCTACACGGATGCCGTCATCTGGGATTTTAACGACAAGAAAATCCTGCACAAGCACAAAGCTCTAACCACCAAATGGGATTTTTCCATTGGTATTGACAATGCTTTGGCCGGCCTGGATCCAGATCTGCTATCGAAGGTGGAACTGGTGTCCGTCTCCACCACGCTCGCCACCAATGCCATTGTCGAGGGAGAAGGCCAGAAAACCGGTCTCATACTGATGGACAACACCCTCCAGACCGCAAGCGACCTGATCTCCCATTCGCCCAGATATACGGTAAAAGGCTCTATCAATATCAGCGGCGAGGAGATAGAGCCGGTGGATGAAGAAGAGGTTCGTTCCGTTGTCAGACGGATGGTCCAACGTGATGGAGTGGCTGCTTTTGCAGTTTCAGGTTTTGCCGGCAGCATCAATCCGATCCATGAGCTGACAGTGAAAAGGATAATCGAGGAGGAGACCGGCCAGGTGGCCTGTTGCGGTCATGAACTCTCGGACCTGCTTAATTTTGTAGTACGAGCACAGACCGCTCTACTCAACGCCCGGATCATTCCGAGGATGATCAAATTCTTTCGTGAACTGGGCCAGGTGCTGAACAGGCGACATATCGCAGCCCCGGTGATGGTAGTGAAAGGCGACGGGACCCTGATGTCTGAACGGATGGCCCGGGAACGGCCGGTGGAAACGACCCTTTCCGGCCCGGCAGCCAGTGTGGCCGGGGCAAAATTGTTGACGGGCCTCAACGACGCCATGGTGGTGGATATAGGCGGCACGACCACGGATACGGCGGATATTCGCGACGGCATGGTAGACGTTTGTCAGCGCGGTGCCAATGTGGGAGGCTTTGTCACTCATGTGAAAGCCCTGGATATGCGCACTTCCGGGTTGGGAGGCGATAGCCTGATCCAATGGAAACCAGGCGAGAAGGGCTTTGCCATCGGTCCCAGGCGGGTAGGGCCACTGGTCTGGGCCAATCATACCGCAAAAGGGATGGATGATGCCCTCAGGTACATGGAACAACGGCCGTTGCTGCATCAGACCCAGGTGATTTTTGTGGCAATGGCCGGACAATTTACTTTTCAACCGACGGAACAGGAGGCACGCGTCTTCGAGCTGCTTCGTCAGCGCCCTCATACTCCCGAGGAACTTGCTGAAAAGCTGAGCATCACCTCGTCGATATTTCTGCCGATGGCCCGGTTGGAGGAGAGTGGACTGGTTCAGCGATGCGGTCTGACGCCAACGGACCTTCTTCATGTCAAAGGCGAATTTGTTCAATGGAATGTGGAGCCGGCTCATAGAATTCTGGCTATGTTGTCCTCGCTGACGGACAAAAGAATTGAGGAGCTCATTGACGAACTGTTCGGCAAAATCCACCGGCGGCTTGCCCTGGAGCTTCTCAACAAACGACTCTTCAAGGATATCTCAGAGGAGGAGATTGCCCGATCTGCCGTGGCCAGGCAATTGATAGAGAGTTTTTTGGTCTCCGGCAACACGGTCAGTGCTAAAAAATCCGGCTACCGACTGAAAGCTGAATTGCATCTTCCGGTGATCGGTATCGGGGCTCCGGTGCAGTATTTCCTGCCTCAGGCGGGGAAATTGCTCAATGCCGAGATAATTATTCCGCCCGATGCAGATGTGGCCAATGCCCTTGGGGCCATTACCAGCCATATAAGGATCAGGCAGCAACTGGTCATCAGCCCCGACAGTCTGGGGCGATTTGTGGTTGAGGGAGTGGCAGGTAATCAGGTATTTAAAGATCTTGACGAGGCGGAAAGCTGGAGTGTGGCTTACCTTAAACAGAGCGTAAGAAGCCGGGCACTGCTCGCCGGAACCACCAGAAAAACAGTTGCCATGGAAATCGATGACAAAGTGGTCAATAGCGAAAATGGGCTTTCCCTCTTTCTGCACAGGCGGTTGACGGCGACCCTGCAGGGCAGCCCGGATCTGGTATTAGCGGCAGAGGGCATGGTGGCCATCTAGCTCGGGAAAGCTGAGTCGTTCGACAAAGGTTTGTTGAAAATCGATATTGGTCGCCAGCTCGATTACCGATATTTTTTTAACCAGGTTCTCAATCTGCTCAAAATAGTTTTCATTGCACAGCAGCATAATCGCCCCGGCTCCGGCAGAATTTCCGGTCATTTCGATTCTTGAAGGATCGACAAAGGGTACCATGCCCAGGGTCAATAAATCCGTGCGATCGAGATTTGAGCCAAAGGCGCCGGCAATCAAAATTTTTTCCGGCACCCTCAGCCCTGCTGCCCGTAGAAGATACTCGATGCCGGTGATCAAGGCTGATTTGCCAAGCTGTACTGCGCGAATGTCTTTCTGGCTGATCGAAATACTCTTTCTGGTGGCCGAGATATCCCCCGGCACAATGATATATTCTTTTTTGCCGGTGGAAGAACTCTGCGTCTGACTGTCTGCCGGACTCTTCAGCAGGCCGCTCTTATCGATAACCTCCGTACGCAGCATTGAAGCAATCGCACTGATCACTCCCGATCCACATATTCCGGAGGGGCTTTTTATTTCGCCTCGGCTCTTTTGAATGATCCGGTAATCCGGAGTGGTGTCAGGGCCATGAATGACAACCCGGTCGATGGCTCCAGGGAGAGCCTGCAGGCCACAGGATAAGGCGGCTCCTTCAAAGACCGGTCCGGTAGCACAGGAAGTGGCAAAGAAGGTGTCTTTTGCCTTCAATACCAGTTCTCCATTGGTGCCCAGGTCTATCAAAAGAGTTCCCTCGGGCTCCTTTTCCAAGGTGGTTGCCAGGGTGGCAGCGAGAATATCTCCACCGAGAAACCCGGATATCTGCTCCAGGGTATGGATGGTGACTTTTGCAAAAGTAAAGCCAAGGCTCGATGCCGTTGTCCGGCGTGCTTCGGCGAAGACCGGTTGATACGGTGCAAAACCGATAGGAAAGGGATCTGCGCCGAGCAGAATGTGGATCATGGTTGGATTGCCGACGACCACCATCCGCCTTAAGGAATCAAGGTCGGCAGTAGAGTGGCCTACCAGTTCTCGCACCCCCCATTCAATGGCATGGACCACCAGCTGCTGCAAACGGGCGAGCCGCGTCGCATCCTGGCCGATCCAGCCGATCCGGCTCATCACGTCGTCGCCATGAAGAGCCTGGGGATTTTTTACCGCCAGTGAATACAGAACTTTTCGGCTCCCTATATCACACAGGTAAAGAGCTATGGTGGTCGTGCCAAGATCAACGGCAACCCCAAGGTCCGTCACTGCTGATGCCTTTCCCTGCGAAGTAAAGGAGGCCGGCAGAGCGGCAGGTGGCTTGCTGATGATATTGGAAGAAAGCAGGGACATTTCGGGAATTCTCAGCTTCATGTCCCCGGTTACACGCAGGGTGCAGGCCTCCGTCTCGGTAATGTCGCCGGATTCGTGCACTACTTCCACGCGACACTTGCCACATACCCCTTTGCCGCCACAGTCGGAACGAAGCAGTATATTATTGGCGATCAGTGTCTCAAGCAGGCTGTCGTTTGTTTCAGCGGTAATTTTTCGCCCGGCGGGCTGCAGGTAAATATTAGATGTGGACTGCGCCATGAGCCTATCCTTCCCCTAATCCTTTATGCGCATTTCGCACTGAGTTCTTTTCGAGCAGACATCACAGGTGTCTCCAACTGTCTTGCTGGTATATTCCGGCCCTATGCCAACCAGACAGCTGATGCTTTTAAAAGGCCGGAGTATACCACTTTCTCCCCCTGTCACCCCTATTTTTTCGAGAGGAAGAAGGCTGCACAGATTATCCTGATCATCGAGTTCCCAACCATGGACCGAACCCGGGCTTAGAAAAGGGCCGACTCCCCAGTTAAGCTGCCGGGCCTTTTCTTCAATAACTTCGTTGATCTTTTGTCTGGTCTTCTCCAGAACGACCAGGCCAATGATATCGAAGAGGTAGGCGTCCATGATTCTTTTTTCTTTGGATGCCCTGAGGGCTATATGCTCCAGTTCATCTCCGGCAGTAAAGACTGCGATGAGTCCATATTTTGCCCCGTCCATGAATTTATTGGAAAAGCCGAGAGAAAGGTGTCTGGATTCGCCTTCATCAAAGGGCTTCAAGGAAACCGTACCTCCGCTGACATCTTTAACCTGAAGCCAGCGAAAAACGGCACGGGGATGCCACTTCCCCTGTATTGTACTGAGCAGCTTATCAGCCGTCTCAAGGAGTTTTGTCCCAGTTGCCCCGGTTTTAAGAGTTGCGGCAAGATCTTCCGGGGCAATGGTGACATTGACTCTATCGAAAATGTGTATCTGGGCGAGGGCTGAGTCCATGTTCATGCATCGGATACGACTTGATAAGACACCTGCCGGTAAATATGGGGGCTGGTGGATGGTTTTTCGGGGAGAACTCGGCAAATCCCTCTGCCTGATATGGCTCAAGGCCGTTCGACTGATGCCGAACAGCCTTTTTTCGAGCCTGAAGTAAGGTTAATGCCTGTTAAGCGACAATCCGGTTCGCCCGCACACCTTTGATATAGTTCATGCAAAATTGATCATGACCGGCAAGCATATCGGCGGTAGTCACGATTGCCATAATATCCTTGTCCAGCGGATCCATTATGGCTGAATCGTAACCATTGGCAATCATCATGGCAAGAAAACAGCGATTGATGATCTTGCGCTGGGGAAGTCCGTAGGATACATTCGACAAGCCTCCCGTGGTATGCACCCCGGCAAGTTCGGTCATTATTTTCTTTACCGCCTGCATGGCCATGGTGCCGTTATTGATGTCGACACTCATCGGCTGAATGAGGGGATCAATAAAGATATCGTCTCTCTTGAAACCGATCTTTACCAGTTCCTGTACCAGGCTGCTGGCTCTGTCAAAAATATCGTCCGCGGTTTTCGGCATGCCGGAATCGTCCATGCAGAGGGCAATTATACTGCACTCTTTGCCCTGAAGATATTTGATCATCGGGGTGAACCGGTCTTTCTCGAGGCTGATGGAATTGATCATCGGCTTTTTGTTGACCAGCCCGTAGGCCATTTCGAGGATGTTCGGGTCGGGGCTGTCCAGGCAGAGGGGCAGGTCGGTTGCCCCCTGAACCACCTCAAGTAGCCAGCGCATGTCTGCCTCCTCGTGACCGATTCTCGCCCCGGCGTTGACATCGATGTAGGTGGCTCCTGCTTCGGTTTGCAGCCGGACGTCATTTTGTATGTATTCGGTGTCCCGATCGGCGACTGCCGCCTGCACCTTTTTCAAAGTGGTATTGATGCGCTCTCCGATTACTGTAAACATGTTCTGTCCTTTTTAGATATGATTTTAGTGTCTTGCAGATTATAGTCGTCTTTGAAGATCAACAATAATCTGCGCAGGACACTTTCACCCCCTAGTGGGGTGTAGGATAAATGGGTAAGCAGGATCAACCATTCATGGCCTTGGCCATCTTGCTGGCCGAGCCTGCATCCGGAGCATAGCCGTCTGCCCCGATTTCATCAGCGAACGCCTTATTGACGGGTGCACCGCCGACAATAATCTTCAGGCTGTCGCGCAGGCCGCTTTCTTCTATGCCTTGAATGGATTTTTTCATCATCGGCATGGTCGTGGTAAGAAGTGCCGAGAGACCAACGACGTTCGGTTTGTTTTCCTTGATGGCCTCGACAAACTTGGCCGGGTCGACGTCTACGCCAAGATCGATTACCTCAAAGCCGGCACTTTCCATCATCATTACCACCAGATTTTTACCTATATCGTGCAGATCGCCCTTGACGGTACCGATGACCACCTTGCCCGCGCTGGAGGACTCTCCCTCGGCCAGAAGCGGTTTGAGTATTTCCACCGAAATGGACATGGCCTTGGCGGACATGAGTACTTCGGGAATGAACATATCGCCGCTTTCCATCTTCTCGCCTACGATATCCATTCCGACGATGAGGCCCTTCTGAAGTATTTCATTGGCCGGTACGCCGGCATCGACTGCTGCTTGTACGAGTTCTTTCAGTTTGTCGCCGTCGCCGGTGATGAGGGTTTCGGTAATTGCTTGCAGATCTGACATGGCATATACTCCTTATGATTTGATTAGTACGATTAGTGCAAGGTAGATGTTAACTGGCTAGCCGTTTTTCCGTTTGTTTACGTACTCTGTCAGTTCGACCTCAATAGCAGGATCGATATCCGGTTTTTCGTATTTTGCCAGTCGCTGGCTCACTTTATCGTCGGCCAGGTCATGGATTTTTTTCTTGCCCCCGGCTGACCAGCTGTCATAATTTGACCTGGCCATAAGATTGGGCAGATAGAACTCAGTGCGACAGAGTTTGAATGTTTTCGGATGGGTCAGGTACTGACCTCCGGGACCGACCTCGCAGATCATTTCCGTATCGATGCTCTCTTCGGTAATGTCTATCGGCTTCAACATCTGCCGAACCATGCCGCAGACTTCCTCGTCGATGATAAATTTTTGAAAACTCATGGCAATATAGGAACCCAGGATGCCGCAGGCGTGGAGGATGACATTGACTCCGTTGCGGGCCGCAGTATACAGGGCAAGGGCCGACTCGGCTCCGGCCTGGGCATCCGGATAGAGCGAATCGGTCAAGCCGCCGCCGGACCTGCTCGGGACATTGTAGAACCGGGCCATTTGTGCAGTATAGTTGATATTTTTAGACAGTTCGGGGGCGCCGATCGTCAGGGCGCCGGTTTTCATGTCCATGGCTGAAGAGGTGGAACCGTAGACCACCGGTACCCCTTCTCTGACCAGTTGGGACAGGGCTATCCCCGTGAGGATCTCAGCATTCTGCATGGCAAGTACGCCGGCAAGGGTAACAGGTCCCGAAGCTCCGGCCATGATCAGCGAGGCGACGATGCAGGCCTGGCCGTGGCTGGCGAGCTCGATAAGCGATGCGAGCATTTCGTCGGAGAACTGCAGGGGAGACAGGGAATTGATCAGAGAAATCGACACAGGCTGATCGATGATTTTGTCCTTTCCGCCAAAAAGGATACCGGCCATTTCGATGCCGTCGAGGGCGCCCTGCCGGGAAGCCGGACTGCCCATGAAGGGCTTGTCACATAACAGCATATTGGAGAGCATCATGTCCATATGCGCGGTTTCCGCGGGAATGTCGGAAGGCTCTACCATCATCCAGCCATTCATATCCAGATATTTTGAGGTATGGATAAGTTTGCAGAAGGCATCGTAATCCGTCATGGTCGCTTCCCGCTGCTCCCCTTCGGAGGTCATGACAAAGGGAGCGCCATAGCCGGGAAGAAAAGCGAAACTGTCTTCGCCGATGGTCACATCCTTGGCTGGATTTCTGGCCTTGATGGTAAACTGGGAAGGAACGGTGGAAAGAGCTTTCCTGATCTGTTCTTCGGTTGGAAAAACGGTTTTTCCTTCAACTTTATAACCGTGTTGCTTAAAGATGGATAAGGCCTGTTCCTCGTTGATGACAATTCCGCTTGTTTTGAGAATGGCCATTGACGCCTGGTGGATCTGGGTCATTTGCGCTGTAGTCAATTCCTGCATTCTGTCGTACATGGTGCCTCCTTTGCTGCCGGGGACTCCCTCATCGATGGGAGTGAGGAGCCCCGGTCATCTTGTTGACTAATGGTTGCCGGTTTCTTCAAGCGATTTATTTAAACCGCGAAATACTCCATAGAGCACGAAAAGGAGTAAGAACATAAGTGGAAAAGCCGTGGCAATAGATGCGGTCTGGATGGCCTTCAACTGGCCGGTTCCCGCTAAAACTGCGGCTACCGCACCTAAGGCGATACCCCAGAAGGCCTGTAGATTCCTGTGTGGGTTCTCCTTGCCGGAAACGAACATGGCCAGAGCGATCGCCGCTGAATTGGCGCTGGTGAGAAAGAAGGTGGCAATGAGAAAGATAAGAAAGACAGCCAGAATACCGGTCATCGGCAGGTTCTGGGCTATGGCGAAGATGGCGCTTTCCACCCCATGCTCCTTCAGAGTTCCCGTCACGTCAAAGCTGATACCTGCTCCGCCAACTACACCATACCAGAGGAAATCACCCAGGGTCGGCAGGAGCAGAGTGGCGGCTACGGTTTCACGAATGGTCCGGCCTTTTGAGATCCGGGCGATGAAAACCGCGACGAAGGGTGCCCAGCTCATCCACCATGCCCAGTAAAAGACCGTCCAGCTGCCTATCCAGTTGCCCTCGATCCCCGGAGCTGTATACAGGCTCATCGGCAGGAAGTAGAGGAGGTATTGACCGATGGAGTTGGTGGTCAAATTGATCAGAAAAAGGGTTGGCCCGAAAACGAGGATGAAGAACCAGACAGCCACAAAGACCCACATATTGACATCGCCGATGAACTTTACTCCCTTTTCCAGCCCAATATAGACGGTTGCCGTAAAAATCAGGGTGAGAACCCCGATGATCATGTACATGGAACCGGCTCCAAGCTCCACCCCATACTGGTACTTCAGGCCGCTGGACAGCTGCAGGGCAACAAGACCGGTGGTCGTGGCCAGTCCGCCGAGGGTGGCGAACACAGCGAAAATATCGAGAACCTTGCCCCAGATACCGTGGATCCGTTCGCCGATGACATAATAAAAGGCGGTGGAAAACTTCAGGGGTAAGCCTTTAGTGAAGGCTGCATGACCTATGGCGACGGTCAGCATGGCATAGATGGCCCAGGCGCTGAAACCCCAGTGAAAAAAGGAATAGGTCATGGCATTGGCGGCAGTTGCGGGCGTCTTAGGGTCCCCACCGAAAAATGGCGGCGCGCTCATGTAATGGTAGGCGGGTTCCGCCGGCCCCCAGAAGACGATACCGGCAGCGATCGCCGAGCCGAAAAGCATGGCAAACCACGAAAAATTCTTGAATTCCGGTTTGTCATCGGCCAGTCCTAATTTAATGGGTCCGTACTTGCCCCCCATCAGGAAGAAACAGCCAACCACCAGCAGAAAGGCGGTTACTAAGTATAACCAGCCCCAGGTCGTTGTGGTCCAGGAGAAAACGCCATTGATGGTAGTGCTCATGTTTTCCGGAAAGACAATCGACCAGAGAACAAAAAGAACTGTGACCGAGGCTGAAACCCAGAAGATGATTGGGTCAAAAGCTCTCGTATCTGCCTTGCTCTGTGACATACACCACTCCTTTGTAAAATATATTGATGAGTTGCACTGCTGCTATAAAGATTTTCCCCCTATTGCCGTACATTGCAGGGAAGTTTCATTTCCTTACTGGGCGAGGCAGTAGCAAGTCTCGTGCCATGGGCGGTTGTTAGCTGGTTAAAGGTAGTATGGTATTGAAATTACAGATTCTTTTAACAGAAGTGCCGGGAGGGACGGGGTGTAAATCTATCCAAAATAAATTTTCACTGAAAAAAAATTTACACCTGTGTGGAGACAGAGGTGAAAAAAATTTTTCAGTTTTGGGCAAACGTGGAGGAACAAGCAGAGGCAGGAGGCGGAATCGGTAGAAAACCTGAGACTTATTTGATCAGAAATTTTTCCCGCTTGAGACCATGTTTTTTCATCTTGTAGTGCAGCAATTGTCTGGAAATTCCAAGTATTCTGGATGAGCGGGAGATATTGCCGCCGGTAGAACCGAGCACATCCATGAGAGTCTGTCGTTCCTGGATTGCCTGGGTCTCGGTCAGACTTTTGGCAGGTAAGGGTGATGTCTCTACCGGTAGAGCTGGTTCCGGAATCTGCTGGGCGGGAAAATCCGGCCCGGTGTCCTGCATCTTTTGCTGCAGGTCGGTTCTGTCCATCGATTCCAGCGCCGATGAAAAATGCTTCAAAGAGAGTTTCTCGTCATAACCGATGATGTTCAGCGCCCCTTCAATGAGATGCTCCAGCTCCCGGATGTTGCCCGGCCAGTCGTAACTCCGGAAAAGGCTCATGACGTTTTTCGCTACGTTCTTGACATTGGTGCCCAGTTTCCTGTTGTGGATAAGAAGGAAGTGGTCGATCAGATTCGGCAGGTCATCCAGCCGTTCTCGCAAGGGTGGAATCATGATCTGCACCACCCCGATCCGGTAAAACAGATCGATGCGGAGTTCGTTATTTCTTATCGCCTCTCTCGGAAGCTTATTTACCGAGCTGATTATTTTTATATTCAGATTGATTTCGCTGGTCGAGCCTACTCTGCTCACCTTTTTTTCCTGGAGGACGCGGAGGAGTTTTGCCTGCAGGGAAACCGGCATGGCCAGCAGTTCGTCAAGAAACAGGGTGCTGCCGTCTGCCTGCTCGAGCAGGCCTGGTTTATCAATAGCACCGGTAAACGCCCCCTTGGTGGTACCGAACAGGAATCCTTCCAACAGGGTATCCGGAATGGCTGCACAGTTGACCGCAAAATAGGGTTTATGGTTTCTGCCGCTGTGATTATGGATCGATTGGGCAAAAAGCTCCTTGCCTGTACCTGTTTCGCCCATAAGCATGATTGGAGAGGCCGAATCGGCCGCGGTACGGCAAGAATTAACGGCCCGTATCAGCTTGGCATTGCTGCCGATAATATCGGCAAAGGTGTAGCGTGTACCATTTTCCTTTTTCGGTTTGATTTCCGGAATGGAAATAACCGGAGTGGTGTTGCGGAGGATTTGATAATCCTTGACAAAACAAACCGCGCCATTGATTTTGGAATCGGTAATAATAGGAAAAATCGAGCAGATGGTGTTGGCTACCTTGCCGAGCTTGGTCTTGTAAAAAAAGATCTTGTTCCGAATGGGTTGACCAATTTTGATGCAGAGCATGATGAGACTGGTATTGCCGCAGAGCTCGTATATCTCGGTGACCTTTTTCCCGACAACATAATCAAAATCCATTCCATCAATCTGACACTGGGTTTCATTGTAAAAACGAATGATACCCTGATTGTCGGTTATGATAACGCCGTCATCCAGATGATCCAGGACGGAGAGGAAATTGATTTTTTCCAGGTTGAAGGCATCAACTGATGGATCTGGGCCGGTTGGACTCATTACGGCTCCTTGTGTAGTACTCATATGGAACGATTTCAGTCCGGCAATACGCTTTTACCGGGTGGTTGTCCTTCCCATTCAGAGAGAAACGATTGTCGGCCATAGCAGGAAGTTCTACATAATTCTCATGAAAGCGATCAATGTAACAAGAAAAATGTATCCATACCCATAAATATTTCCAGGATGTATCAAAAAACGAAGTTGAATATCCTGGAATTGATGCAAGAAAACCAGGCGAGCCAATGGGAAAAGGTCCCATAGCGGATTGGATGTATGATTCCAGGCGGCAGGCTTTCAAGTCTTGTTGGGCGAGCTGGTCCTTTCCCCGGCTGACGGTCTTCGGGGTGGCAGGGGTCAGCTGTCGATGACATGTTTATTGACCCGCTTTCCTATGCTTCCCGGGAAGCCTCTTGTCAATAATAAAAGAGTATGTCGTTTTCAAGATATGCCTGTTCCAGTTTTTCCTGATGAGGCTTGAGCTTATCACCCATGTCGGCGGCAAGTGAATGCACGAGATAGTTGATGAGACTTATCAGCGATGCCGGGTTGCCGAGAAAGGGGATGGACTGCAGAGGCGCCACCAACATATGGTCGCTGATCGGGGCAAGAGGGCAGGACTGGCTATCGGTTAGTAATATCGTCCGCAGTTTTCGGCGATTGGCTATTTTTCCCAATTGAATCAGATCGTTGGGATATCTGGATGTCGCAACAATAACAATTACCGACCTCGGACCGGCAAAAATGAGCTTGTCGATTGTGGTTTTATCACTGCCTTTGTAGATATGTACATTTTGCCGGATTTTGGCCATTGTCCACCCCATGTAATATGCAGAGGTATATGACAGACGCGACCCGATGATGTGTACTGCATCGGCATCTCTTAGGATCCTTCGTATTTTCTTCACTTCCGCCATATCGATGCTTTTGCTCAGACTGCGTATATTCTCGATATCCTGGTTGGTGATTCGTTCAAATTCTGCATCATCGCTCCGTATTGGTGAGGAGCTTATTCTGCTTCTCTCCGTAAGGGTGAGTTCCGTGTCTATTATCTCCCGCAGCGATTTAATGAAGGCGCTGTAGCTAGGAAAATGTAACTGCCGCACGAATCTGACGACGGTTGCTTCACTGACTCCCACTGCTGAAGCGAGCTCACGGGTTGTCATAAAGACAGCTTTGTCCGGATGATGTAGAACGAAGTCGGCGAGTTTTTTACCTTTTTTGGTAAGTTTGACATATCCCGTATGTATCGTATGGCTGATGGTTGTTTTTTGTTCGCTCATCCTGGATCCTTTCAAAACTGACAGGTTGTAAAAGTCTTTTTGTTACATTTGTTTTACTAGAAAGTCAATAGCCTACTGGACTATGGCATTCATGTCGATCATTTTCCTGGCGGTTACGGTGTGCACTGGGCAATTTGCCGGGAATGACGCGTATTTGATAATTATATGTAAATTAAGGTAAAATTCATATTAAATAGATAAATCCAAATTAAAATGTAGCAAAAACATTCAAAAAAAAATTTCCCTTGACAAAACAGACTAAAAATGAAAGATACTGTGTTGAACAGCTCTGAGGGGGGAGGTGATTCATGTTAGTTGATTTTCCAATTTGCCCTGAATGTAAAAAGGAAGTATCGGTCGATTCTTCCTCTTGCGTTCATTGCTATAGACCAATTTCTACGCCGTTATACAGGAAGCGTTTTCACTGGTCCTGGCCCGAGAGGGTTTTTCTGTTGGGATTGCTGATAATTTTTGGTGGTTTCTTTCTGCCCTGGTCACCCGGCGAGTTTAGCTATAGCGACAGGCCGCTTTCCATCTTTTACGTTCTGCTTAATCTGGTTGATCTGGATGTTAATTTTCTCAATTCGTACGATATTCTGCGGATGGCTGTTATCGTCCCGATTTTCTCGCTGCTGCTTTTTTTGCTCACATATTTAAGACAAAATCTCGAGACGTCCCCCTTCCCGGGGATGCTGCTTGCCGTGCTCGCTGTATCGGCAGTAATGCTTTTTATTTTTGAGACCTTCAGCGGTTTTCTTCGGTGGGGCATGGCCCTGGTGTTTGTTGCCGGTTTCTTCTACTATGTGCAACGCTGCTACCGCAAGGGGGTGTTGGGAAAAACGGCATATTTCGTGCTCTTTATTTTTTTCCTGGGGTCAATCTTTCTCTACCTCTTCGAGCTGGCATTTCAATTCTACCTTCAACTGGAAACCGTCCGTCTTGCCGAAACATACGGATTCTTTCTCACATTTACGATCTGTTCCATATTGCTGATTTACAGCGCTCTCCACTTCATGCGTTCTGTAGAGGAGTTCTGGATGGTGCTGTTTGCCCTCGGTTTTTGCGTCATCGGCTATTCAACGGTGATCCAGCCCCTGTTCTACTCCGGTCCGGTCAAATTCTTCTCCGATAATCTGCATGAAATCAGCCTGCAGCTCATTGTCCATATCCGGATTGTCGGATTGGCATTACTCATTGCCGTTTTTTTCGGGGTCCCCCTCGGCATATATATAACGAGAAATCCTTTCCTCGCCGGCATTGTGCTTTATATCTCAAGTATTCTGATTACCATCCCCAGTATTGCGATGTTTGGTTTTATGATGCCGATCCTGTCCAGCATAGATAACGTCTGGGACGGTGTAAACGGCATCGGCATCGGGGTTGTTCCGGCAACAGTAGCGCTGGCGCTGTATTCCCTTCTGCCGATTATCCGCAACACCTATATCGCTCTGAGAAGTGTTGATCCGGCCACTATTGAAGCGGGGAGGGGAATGGGGATGACCAACTTCCAGCTTCTTATCCAGTTACAATTACCGCTCTCGGCACCCATCATTATGGCTGGAGTGAGGACCGCGGTGGTCATGGGGATTGCGATAGCCGCTATCGCCGCCTACATCGGAGCCGGTGGCCTGGGACTTTTTGTCAGCAAAGGTCTGCAGATGTCCACCAACGATTCGGTTATAGCCGGAGCGATCGCCATGAGTCTGCTTGCCGTTGTCGCAGATATTTTCCTGGCAAGAGCTGAAGAATGGGTCACACCAACAGGTCTCAAGGTAAAAACAGGCAACTGAATAAGTGAGAGGCGAAACTATGGGAATTATGCTCAGTCTGCAGAAAGTAACAAAAATATATCCCGGCGCGGGACATAACAAAGCCGTGGATGACCTCTCGTTCGACCTTGAGGAAGGCGAAATCTGTACAGTAGTCGGGCCTTCCGGGTGTGGAAAAACCACTGCGATGAAAATGATCAACAGGCTCATTCCCATTACCAGTGGGAAGATCATTATTGACGGTTCCGATGTCTCGAGGCTCAACACCATAGACCTGCGCAGATCCATTGGCTATGTGATCCAGAATATAGGACTTTTCCCCAACATGACCATAGGTGAAAACATCGCCATTATCCCGAAGCTCCTGAAATGGGATAAGGCTAAGATTGAAGAGAAAGTGGTGCGGCTGCTGGAAATCGTCAATCTTGATCCGGATGAATACCGGGACAGGTATCCCAAAGAACTGTCCGGCGGCCAACAACAGCGGATTGGTGTCGCCAGAGGGATGGCCGGAGATCCGCCTATTATGCTGATGGACGAGCCATTCGGGGCCATTGATCCTATAAACCGGGAACATCTGCAAAATGAATTTCTCAAGATTCAGGCGAAAGTCAAGAAGACGATCGTCTTTGTCACGCATGATATCGATGAGGCAATTAAAATGGGGGATAAAATCTGTCTGCTCAAAGACGGACGTCTTGTCCAGTTTGCCTCGCCCGAGGAGATTCTCACCTATCCCAAAAATGATTTTGTTGCTGATTTTGTCGGGGGCGACAGGACGCTGAAACGGCTCAACCTCTTTACAGTAAAACGGGCCATGAAAAATGGAGCACCGATCATCCGCTCGGATGAAACCATTGATGCAGCCAGGAAGGTCCTCGAGGAAAGAAACGAGAGATACCTGATTGTCGTCGATGGCCAGGGGACTCTAACCGGTATGATTGACGGGCAGGATATCCCGGACCGGGCCGAACAGGTTGCCGATGCCGCCCGCGAAACAGGTGGCTGGCTCATGTCCCATGCAAGCTTAAAGGACGGGCTTTCTGAGATTTTCACCCATGACTATGGTTTTCTGGTGGTCGTCGATGAGACCAAAAAGGTGCAGGGCTGGCTTCATGTCGAAGATATCAAGGAAACGCTGAAAGGGTAACGGGTATGTTGATACGAATCCTTCTGCAACTGAGCAAAAAAGTGCTGCCTATTGCGGTCACCGTGGTCTTTATTGCCTGGTTGTACAGGTTTTATGGGGCATGGGATTATACGGTCAGCAATCTCCCGGAATTCTTCAAGCTTGTCTATGAACATTTCATCCTGGTTATCATTTCCATGGCCTGCGCGGTCACGGTGGGTGTCACCCTCGGCACAATGATGACCAGAAAAAGCATGCGAAAAGTGGCGCCGGTTATTATGGCCGTAGTCAACGTCTGGCAATCCGTTCCCTCACTGGGCGTCATTGCTTTGGCCTATGGTTTCCTGCCGTTTCTGGGACTTTCCGGTATCGGCATTGTTCCTGCCCTGATTGCCCTGTTCGTTCATGCAGTGGCACCGATTGTGCGGAACACCTATGCCGGGATCGAAGGCGTCAGTAAAGACGTTATCGAGGCGGCCACCGGCATGGGCATGACCAAGGCCCAGATTCTGTTGCAGGTTGAGCTTCCCAATGCCATGCCGGTCATAGCAGGCGGCGTGCGCACCTCAACGTCGATAATTGTCGGCACGGCACCTCTTGCCTTTCTCATCGGTGGCGGCGGACTGGGATTTTGGATTTTTACCGGAATCGCACTGGTAGATATGAGTATCATGGTGGCCGGGGCTATTCCGGTGGCCCTTATCGCAATGCTCTTTGATTATTGTCTGAGCCTGAGTGAAAGGCTCATTATCTCCAGAGGGGTGCAGGCGGAAGAGATCAAGGTGGTTTAACCTGAGCTTTCTCACCGGTTTGCGATGGATTTGATGAAATGAGGGAATGGGGCATGACACGCTTTACGTATCAATGCTGCAGTTGCAGGGATGTTGGTTTTTCAGCAGAAATCGTAATCGTCCGCGTTGTCTAAAATAAACCAGAGAGGTGGAGGTCAAAAATGAAAAGATTCTTGCTTATGGTAGTGTTGCTGGCATTTGTGGCAGTTCCTTGTTCTGTTCTTGCAAAAGCACCTGTAAAAGTTGCTTCAAAGGGCTTTACCGAACAGATTATTCTCGGGAAAATTATGATTAATCTCCTCAAAGACCGGGGGATTCCCGTAGATGACCGAACCAGTCTTGGCGGCACCAACGTCAACCGGCAAGCTCTGGAACAGGGGCAGATTGATGTCTATATGGAATACACCGGTACCGCCTGGTTGTCCCTGTTCAAAAAGACCGAGGTGGTTCGCGATGCAAATATGCTCTACGAGAAGGTTAAGGCCGAAGACAAGGCAAACCATAACCTTATCTGGCTCGCCCCGGCAAAATTCAACAACACCTATGCCATCATCATGAAGGCGGCCACCGCTGATAAAATGGGTATTACATCGTTGTCCGACTGGGCGGCCTGGACCAAAGCCAATCCCGGAAAAATGACGGTTTCCACCAATGCCGAGTTCTATTCACGTGCAGATGGGTTCAAGGGAATGATGGGGTATTACGGGCTTGAATTCGGCAAGGACATTCCCGATGCCAATGTCATGAAAATGGAGACTCCTCTGGCCAAGAAAGCCGTTCGTGACGGCCAGGCGATGTGTGGGATGGCCTTTGCCACCGACGGAGAGATCCAGGACTACAAACTTGCGGTTCTTGACGACGACAAGCATTACTTTCCCATCTACAATCCCGCCCCTGTGGTCCGGGAAGAAGTGCTGAAGATGTACCCCGAAATCAAAATGATCCTCAATGAGATCGGTCCCTCTCTTGATACCGCCACAATGACGCGTCTGAACTACAGGGTCAACGTCAATGGCGAAAAGCCGGATGCAGTGGCGAAAAGCTGGCTCAGCGGTGTAGGGCTCATCATCAAGAAGAGAAAATAAGCGTATCCGTTCACCAGCACCCCATTTTTGCCCGATCAGGCCTCCTCGCATAGCCAACTATAGCTCGGAGGCCTGCTTGAACGATTATAATCTCCGCATCATTTTCCTGAATCCCCCTCTCCGCAAGACATTTGCGGAGCCTGAAGGGTTCAGCCGGTTATTGCTTTTTCAGCCCGGATCTCTTACCTGGCAGTTTGTCGAATCGTATGGAAGATCCGGGCTAATTGTAGTTAACAAAGCCGAGAAAATTACGAAACTTTCCCCAGAATCTGCGTAGCGGCCGGGAAAAAACCTTGCTGTAGCCTTCAATGACGTTTTTTGCGTCATCAGTTATGTGACCTTCGGCAAACAGAGTTTCTTTATACCTTGATATCCAGATATAAAAGTCCGCCTCGGTTCGGTGGGGAAAGTGTTTCAGAATGCCGTTTTCCCGAATAAGTTCTGCAATCGGCAGATAGATGCTGCCATACCAGGAAAAGGCAGCCTGCTGCAGGGTTACGTCGTGTTTTTGTCGTTCTATCAGGTAGAACCTGTGCCTTTGAATATGTTCCATAAGAAGCGGATAACCGCCAAGTACCGTGAGCTGCAGTTGGGGATTGCCGCTTTTCGCAAGACACGTTTCTTTCAGAAAATGGTGATATGTCTCCAACAGGGTCAGCTCTTCCAGCCGGGTGGCGTCGTCAAGGCAAACGTCGCATTCATATTCGAAGATTTGGGCCTCGATTGTTCGCTTGTTCTTGGTTTTTGCCACCGAAATGCGATGGTGCCCGTCTTTGACAAAGTAGGCGTTGCAAACCTTATACAGCTGCACCGGTGGCAGGTCCCTGCCCGAAGAGACAGCTGCTTCCACCTGTTTCCATCGGGTTCGCAGATTTTCTTCAAGCGGGAGGAAATTGCGGGTGAAATTGCGATACCGTCCCTGGCTGCCGATAATCGAGTTAATGGGGACGGACTGTAGACCCTTTTCTTTGACATGCCAGAGCTCGAGCTTTTCCTTTACTTCATCAAATGACAGAAGACGGCTCTTCTTCCTGGCTACGAGGAATTTCAACTCCTGCATAAAGCCTTTGTATTTGGCCCTGGAGAAGGCAAGGTCCGAGAGGTGTCTGGCCTCGGCCTCCTGGGCAGACCGGTCAACGAAGAGAGCCATATTTATATGTCTAAGATCCTGTAGTGATTGATATTCACTATCTTGGTGGTGTGATACCTTGTCCAGTACCTGCCACTTGCTATCAAAGTGTGCCCGTGGAGATGATAGTGAGGCCTGAAATGTTTGTCAAATATCCTTAAGACCCTGAATCCCTGGTGTGTCCTCGTTGCCTCATCAAGCATTCCGTAAAGAGGTGAGTGGGTAATCAGAATATCCAGGTGCCTGCCGAAGCGCAATCTGTTGAACAGAAGCTGAGGAAACAGTCGGGATATTTTCCGCATCATTCCCTTCTCGGAGTAGGTCAGCCTGCCGTCGCTATACCTGATAGACCCGGAGAGTCCGCCGAAGATCCTGTTTTTAAACATGACCGTTGCTTCATCAAGGCAGGTACAACCGCAGAGGTGCTGACCGTAGAGTTGTTCGTCATGGTTGCCGAGAACGTAGTAGAGAGGGACGTTCAGGATTGTTACCAGGTGTTCGAGGTAGGAAGCGGGAAGATCCCCGCAGGCAAGAACAAGTTCGATCTCTTGTGCGTGGGGAACCCCTTTCCCGCTCATCATAAACCGCGGTTCAGGCTTATCGCTCACTGCCAGCACTTTCATGAGAGCCACTGAAGCGAGGGAATGAAGCAAGTCCCTGTGCGGCAAAGCCTTTTTAGGAACTGGCTTCTGATTAGAGAACAACCATTATAAGTAACAAAACACAACAATGCGGTTTTGGTCAAATAAATAATACAAAATTATGATAGTTTTTGTTACATATTTCTTGACAGATGATACAAGTCGTGTCATTTTTTTAATAAAGTGCCTGAAAACGAGGGCAAACCGGCTCGAACCGGGATTCGATCACTCATCGTCGGCCAGTACTGTCCGGAAAAAAGGAGATTGCCATGAGATATATGGGGTTGCAGGGAGGCCAGTACCAACCATTATCATCCGATCAGGTCGAGACGATCCATAGGGCTGCGTTGAAAATCCTGCAGCAGACCGGGGTCGCCTATGAAGAGGGCCTTGAAGAAACTGCTGCCATGCTTGAAGCTGCAGGGGCGAGGGTCGAACGGGGCAAAAGAATAATATTTTTTGCTCCAGAGATGGTTGAACAACTTGTCGCTCAGGCCCCGGAGGAGGTCATACTCTGTGGCCGGGCAGAAAAACATGACCTGGTGCTGAAGGATAATCGGGTTCATCTCGGCACGGGAGGCGCGGCGATAAAGATTCTTGATCCGGAGACCGGTCAGGTACGCTCGACAACACTGCAGGATCTCTATAATGTTTCACGGCTTGTTGATCAACTGGACAATATTCATTTTCTGGTACGACCCTGTATTCCGACCGACATCGACAAAGACGATTATGATATAAACATGTTCTATGCCTGTCTCTCAGCTACCACTAAACATGTTATGTCGGGGGTAAATGACGAGCGGGGATTGGCGAAGGTCGTCGAGATGGCTGCCCTGATCGCCGGAGGTGTCGAGAACCTGGTTAAACGGCCTTTTATTTCCATAATAACTTCTTTTGCCATAAGTCCGCTCAAGCTCTGCACCCAGTCAACGCTGATCATGCAGGAGGCGAATCGGCGTTTGATTCCGGTAGCACTCTCCTGCGCGGCCATGGCCGGTTCGACGTCTCCGCTGACTATGGCCGGATCCCTTGCTCAGATCCATGCAGAGCAGCTTGCCGGTATTGCAATCTGCCAGGCGACCAATGGGGGTGCGCCTCTTCTTTATGGCGGCATCCCGGGGCTGGCCAATCTGCGAACCATGGGGTACCTGGGCGGGGCGGTAGAATGCGGCATGATGAATGCTGCCATCCACCAGCTTGCTCGTCATATTGGAGTGCCGAACTACAACTCTTCGGGACTGTCCGACTCAAAACTGCCGGATGTCCAGGCGGGCTATGAAAAAGCCTTCACCAGTCTGCTGGCGGCCATGGGAGGGTCCAACTATATCCATCATAGTGCCGGCATGCTCGAGTCCATGCTGACAATCGCCCATGAGCAGTACGTCATAGACGACGAGATTATCGGCAATTGCGGCAGGGTGCTTAAGGGTATCGATGTTGATGCCGAGCATCTTGCGCTGGAGGTTATCGACAGTGTGGGACCCGGCGGCAATTACATGGCAACGGCCCATACCATGAAACATATGCGTAGCGAATATTATGACGGAAATGGCGTAACTGATCGCAAGAGCAGAAATCACTGGGAGCAGGATGGGAGCAGGGATTCCCGAACCCGGGCCCTGGAAATAGCTGGAAAACTCCTGGCTCAGCCGAATCCGGGGTATATTTCGATGGAGGTGGATGCGGAAATCCGAAAGAGGTTTAAGATATTGGTATAAAATGATTTCCAAACGTTCAATACTCACCAGCAGAGGTGCAGGGAAAATGGCTGACACAACGAAAATTAAAGAATCTCTTGTACAGCTCGATGAGCAAGCTTTTCTCACGCTGGTAAGGGAGGCCCTTCAAGAGGGGCTGCCGGCGGATGAAATTTTGAGTGAGGGACTCATCGCCGGCATGGATATGGTTGGTGAGAAGATGGAAAGCGAGGAAATGTTCATCCCCGAGGTCCTCATGGCGGCCCAGATTATGAGCCAGGGGGTTGCAATACTCAAGCCGCTGCTGGCGGATGAAGCCTCGGTATCGAAAGGATGCGTGGTGATCGGAACGGTAAAAGGGGATTTGCACGATATAGGCAAGAATCTTGTGGCTATGATGATGGAGAGTTCAGGCCTGACCGTGCACAACCTGGGTGTGGATATCGCTCCGGATGAATTTGTGGCTCAAGTTGAAAAGTATGATGCGGATCTTCTCTGTTTGTCAGCGCTGCTTACCACTACCATGCCGATGATGAAGCAGACCATCGAAGCGTTCAGGGACAGCGGACTGCGGGACGGGGTGAAGATAATGGTCGGCGGCGCTCCTGTCACCCAGTCGTATGCCGAGCAGATCGGTGCTGATGCCTTTGCCGCCGATGCGGGTTCGGCGGCGAAGTGTGCAAAGGCGCTGGTGGGCTAGTCGGTCGCCATCTGAATCCTGGGAGAAGAATTTTCCGCAATGCTAACTGCCGATTTTACTCCGGCAGCATCAGACCCATGTGAAAAATGGAGATGTTATGAAAGATGACCAGATCCGCGTAACGGGTGGCTGTCTCTGTGGCGATGTCCGCTTTGAAATTACTTCGCCGATACGGGATATTGTCAATTGTCATTGCTCTAAGTGCCGAAAATTTCATGGCAATTATGGTTCTTACACAATGACCGCCCTGGAAGGACTTGTTTTTGTCAAAGGGAGCGGCCTCAAATGGTACCGGTCGACAACGGATGAAACGGAGGATGTGTACAGGGGGTTTTGTTCTACCTGCGGTTCTTCACTTTTCTGGCATCCCAAGGGCGAGGAGAACATCTCGGTGGCAGCCGGAGCCCTTGATATGCCGACCGGACTTGCCACCATTGGCCATATCTGGGTTGAGCAGAAGGGGGATTATTATGAGATTGGTGATGATCTGCCGCAATATGGCCGGAGGGGGGAAAGATAAACCAGCCTGCAGTTTCAGACAGGGGGGCATGATCGGTTAGCCAAGGGGAAGCGGTCTATGTGTGGAATTATCGTCTATTACGGTGATGCCGAAAACAGGATAAGCCGGTTATTGAATGGGATGTGGGGCATAGTCTACCGAGCTCCGGACAGTACCGGCCTGGGATTGATAGGCAGTGACCTGGAACCTTTAAAGATACGGCGCGAGATGGGGTCATTCGAACCGCTTATCGACCGGTTGATAGATTGTCCAGTTTTTGATGAAGGGGAGCTTCGTATAGTCTCGGTTCTCGATGATAATTACCAGAACTACTCCAACTTCATTGTCGAGAACCAGAACAAACTGCTCAAGTACGAAGGGTTCTCCCTGTCCGCCGAGCAGTCCGCCGGAGCTCGAACGGCCTATCCCCGATGGTCGGAACTCTTTAATACTGCCCAGGTGAATGAGGTGGCGCCGGGGACAGCCGGCAGTTCCGATATTCAGGAATATTTCACTATCGATTCGGCAGCCTCTCTCAAGCAAATAGTAGGAAAACTGCTTCTTGACTACGATCTGCCCATGGGGCTCGTCGAGAAACTCATCTGCCGGGGATTTGAAGAGCAGTTGAAGGCTCGGGATCTGCAACGACCCGAATCGATAACCACGGAACATCTGCTGGACGAGCTGAAGTCCATTGTCTATCGTTATGCCCGGACCAAACCATTGCAAAATATTAAAACAGGTGACCGTGCGGGCCTGCGAAATCCCCAGGTGAGAAAGTATGTCTGGCTCTATTTGAAAAATGTTGTTGTAATGCTGCCCGCAGATTTTACCACCGATGGAATCGCCAATCTCTTTCGCAGCATAGACAGTTCGGTATTGGCGCTCACTGTTCCCTATCCAGAAATCGATGATGCTGTCCAGAAGATATTCGAAAACTTCTGGAGTGAAAACAAGACGTCGCCCCCTGTCCATTGGCGCTCATTGTATCGTTCCGAGAAGCTGTACAATGTTTATGGTATCGCCGCTGCCGCTGCATTGACCTTCTTCCAGACTGAAATTTATATGAAACAAATGCTGGCAAACAGGGATGTCGGCAAACTCCCACCGGGGCATATACCCGGGAGAACGCACCCTCTTCTCTTGAAAAGCATGATTCAGCCGGTGATCGGCCAGGGACGGTGGGCTATTCAATCGGCGATTTCGGTCAGAAACAGCCATCCGTTCATGGACGAGAAGAAGTTTCGTGCGGTTGTGCTGAATGGTATGTTCAGTTCGGATATCGAATCCCGACTCGCCGAATATCTCACTAAAGCCGCCGGTATAAAGCTGAGAAGCACAAACTCGACGGAGCTCTTCTCTCTTCTTTGGGGCTACTATTTTGAGACATTTTTCAATGCCGGATATCGTTATAAGGTTATTGAAGAGCAAATTGGTCTGGGCCTTGAGGATTTTGCCGTAGGGAGTTTGTCCGTCGATTACGGTATTTTCAATACCTTGCGTACCAAAACGGTACATGAACTGGATGAAATGGCATTCAAACATGCCTGTGAGGTGATGTTAAAAGGCGGAGGGCAGTTTGCCGTAGCCGGAATATCGCTGGTTTCACCGGACAGGCTGTTTATCGCCACCCATAAGCGTCCCGTCTATATCGTCCGGCGGCCCGATAACTCTGATTACATGGTGGTTTCAGATGTGAACGCTGCTATTGGTCTTTTCCCGCAAAGTCTGATTCAGCCGGCGAGCCAGGAGCTGTCCCGGTTGATGGACGAGTATTCAAAAAGATCACTGATTGTCGAGACGGATTTTTTCGATGACCGGTCGGACAGTCGGGAAGCGTGGTTTAAAAGGGAAAAAATGGCTCTGCTGGAACCCTTCAGAGTGGAAATCTTCGCATTGGATATGGAGCGTGTCTTTGCCCGGGTAAAGACAAAGGTTGGTACGGACAACATTGTTCGTGAACTGGAGATATCAGATTTTTCAGGAAAAATTCGCCGGGATATCCAGCCTGAACAGTCACTTCTCAGTCCCGTTGCCTACAAAAAGGAATTTGGCCGGACCTATTATGAAGAACATTTGCTGGAAATTCCAACCTTACTCGAAGAGATACTTGCCCGCTGCACTGTCGAGGAGACTAACGCCCCCCGATTCGAGATAAAAACCCGTCTCCTGCAGAGGCGGTTTGGTGCAGATCTGTCTTCTTTAAACAGGATTATTCTGGTCGGCACCGGCACGAGTCATTTTCTGGCCGAGATAATCGAGAAGAACATGGAGAGGTTTTTTACCGGTGTCAATATCTTAGAGGCAAAAACCCACGAGTTTGACAATATCGATATCGACCTCAACCCTGATCGCGACCTGGTGATTGTCATCTCCTGGTCGGGTTCGACTTTCGAGGTTGTGGATTTTGCCACCCGTTTGCTGAAGAAAAAGATCCTGATGGTGGGCATAACTGAAAAACCCTTTTCGGACCTTGCTTTAATCGCGAGAAAAAGCTGTGGAATAATTCCAGTTTACAGCGGTGAAGAGGTTACAGTGGTCGCGACCAAAAGCGCGGTATGCATGTTGTTTACCATGTATCTCTTTTGCCTCTATCTCAGTAGTCTGCAGAGGTCGAACAGAGACGGGTTGGTTGCCGACATAAAGGCCATGCGGCAGCTTCCCGATCTGATACGAAAGCTATTGGATAACGAAAAAGTGGTGCAATTCTGCCGTGAGACCGCTGCCGAAAATCAGCAAGGGAAGTTTCACTATCTCATTGGCTGTCTCCACGATGTCGGATCTGAAAGGGCGGCATCGATGAATCTGGAAATAAATTCATGGACATCCATGGGGGTGTCTCTTGATTTTTCGGAGCTGGAGGGGGGGGACTGGGATTGCTTTCGGGCGGGTGACCTTGTTTTGGTAAACGCGACCAATAGGACCAGACTCAAACAAAGCATTCAGTTGATGTCATCATTGTCCCGGGAAGGGGTACGCTTTTACTGTATTACGTACAAAAACAGAGAGAAGCTGGAAATCGAAGGCTACGCAGCAGGAACGGTCCTGCTGCCCAAGGTACTCGATCATCTTCAGCCGTTTATCGATCTTCCTTTTATGTTTTTATTCGGACTGTACTATGGCTTGGCTCGGGGGAGACTTGCCAGCGAGCTGCCCAGAAATCTGGCTAAGTCGGTGACGGCCGGCAGGGCGCGGGACAAAAGGCAGATAGATCTGTCGGATTTGTACGCAACACTTGAGAAACAAAATGCGACGGCACGGTTGTTTGCCGACCTGCCACCAGCGTCTGCCGAGTTGCCGGGATGGATACAAGAAGGACGGCATGAGCAGGAAAAAGAATATTACCGGCAGCTTATCCAGCTGTGCTCATATTTTTATACCGAGGACCCTTTTGGCGAATTTTTTCATGAACCGTCTCTGGGAGGTATTGTC
>Ga0210123_1000130_pt1 | contig 49557 bp, 38 predicted proteins | sample Muzzi_PWB_D2_FD_185535 | JGI IMG/M metagenome (GOLD analysis project Ga0210123, IMG submission 185535) | Wetland microbial communities from San Francisco Bay, California, USA, that impact long-term carbon sequestration - Muzzi_PWB_D2 (SPAdes) | ecosystem: Environmental > Aquatic > Marine >... | reverse complement strand
CATCTGGTACGTGTCGCTGCTGACCATCGGCGTCGCCTTCCTGGCCGGCAGGGGGGGCTTCTTCTTCATCGTCGGCGGCTACGTCTGCTACTGGATCCTGGCGCCGATCCTGGCCAACACCGGCGCGTTCCCCGCCCCGGAGGTCTACGCCGAGGCTGGCATCGCCGAGTGGCTGCGGCTCACCCTCTTCCGGCCGGTGGGGATCGGCATGCTGGTGGGCGGGGCGCTCACCGGGATCTTCTTCGCCCTGCCGCTGGTGGCGAGCGCGATCAAGAGCATGCAGGCCGCGGCCCAGACCAAGGGGGTCGTCTCGCGCGACGAGATGCCGATCCGCCTTCTCTACCTCGCGGTCGGAGGCGCCACGGTGGCGCTCATGGTGATCGCCTTCCTGTCGGTCGACGAGATCGGCCTCGGCCGGGCGATCGCCATGGCGGTCCTCGGCACGCTCTGGATCTGGGTGGCCGGCGTGGTGCTCTCGGAGTGCATCGGCCGCACCAACTGGTCGCCGCTCTCCGGCATGACCCTGATCGGGGTCACCATTCTGCTCTTCGTCGCCAGCGGCATGAGTGACCGGTCGACGGTGGTGGCCGCCATCGTGGTCGGCGCCGCCATGTGCGTCGCCATGGCCCAGGCCACCGACCTGATGCTCGACCTGAAGACGGGCTACCTGGTGGGGGCCATCCCGAAGCGCCAGCAGATCGCCCAGTTCCTGGGCGTTTGGCTCGGCCCGATCCTGGTGATGGGCCTGATCGTCCTCCTCTACCAAGCCTACGGCTTCGGCGGCGAGAGCAGGATCCAGGCACCCCAGGGCCAGGCCCTGGCGGCGGTCATCAACGGCATCCTCGGCGGCGACGTGCCGATCGACAAGTACGCAGCCGGCGCCGGCCTGGGCGCGCTGCTCTCGGCCTCCGGCATCGGCGGTCTCGGCGTACTCGTGGGCCTCGGCTTCTACCTGCCGTTCGACATCGTGCTCACCTACACCATCGGCACGCTGCTGCGCCTCGCGTCGGACCGCTTCGCCGGCCGCGACTTCACCGAGGAGACCGGTGTACCGATCGCCGCGGGCCTGATCGTCGGCGAGGCCCTGGTGGGCGTAGGGTACTCACTGATCGTGGTGTTCGGTTCCTGACGGGTAGAGGAGACAAGATCATGCGAGCCATCGGATATCTGCTGATCACCCTCGGCTTCCTCGCCGGGTCGTTTGTCGCCGTCCGCCAGCCCGAAGGGGTACCGCTCCAGACCTACCTGGCCGCCCTCGCCGTCGGCATCGTCGGCGTGGTGCTCGCGCAAGTCGCGATCCGGCGGGCGGCGCGCCACGTGGACCGCCTGGCGGCCGACATGGAGACCATCGAGGTGAGCCTCGGACGCGTGGTGGGAAATGTCCAGGCCCTCGACCGGGAGAAGGAGTCGATCGACGTCTACGACCTCAAGGACCGCATCGACACCACCTTCCGCTCCGATCTCGACGCCTTCGTCCAGGCCCGGGAGTCGATCATCCACCGGTTCGGGCTCCAGGCCTACGCCGACGTCATGAACCCCTTCGCCGCCGGGGAGCGCTACCTGAACCGGGTCTGGTCGACGTCGACGGACGGCTACATCGACGAAGCCCACGAGTACATCGGGCGGGCCCACGAGCAGTTCGAGGACGCGTTGCGAACCCTCCGTGGACTGTCCGCCGAAGGTGCGCCGACGGGCGACGTCCCGGAAGGAGACGCGGCCCGTTGAGCACGACCAGGGTGCTGTTCGTCTGTATGGGGAACATCTGCCGTTCTCCGACGGCGGAGGCCGTGCTCCGTGCCCTGGTCGCGAAGCACGGCCTGGACCACCGGGTGGAGGTGGACTCGGCCGGCACCATCGCGTACCACGCCGGCGAGGGAGCGGACCAGCGGATGCAGCGTGCCGCGGCCGAGCGCGGTTACCCGCTCGAGAGCATCTCCCGCCAGGTGACGGCCGGGGACTTCGAAACCGCTCACCTGATCGTCGCCATGGACCGCTCGAACCTGGAGGACCTCGAAGCCATGGCGCCGGACGGCACCGGCCACAAGGTACGCCTGCTCTCGGAGTACCTCCCCGAGGGGGCTCCGCGGGACGTACCCGACCCCTACTGGGGTGGGGCCTCGGGGTTCGACCGGGTGATCGACCTGATCGAGGAGGCATGCCCCCACATCCTGGACGAGCTGACCGGGGGAAACTGATTGGGGACCATGAATCGGACTCTCCGGCGTGCCGTCGAGCGGGCGGTCCTCGAGGCCACCGGCCGTGCCGTCACCATCGCCGACTCGACGCCGGTCGGGGGCGGCTGCATCAACCACTCGGAGATCGCGTTGCTCCAGGGGGGTGGCCGGCTGTTCGTCAAGTCGAACAGCGATCCCAAGGCCGCCGACATGTTCGAACGCGAGGCCGAAGGGCTCCTGGCGCTGGCCGAGCCCGGAGCGATCCGCGTTCCCGACGATCCGGTGCCGGGCACCGCCGGCGAGCTCGCCTTCCTGGTCATGGAGGCCATCCCCAGGGGGCACCCCAAGCCGGGCTACTTCGAGGACTTCGGCCGGCGCTTCGCCCGGCTCCACCGGCTGACGGCTCGGGAGAGCGGTGAGCGCTTCGGCTTCGCACACGACAACTACATCGGCTCGACCCCCCAGCCCAACGGCTGGATGGACGACTGGGTCAGCTTCTTCCGCGAGCGCCGCCTCGGCTTCCAGATCGAGCTCGCCCGGCGAAACGGCCTGTCGGACCCCGGGCTCGACCGCCTGATGAACCGCCTGCTCGCACGCCTGAACGACTACCTCGACCTGCCGGACGAGCCCGCCTGCCTGCTCCACGGCGACCTCTGGAGCGGCAACGCCATGAGCGACGACGCGGGGAACCCGGTGCTCGTCGACCCCGCCACCTACTACGGCCACCGGGAAGCCGACCTCGCCATGACCGAGCTCTTCGGTGGCTTCGACCACACCTTCTACGACGCCTACGAGGCCGAGTGGCCGCTACCGCCGGGAAGCCCCGAGCGGCGGGAGCTCTACAAGCTCTACCACCTGCTGAACCACCTCAACCTGTTCGGTACCGGCTACCGCGGACGGTGCGTCGAGATCGCCCGAAGGTTCGCCTGAGCGAAGGTCGCGCGTGGGAAAAGAGCCCCGGCGGACGTCCGTGCGACGCGCCGCCGGGGCCCTCGGGACGGGATCAACCTTCGACCGGCTTCATCTCCACGTCGCACGTACACTTGCCCGCGTTCTGACTGATCGTGTCGCACGGACACTCCGGCGGACAGGCGCAGGTGTACTTGCCATGGGTCGCGAACTCGCGCGTCTCCCCCCAGCCTTCGGCCTCGAGCTGGACCGCGTCCTCACCAGCCTCGGCCACCTTGGCCTTCACCATCTCCGCGCCACAGGTGCACTTGCCTGCCGCGTTCGACATCGTGTCGCAGGGGCACGCCTCGCCGCAGTCGCAGGCATAGACTTCGTCGCCCACGGCGAGCTTCATGTGGCCTCGCGTGCCCGCAAACGCCAGGGTCACGACGAGCGCCACGAAGGCCACCACCAGGACCGGAACACCGCGCTGCCTGATTCGTGTCATTTGCGATCTCCTTTGTGTCGTTCGAGCGGAACTGAATTCTAGCAGCACCACACAGCGAGTAGACTCGCCCGAACGATTCGTTCCCCGGCGAGCGCACAGATGTTCCCTCAACCACCCACAGCGAGCGCCCACTTCCGGACCGTGGAGCGCACCCTGCTGGGGGTGGCGGTAGCGGCCTACATCGTGCTCCAGGTCTGGGTTCCGGCCAGCCACCTGGCGGACACCCAGGGCGACTTCGGCAACTACTACCACGCCGCCCGCGCGCTGCTCGAAGGGCGCTCGCCCTACTCGGTCCACAACTTCGACTATCCGCCCCTGGTCGCCCTGGTCGTGCTGCCCCTGGCGGGGCTCTCCCTGGAGGGCGCCCGATGGGGGTGGTTCGTGGTCTGCCAGCTCGCCCTGCTCGCCGCCGCCGCCGCGACCTGGCGGGCGGCCGGCGGCGGCCGGCGGGCCCTGGTCCTGGTCGCCGCCCTCTGGTGTCTCGCCGGAACCGTCCAGGAGAACCTCGTCATCGGGCAGGTCCACCCGCTGATGCTGGCGCTCCTGGCCGGTGCACTGGTCGACCTCGACCGCCGGCCGGGCCGGGCCGCGGTGCTCGTGGGCATGGCGGCGGGGCTCAAGATCTGGCCCGGAGTGTTGCTCGGCCTGTTCATTCCCCGGCGTGAGTGGCGGCCCCTCGCCGTCGGCGTCGCCACGTCCCTGGTGCTCCTGATCGGGCCCTCCTTCGTGTTCAGGGCCACGCTGCCGCCGCCGTTCGTGCCGGCGAGCGCGCCCTACTGGACCGGCAACCCCGCGCCCCTCAACCAGTCGCTCTCGGCCAACACGCTCCGGCTGATGAGCTGGCCCCGGGGCGACCCCGAGACGGCCTCCGAGCCGGGCGAACGCCCGCGAGCGCGCCGAGGAAACGAGCAGCGGAAGCCGATGCCGCAGGCCTGGCGCCGGGGCAACAACCCGAAGGCCTTCGTGCTCCCGGCCGAGCAGGCGGCGGTCTCCGTCGGCGTGTCGCTCGCCTGCCTGGCGGTGGGGGGCGCCCTGCTGGGAGCGCTCCTCTTCCGCGGCGCGGCCCGCGACCGCCGTTCGAAGCCTGCCGCCGGACAGACGCGCCGGCTCGCCGCGGCGGCCCTCACCACCCTGGCCGTCCTCGCCTCGCCCATCTCCTGGTACCACTACCAGCTCTTCCAGCTTCCGGGGCTGGCCCTCGTTGGCGTGGAGCTGACCGCGTCGCGCCGGGGGGCTCGCCGCTGGACGGGCCTGGCCGGCTGGGCGCTCCTGGCGACCGTCCTCACCCGGACGCAGCTCGCCTTCGGCGCCTACGTCCGGGCCTTCGGCTGGACCGTGGAGCGGCCGGCCCTGCTGCTCCTGATCACGGCGGCGCCGGCCGTGGCCGGCATGGTGCTGTTCGGCTGGCTGTGCAGGCTGACGACGCGAGATATCCTGTCCGCCGGCTTTCGACCAAGCTCCGCACCCACCGACCCGCCCACCGACTCGCCCACCGACCCGGAAACCCCATGCCATCGACCACCTCGCCCCACCGCCCCGGGCTCCGCCCGCTCGTTCTCCTGATCCTGCTCTTGCTGCCGGCGCTCCGGGCGCTCCCGGCGGAGGCTGACACGGCCGCGTCGGGCCCGTCCCTTGCGACCGGCGAGCTCACCCGGTTCGAGCTCCTCGGGGAGGCGGTGGTGTCGTCCACTCCGCCGGCGTCCGAGCAGCTCGACGCGCCGGTGGGCGGCCTCTCCGCGCTCCGCTACGACCCCGCGACCGGCACCTACCTGGCGCTTTCGGACGATGGCGCGGAGCGGGGGCCGGCACGCTTCTACCGCCTGGAGATCGACCTCGGCCTGGGCGCGGGAGCGGGCGCCGAGGGTCCGCACCTGGCCGCGGACGGGGTCCGTGTGATCGACGCCGTCGAGCTGCTGGACGCGGGCGACCGACCGTTCGCGCCCAAGACGGTCGACCCGGAGGGCATCGCCATCGCTCCGGCGGACTCCGGACAGAGCCTCTACGTCTCCTCCGAGGGGCGGGTGAACCGGGGCGCCCCGCCCTTCGTGCGACGGTACGGCCTGGACGGGCGACGGCTCGGGGAGCTGGCGCTGCCGGCCTACTTCCTGCCCGGGGAAGGAGTCGGTGTGCGCCACAACCTGGCGTTCGAGTCGCTCACCGTGGCGCCGGGGGGCGGGTACCTCTTCACCGCTTCGGAGAACGCCCTGGTCCAGGACGGCCCGGAGGCGACCGTCGACACCGGCAGCCCCTCCCGCATCCTCCGCTGGGAGCTCGCCGCCGACGGCTCGGCCCAGGGCGCGCCGACGGAGTGGGTCTACCCGACCGACCCGGTGGCCCGCCGGCCCCTCGATCCCGAGGCCCTCCAGGTGGCGGGGTTGGTGGAGCTCCTGGCGGTCGGTCCCGAGACGCTTCTCTCCCTCGAGCGCTCCTACACCGACGGCGTGGGGACGGCGGTCAAGCTCTATCGCGTCAGCCTCGCCGGGGCGACGCCGGTCACCGGCCGCCCGAGCCTCGCCGACCTTCCGGCGGAGGACCTGCGACCGGCGTCCAAGACGTTGCTCCTCGACCTGACCGAGGTTCTCGCGGCCACCGACGTGCCGATCGACAACCTGGAGGGGTTGACCTTCGGCCCGGGCCTGCCGGACGGTCGCCGGACGTTGTGGCTCATCTCGGACGACAACTTCAACGACCATCAGCGCACCCAGGTGCTCGCGTTCGCCGTCTCCGACGACCCGGTCTCGGTCGCCGCCATCCAGGGCCGGGGCCACCGCTCGCCCCTCGAAGGGGAGTGGGTGCGGGGCGTGCGCGGCGTGGTGACGGCCGTCGATCCGGGCAGGCAACTGCGCTTCTTCGTCCAGGACGCGGACGGCGACGAAGACCCGGGAACCGCCGAGGGGCTGGCAGTCCGGCCGCGCGAAGGCGAAGCGATCCCCACGGTCGGAGACCTCGTCGGGGTGGCCGGGCGGGTCGAGGAGCGGGGCTTCCCCGGGGCCCTCACCGTGACCACCCTCACCGGCGCGCGAATCACCTCGCTGGGCGAGGCTCCCCTGCCGGCGCCGATCGTCCTCGGAGGAACCGGACGGCGCCTCCCCGGAACGGTCATCGACGACGACGGCATGACCGAGTACGACCCGGTCGCCCTCCCCTGCGAGGAGGGCCGACCCAGCAAGGAGGCAGACGGCATCGACGTCTGGGAGAGCCTGGAGGGCATGCGCGTCGAGGTACCCGAGCCGGTCGTGGTCGGCCCCTCCACCAGCTACGGCGGTTTCGTCGTGGTGCCGAACGGCGGCGCCGGTGCGTCGCTCCGCTCGTCGGCCGGCGGGCTGGTGGCCCGTCCCGAGGACTTCAACCCGGAGCGGATCCTGGTCGACACGGCGTTTCTCCCCGAGGCGCCCGAGCTCTGGGTCGGCGACCATCTGAGCGCGCCCCTCACCGGCGTGGTCGATTACAACTTCTCCAACTTCCAGCTCCTGGCCACCGAGCCGATCCCCCGGGCCTTCCATGGCGGCCAGAGGGCCCTCGGGCGACCAGGCCCGGCGCCCCCACCGCCAGATGGCGCCCTCACCCTCGCCACCTACAACGTGCTCAACCTCCACCCGGGTGTCGGCGAGCGCATGGACCGGCTGGCTGCGTCCATCGTCGAAGACCTGGGCTCGCCCGACCTGGTCGCTCTCCAGGAGATCCAGGACGCAACCGGCCCCGCGGACGACGGCGTCGTCGCGGGCGCCCCCACGTTCGAGCGGCTGATCGCGGCGATCGAGGCGGCCGGCGGCCCCACGTACTCCTTCCGCCAGATCGACCCGATCGACGGCTCCGAGGGGGGCCAGCCTGGAGGCAACATCCGGGTCGGCTTCCTGTTCCGGGAGGACCGTCTCGAGCTGCCGCCGGCGCTCGACGGCGCCCCCGAGCCCGGGCCGGCGACCGCGGTCGAGATCCGCACCGCGGACGGCACGCCCCACCTCGCCCCCAACCCGGGCCGGGTCGCTCCGGAGCACCCCTGCTTCAGCGGCTTCAGCACCGGGGGCCGGGACGACTACGAGCCGACGCGCCGGTCGCTCGCCATCGAGCTTCGGTTCGGAGCGAGAACCGTCTTCGTGATCGACAACCACTGGAAGTCGAAGCGGGGCGACGGCCGGCTGTTCGGCGCGGTGCAGCCACCGGTTCTCCGGAGCGAGGAGCAGCGCATCTGCCAGGCCCGCGTGATCGCCGACTTCGTCCGCGAGCTCCTGGCGGCGGACCCGGACGCCTGGGTGATCGTCATGGGCGACCTGAACGAGCACGAGCTCAGGCCGCCGCTCCGGGAGCTCGAGCTCGCGGGCCTCACCGACCTCATCTGGCGCATCCCCCAGGCCGAGCGCTACAGCTACAACTTCGAAGGGAACTCCCAGATCCTGGACCACATCCTGGTCTCCCCGGCGGTTCTCCGAGAGTCGGTCGTGCTGCCGGCGATCGTCCACGTCAACACCGACCGCCCAGCAAGCGTCGCGGCGAGCGACCACGACCCGGTGCGGGTGATCCTGGTGCCCACCGCGGTAGGGGGCGTCGGAGCCCCCGAGAGCCAACCGGTTCCGTAGACAGGGGAAGAGGCAACGGCGACACTTCCTTCCCGGAGCCGACCGTGAGGGGCGTTCACCGTGAGCGGCGGGCGGGCGAGATCGACCCGGTGGAGACCATGCGTTCCGAGTAAGGGGGACACCCCACCGGGTCGCCCCCCTCCTCAGAGTCAGCGAATATTCACGAGTGGATACATCCGCCCGTAAACGAGAACCGTAGAAGCAGAACGAGGCCCGCTTGAACCGGCAACGAGGCTGCTTCGTGACGCCGGCAGCGGGCGCCGGACGGGTCTCCCTGGCAGCTCACCTCCCCCGGCGTCCGCTCCCTTTTTCTTCCCCAGCCCATGTCTCCAGGCCCATCGCGGCTCAGGGCACGGCCACCGCCGCCGGCTCGAAGAGCGGCGGCACGCCCTCGGCCACCAGCCGCTCGTTGAGCGCCGGGAGCGCCTCGCCGAGCAACCCGTTGACCGCGGCGAGCGCGTCGCCCAGCTCCGCCTCCAGCTCGGCGAAGTGCTTCTGCTGAGCCGCGGTGGGCGCACGGAAGGCGTTGTCGACGTTCATCTCCAGGGAGCGGATCTGCTCGGTGAGGGACGGGCCCTGGCTCCAGAAGGGCTTTCCTTCCTCGCCGGCAAGGAGCTTCACCAGCTCTCGAGCCTCCCCGTCGCGCTCCTGCCACAGGGCGCGGAGCTCGTCCGACACCTCGTGGTCCAGTCGCTCCATGTGCGCCTTCCGCGCCGCGCTCTCCTCGACGATCACGTCGAGCGCCCGCAGGGCCCCGTTTGCCGCACCGGTCATGGCGTCGAGGCGCGACGCCATGTCGAAGGCGGCCCGGAGCTCGTCCGCGGAGACCTCGACCAGGGGGTCGATCCCCACCTCGACCGGTGTCTCGGATACCCGGCCGTCGACGGTCAAGCGCGCCGTGTAGGTCCCGGCCAAAACGGACAGCCCGCGGATCGGTCCGAAGAACTCGGCGCCCTCGTCCCCCTCCCCCTGCTTGCGCGGCTTCGGCCGGTCGTAGGAGAGGTCCCACGCGATCCGGTTGACGCCGGCCTCGGTGGGCAGATCCTTCTGCTCGAAGGTGCGGACCACCTCGCCCGCGGCGTCGAGGATGGCGAGCTCGATGCGGTCCTTCGGCGGCTCCGCCGGCCCCGTCTCCCCGGCCGCTGCCTCGCCGCTCTGCCCGTCGTCCGCTCCGTTCCCCGGCTTCGGCTTTTCGATCTCCTCGGACAGGGCGTAGCTGATCAGCGCACCGTAGGGCGGGTTGGGGGCCGCGTACTCCTCGTCCCCCAGGCCGTAGCGGGTGAAGCGCACCGGGAACCGCCGGGCGGGGCGTACCGGGAAAAGGTGCGCCGGCTCACCGGCCACCTCGTCCGACCACCGCTGGATCGGCGAGACGTCGTCGAGCACCCAGAGGGCGCGGCCATGGGTGCCGACGATCAGATCGTTGCGGGTCGGATGGACGAGGAGGTCGTGGACCGCCACCGTCGGCAGGTTGCCGAGGTCGAGCTCGGTCCAGCTCCGGCCGGAGCGCCCGTTCGGGCCCCAGGAGGCGAACAGGCCGAGCTCGGTGCCGACGTAGAGGAGGTCGGGGTTGGTGGGGTCCTCCCGCAGCACGTGCACGTAGCCACGCTCCGGAAGGCCGGCCGTCGAGAGCGGAGCCCAGCTCGCGCCGAAGTCGGTCGTCTCGTAGAGATGGGGCCCCAGGTCATCGAACATGTGCCGGTCGAAGGCGACATAGGCGGTGCCCGCCGCGGTCCGGGAGGCCTCGACGTGGGAGACCGGCGAGAACGGGGGCACTCCCGGGACGTTGCCGACCACGTTGGCCCAGGTGGCGCCGCCGTCGCGCGAGAGCTGGAGGTTGCCGTCGTCCGTGCCGGCCCAGAGCACCCCCGGCTCGACCGGCGACTCGGCGAAGCTGATGATGGTCGTGTGGTACTCGGCGGTGGTGTTCTCGTACCAGACCGGCCCGCCCGCGGGACCCTGCTTGGCCGGATCGTCGGTCGTCAGGTCGGGGCTGATGACCTCCCAGGTCTCGCCGAAGTCGGTCGACCGGAAGACGACGTTGCCCGCGAAGTAGACCGTCTTACCGGCATGAGGTGAGGCCACGATCGGCGCGTTCCAGTTGAATCGGTACTCGAGGTCGCCCACCGGGCCGCCGTCATTCCTCCGTGGCTGGGGGCTGATGTCCTCCTGCTGGCGGGTCTCGTAGTGGGTGCGGACGATCGCGCCCCCCTGGGACTCGGAGAGCAGGAGATCGGGATCGTCCGGATGGGCGACCACGTAGTAGGCGTCGCCGAACGAGATCATCCGCCAGTCGTCCTCCAGGATGCCGGCCGGCTCCCGGGTGCGGCTCGGACCGATCCAGGTGCCGTTGTCCTGGAGGCCTCCGCCCAGCCAGTAGAAGGGCTGCCGATCGTCGGCGTAGATCTGGTAGAACTGCGCGATCGGCAGGCCCCGGATCGGCTCCCAGGTCTCTCCTCGGTCGTAGGAGACCGCCACCCCACCGTCCTGCCCCTGCCAGAGGCGGTCCGGATCGGACGGGTCGATCCACAGCGCGTGGAAGTCCACATGGGTCGTGGGCGAGATCCGCCGGAAGGTCTTGCCACCGTCGATCGAGAGCTGGAGCCGCGAGGAGACCGCGTAGAGCCGGTTCTCGTCCGCCGGATCGACCCGCAGATGGGTGTAGTACAGGCCGCGGGAGACGATCCCTGCCTCGTCCGAGACCTTGGTGAACGTCACCCCCCGGTCGTCGGAGCGGAAGAGGGTGCCCGCGTTCGACTCGGCGATGACGTAGACCGTTTCCGGGTGGGACGGGGCGACCTGGACACCGATCCGTCCGAGGAGCTTCGGCAGCCCCTTCTGGTCCCCGTCGGGGCCGCGACCGTCGAGCTTCGTCCAGGTGGTGCCGCCGTCGACCGACTTCCAGACCCCGCCCTCCTCGTCGCCGCTGTGGTGGGTCCAGGGCTTGCGCTCGAAGCGCCAGAGCGTGGCGTAGAGGATGTTCGAGTTGGTCGGGTCCATCTCCATGTCGGCGACGCCGTGCGCGTCGTCCAGGTAGAGGACCTTGTGCCAGGTGGCGCCGCCGTCGCTCGACTTGAAGACGCCGCGCTCCTCGCTCGGACCGTAGATCGAGCCCAGGGCACCGACGTAGACCGTGTTCGGATCGCGCGGGTCGACCAGGACCTTGGAGATGTGGCGTGTGCCGTCCAGGCCGACGTGGCTCCAGGTCTGGCCGCCGTCGGTCGTCTTGTAGACGCCGTCGCCGAAGGAGACGCTGTTGCGCACCGCCGACTCACCGGTGCCGACGTAGACCACGTCCGGGTTCGAGGGCGCCAGGCCGATGTCGCCGATCGAAGAGATCGGCTGGTCATCGAACACCGGCTCGAACGTCAGGCCGCCGTCGACCGTCTTCCACACCCCACCCGAGGCCGCTCCGACCCAGACCACGTTCGGGTCGCCGGGCACCCCCTCCACGTCGGCCACCCGGCCGCTCATGTTGACCGGGCCGATGTTCCGATACTCCAGGTGGTCGAAGGGCGACGGGGGCTCCGCCACCGCGGACGCTGGCAGCGATCCCGCAACGCAGAGCGAGGCCGAGAGCACGAGCGCCACGGGGAGGCGACGCAGCGGGCGGGCGAGCCGGTTCTGGTCGGAGACGGAACGAGACGACATCGGGGGCTCCTTTCTGGGTTGTCGCGCCAGCGGGAACCGGCGGAGGCCGCCGCGATCGTAGCAAGAGCGCTGGCCGCATGATTCCGTGCTCACGGAAACGCTTGCGGTTGCCCGTCCACGGTGAAGAGGAATGCGACGTGGCGTCTTGGTGAGTTGGTGATATGCTGCCCCACCACGGAGAGCACCATGAGCCGACTGACCATCAGCCTTCCCGACGATCTGCACCGCGCCCTCAAGGAGGCTGCCGCCCGGCGGGACCGCACCATCGGCGACCTGGTGGCCGAGAGCCTGGCGGCCTACGGCATCAAGCCGAGGGAGAGCGCCCGCGAGCTGGTCGCGCGAGCGCGGGAGCACGCGCGTCTGTCCGAGGAGGAAGCCCTCACCCTCGCCGTGGCCGAGACCCGTGCCGCGCGGGGCGAGCCGCGGCGGCGATCATCCTGAGATGAGCGCGCCTCCCGCCGTGGTCGACACCACCGTCGTGGTGGCGGGCCTCCTCACCCACAATCCAGACTCCCCCACCGCCCGCATTCTGGATGGCATGTCGAGCGGAGACCTCCGGTTCCTGCTGACGGTTCCCCTGGTCGCCGAGTACCGGGCGGTTCTTCTCCGGCCGAAGATCGCCGGAGTCCACGGCATGGACGACGACGAGGTCGACCAGCTCCTCGAGGAGATCGTGCTGAACGCCGGCATTCGCGAGGCGGCCGAGCGGGCGCCGGACGCGCCCGACCCGGGGGACCAACACCTGTGGGACCTGCTCGAAGCCGAGCCCGGCGCCGTGCTGGTCACCGGGGACAGGGCTCTCCTGGAGAACCCACCGCCCGGCCGTTCGGTCGTCTCGCCGCGCGACTACCTGGCGCTCGTTTCGGCCGGCTGAGACCCGGTTGCCCCCAGCTCCCGGGCCACCGGGTAGAGCAGCCAGCGCTCGTCCCAGTATGGCGTCTTCTCGTAGAACCACTGGAGCCGGGCGCGCGGGTCTTCGCGGAGGTCGGCGTCCTCGGCGAGCGCCCGGATGAGCTCCTCGCGGAGCTCCGGGTCCTCCTCCAGCATCCGCTCCGCGTAGGGCTCCATCACGTAGCCCTCCACGTACTCCGTCCGCTCCAGGACCGAGTGGAAGAACCCCCACTGGAAGAAGGAATCGGGCGCCCCCGGCTCGAGCAGCAGCATGGCGAGGTCACCCAAGGGCTGGTCGGTCGGCACGCGCACGGAGCCCGCCGGAAAGTGCTCTGTCCGCCGCTCGGCGACCGGCGTGGCGCTCACCCGGACGTGGCCCTCGAAGGGCTCCTCCTCGAGCTCCGGCTCGGTCAGGCGGAGCATCTCCACCTCCACGTCCCGGGGCTCCGTCGTCCGCTCCATGCGGATGCCGTGGATCTCGAGCCGCTCGATGACGTCGCGCCAGCCGGGCGGAATCCAGTACGCCGCCGGCCGCGACACGGTCATCGCCGGCACGTCGGTCGCAAGCTGGATCACCTGGGCGGTAAACGGCTCACCGGTCCACTCGACGCGCACGCCCCCGGAGATGGCTGAGGGCTCCAGCCGCTGCTCGATCCCCTTGAACTCGATACGCTTCGGCTCTCCCTCCCCGGGACGGAACGCCAGAGGCACCGTTTCAGGGTGCCGCTCGGCATCCGCCGCCGCCGCCCGGCGCAGCTCACCACCCCGCTCGCCCATCAGCCGTAGCGTCTCCCCGAGCAGCACGTAGGTCCCGAGCACCCGCTGGTCATAGGGCTTCAAGGAGTGGTTCTCCACGAGAACCGTCGGCAGGTGCCGCACGTCGCCGTAACCGTTCGAAAAGCGGGGCCCCGCGGTCCACTTGGGAATGCCGCCGCGCGGATCGTAGCGGTCGAGGAGGAAGACGAGCGGCCCCGGCACGTGGCCCATGCCCTCGAGCGCCTGGTCCACCGCCGGGCGGAAGACCTCGTCCAGCCAGCCGCCGACCGCCGGCGACCAGGCTCCCGCCGGGCTGTTGAAGCCGAAGGTGATGTCGTACTGGTAGTCAGCCCCGTCGGTGACGTGGAGGTCGAGATAGAGGTCGGGCGACCAGGTGTCGAGCGCGCGCACCATGTGGCGCATCTCGAGCGTGTCGAGCTTGGCGTAGTCCCGGTTGAGATTGAGGTTGCGCGAGGTGGTCCGCCAGCCGGTGTGGAGGGGCCCGCGCTGGTTGATCCGCCCGTAGACCGAGCGCCGCTCGTGGGCGTCGACGCTGAAGATCGGCACGAACAGGAAGCTCGCGCGCTCGAGGAGCGCCCCCTTGCCGGTTTCCTCGGCGCGAACGGTCATGTCCCGGAGCAGCATCATGCCGGCGTCCTTGCCGTCGATCTCGCCCGAGTGGATGCCCGCCTGGGCGAAGACCGTCGGTTTGCCCGTCGCCCGGAGCTGCTCCGGCGTCTTCGCCCCTTCGGCCGACGCGATCACCATCCAGATGTCCCGACCCTCCGGGCTCTTGCCCAGGGACACCATCCGGAGCTGCGGAGCCGCCGCCACCAGCCGCTCCAGCCAGGCCACCGTCTCGTCATAGGAGGGGGAATCGACCATCCCCCCTTGCTCGAACGGCGTCGCCCAGGTCGCGTCCGGCGCGAGCGCCTGCTCCCGGCTCTTGCCCTCCCAGGGCGGGAGCGGCGGCAGGAGCTCGAAGTGGGGCGGAAGCTCGCCCATCATCTTGGCCGGCAGCTTGTCCGGCCCCGGGCCGGCGACGGCGACGGCGACGGCGATGGACGGCAGAAGGACCAGAACGAACAGCGCTAGGACGGCGGAGCGGACCGGGATCGTTCTTCGCATGGCGCTTGACTCTACCGCGGGAGGAGCTCCAGACGATCGGTCAGACGGCCGCCGCCGGCTCCGCGGCGGCACCGTCATCACGGCGGCCACACCTCACCCCAGCCGCCGCATGATCGCCCGGCCGAGGATGCCCAGGGTCTCGGTGTCGAGGGCCTCGACCAGCAGCGCCGCGGCCTCCGGGTTGGCGGCCAGGCAGCGGGCGGTGTGGAAGGCGACGAGGAACTCGCCCTGGGCCCCCCGCACCGCGGGACCGACGTGGCCGAGGTGACGGGAGCCTTCGTGGATCGGATGGCCGAGGCGGCCACCCTTCTTTCCCTGGCTCAGGCTCAGGTGATTCGGAGACGCCAGGGCCGCCAGGGAGGCCGCGGCCAGGAGCGCGTCCTGGCGACGCAGGAAGGCGAGCCGGGCGCCGGGGGCCTCGCCTTCCGACGCCGATGCCGGCTCACCCCTGCGGGTGACCGCGTGGAGCACGCTATCGCCGGCCGGGATCGGCTCCACCTCCCAGGGGCCGGCCCAGTGCGCCTGCCGGGCGAGCGGCGTCTCCCCCATGGCCTCTCCCGGCCCGGGCGCATCGTCGCGGCGGCACGCCCGGTCCAGGAAGTGGGCGCTGAACGCGGTCTCGGCCGGACGCCTGGAACGCAGGAGGCTCGGAGCGTCCCGAGAGCGTCGTGGCGCGGGGCCGTTGGTCGGCTGATTCTTGGTCTGCATCGAGCGTTCTTCTCCCGCGAGCCCGTCTCCCAGGAGGCCGCCTCCCGCCCGCGGTCTCCTGGCGATCGGTCGCCTGTCGATCGGTCGCCTGTGAATCGCTCCGGAGCGGGCGACGAACGGTTGGGAGCGTTGGGCCACCCCGGAATATTTACGCCAATTTACCGCCATTCGTTTCACCAGTCAACAGGGCATCGCGACCGCGCAAGACATGAGCGCTCACCGGTCGGCGCATGCTCCTCCTGCCACCCGACGGTTCCTGCGCGTCGCGGCTCTCTTGTAGAGTCCGCCCATGCCTCCGCGCTTCGACTCCGACCGCCTGACGCTCGAGCTCTCGGTCGCCGATCTGCTCGATCGCAAGCTGGCCGGCAGCCTCGGCTTCGCCAACCGGGGCGGGTACGAGCGCCTCTGGCTCGGCCAGGCGATCCACAGCCGCTACCAGGAGGAGGCCCTGACCGAGGACCCCACCTACCGGCGCGAGGTGTGGCTGCGCCACGCGTTCCGCCACCGGGGATGGATGGTCACCGTCTCCGGGCGCCTGGATGGCCTGCGGCGTCGGCCGGACGGCGTGCTGGTGGTCGAGGAGATCAAGTCGGTCCGGCGTGGCGCCCAGCTCGCCCAGCCGGTGCGCGAGCTCTACCAGCAGCAAGCCCAGCTCTACGCCTGGATGCTGACCCAGGGCGCCGAGATCGTGCCACCTCCCTGGACGAGCGCCGGCGAGGTCGGCGAGCCGCCACCGGTCGAGGCCGAGCTGGTGCTGATCGAGATCGGCAGCGACGCCATCGAGCGCCTGGAGGTCGAGGTGGAGCCGGCCTGGATCGAGGCGGCGGTCAAGCGGCGCATCAACGCGCTGATCGCGGTCTACGTGCGCGAGAGGCTCGAGGCCGAGAAGCGCCGGGAAGCAGCGGAGCGCCTGGAGTTTCCCTACGGGGAGCTCCGTCCCGGGCAGGAGCGCATCGTCGAGGCGGTCGGGACCGCCCTCGACCAGCGCGAGCACATCCTGGTGGAGGCGACCACCGGTATCGGCAAGACGGTCTCGGCGCTCTACCCGGCGCTTCGCCACTGCCTGGCCCACGGCAAGCGCCTCTACGTGCTGACCGCCAAGACGCTGCAACAGGAGATGGCCACCCAGGTGCTGGAGCTCCTCAACCAGGAGGGGAGCTTCCGGGCGCTCCGGCTCCGCGCCAAGGCGAAGATGTGCGCCAACGGCCAGGTGCTCTGCCACGAGGAGTACTGCCCCTACGCCAAGGACTACCAGGTCAAGCTCCAGGGGAGCGGCCTCGTGCGCCAGCTCCTCGAACGACACCCCTACCTCGATCCGGATGCCGTGTTCGACGCCGCCCGCGCCGCCGAGGTCTGCCCGTTCGAGGTCAGCCTGGAGCTCGCCGGCCGGGTGCAGGTGACCGTCTGCGACTACAACTACGCGTTCGACCCGTACGTGTCGCTCCAGGACTTCGGCGCGGACAACGACCTGTCCGACGTGGTGCTGGTGGTCGACGAGATTCACAACCTGGTCGGCCGGGGCCGCGGGTACTACAGCCCGGAGCTTTCGGCCCGGGGAGCGCGCGAGGCGGGACAGGCGGCAGGCCACGGTGGAGCGCCGGTCCACCGGACGATCGCCGGCCTGTGCGGCGAGCTCGCGCGGACGATCGAGGAGGCCGCCGACTTCGAGCTCGAGGACGGGCCACTCGGCGATCGGGCGGTGGAGGCCGAGCTGCCGGAGGACGCCCTCTGGCGCTTGCGCCCCCGCTTCGACGCCGCGTTCATCGACTACCTGGAGTTCCAGCGCGACACCAAGAGCTTCCGGCCGGACGACGAGTTCGTCGACCTCTACTTCTCGTTCCTGCGCTTCTTGAACGGCCTCGCCGTCTCGGACGACGCCTTCAGCCACCTGGTAGAGCGGATCGCGACACCGCGGGGCGCCGACCGGCGGCTCAAGATCCTGTGCAAGGACCCGAGCCGCTTCCTCGGCCGGATCATCAACCGCACCCATTCGACCATCGGCCTGTCGGCCACCCTGTCACCGCCCGAGTTCTACCGCGACCTGCTCGGCTTCGACCCGGAGCGCACGTCGGCCGAGTCGATCCCCAACCCCTTCCCCCAGGAGAACCGGCGGGTGGTGATCGACACGTCGGTGTCGACCGTCTACCGGGAGCGCCCGGTCTACTACCCGATGATCGGCGAGCGCCTGGCGAGGTTCGCCGACTCGGTGCCGGGCAACTGCCTGGCACTCTTCCCGAGCTACGCCTTCCTCGCCGAGGTGGCCTCGCACATGGAGCCGGCCTCGAAGCGGGTCCTGGTCCAGCGGCGCGCTTCGGGGGACCGGGAGCGCGAGGAGATCCTCGACGTGCTGCGCTCGTCGCTCATGGGCGACGTGCTGCTCCTGGCCGTCGCCGGCGGCGTGTTTGCCGAGGGGGTCGACTACCCGGGCGACATGCTGCGGGCGGTAGCGGTGGTGGGTCCCTGCCTACCCGCCCTGACGGTCGAGCAACAGCTCCTCAAGCGCTACTACCAGGAGCGTTTCGAGCGCGGCTTCGAGTACGCCTTCGTGGTGCCCGGGATGACCCGCGTGGTCCAGGCCGCCGGGCGGCTGATCCGCTCCGACCAGGACCGCGGAGTGATCGCGCTCTTCGATCGGCGCTTCCTGGAGGGGATCTACCGCAAGCACCTGCCGGGAGACTGGGTGCCGGACGAAGGCGCCGACTCGCTCTCCCAGGACCCGGCCCAGGTGGCGGCGGCGTTCTTCGGCGGGTAGGGCGGATCGCGGCATGGTCCGGGGCCGTGGTCGGGGCGTTAGGTCGAGGGCCGGCTCGGCTAGTGGGGCTATGGTGCGTTGGCCTCGCCTGCCCATCGGGCGCGTTCTCCTGTGCCGGCCTCCGAAGGGTCGTAGTGAGCGCGCCCGCTGAGCACCCGTCGCCCAAACGCCCCGACCCCGGCCCCTACCGCTGATGCGCTGTCGGGACCGGATCTCCCGGTTCGGAGAGGAAGGGCCGAGAGGTCTGGAAAGTGGTCGAGGAGTCTCGCCGCAGAGGGCCGGGGGCAGGCGTCCCCTGCCTCCCGCCAGGGAGGAAGGGGATCAGAGGGGTTTGGAGGGAGGTGAAAAAAATCTGCCCCGCTCACGATGAGCGGGGCACGAAGGAGGAGGAAGGAGAGTGTCTCGACTCGTTTGTCTGCCTCTCTAACTCTTCTTACGGAGAGAGGGGTGAAAATGTTTATGCGACATGGACGGCCCGCGTCGCACCGCCCTCGAACCCGGTCTCGACACCCCGCCGGCGCCTCACGGACCGGGCGGACGGCGTGGTCTTCTGATCCGGTCGCCGGGGCCGCCACCCGGCCCCACCCCCGGGCCCCCGGGGCGCAGACGATCGAGAATCCGCAGGTACTCCTGCTCCTTCTCCGGCCCGAGGAGCGTCCGCGTTTCGAGCACCGAGCTCGCGAGCTCGGCGTCCAGGCCGGCGAGCTCTTCACCGAGCTGCCCCACCAGGGCCTTCACCCTCTCGCGCGAGGGCTCGGGGGCTCCCAGCTCCCGACGGAACCGCTCCTGGAGATCGAGAATCCGCGCGCGTCGCTGACGGGTCGCGAGGAAGAACCGGCGCTGGATCTCCAGGAACTCCTTCGCCTGCTCGCCTTCGAGGCCCAGCCGATCGGAGAGTTGCCGAAGCCGCCAGCCGAGAGCCGGGGAAATGCCGTCACCCTCGGGCCCCGGCGCACCCACGCCGGGGAGGGGATCGAAGGGCGGACCCGCCGGCGGCTCAACGGCAGGGGGAGCGGCCGTGGCCACCTCCCCCTCGCGCAGCCGCTCGAGGGCGAGCACGCTCAGAATGCCGACGTTCACTCCCACCGACAGCAGCAGGAGCAGACCGAGCCAGCGGCGACTCATCGCACCTCCTCCGCATCCGCGAGCTCTTCGCCGAACGTGCTCCAGTACGCCTCGGCCATGGTGGACACGGTGGTCGAGGTCAGGTCATCCACCGTGGTGACCGTGGAGGTTGCAGCGTCCGGGCTCCGGTCGGGGGCGGCGAGCAGGCCCAGACCGGCGCCCGCCGCGATCCCGGTGACCAACACGGCCGCCCCCGCGAGGCGGACCCACGCGGGACGGAAGGCCGCGGCACCCCCGGCGGCGCCGCCCTCGGCCGCCCGCGCCGCCACCCGCGCCGCGAACCCGAGCGGAGGCGGCGCGACCGGCGGCAGCTCCAGAGCCGTCCAGGTGCCCTCGAGCGTACGCAGCCGCTCCGCCAGCGCCGGCTCGCGCCCGAGGCGCCGACCGAGGGCGCGCGCCGCCGCCTCGTCGAGCTCGCCGTGGAGGTAGGCGAGCAACGCGCGATCGTCGCCGCCAGAGTCTCTCCGCGCCTCGGCGGGCGTGTCGGTGTCCCGGGTGTCGGTCATCGTCGTCCTCCAGTCTATGAAACCCGCGAGCCGCCGCTACCTTGCGGCGCCGGGGCTGCCTCCCCCAGGGCCTTCTCCAGCCGCCGCATGCCACGGAACAGCCGGCTGGCCACCGAGCCGGTCGTGATCCCGAGCACGTCGGCGATCTCGTCGTAGGAGAGCCCCTCGAACTTCGCCAGCACCACGACGGCCCGCTGAGAGCTCGGCAGGCCGTCGATGGCGGCCCGCGTCGCGGCCCACCGGCGCCGGGCCTCGAGGGCCACGTCGAGGCCGGGGGCCGGGTCGACTGGATCGAGCCGGACGACGCCGGGGGTCTCCCGTCCCTCCACGCCGTCCGGGCTCGGGTCGCCCAGCGAGAAGAACCGCGCCACCTTGCGGCGGCGGAGCTGGTTCAGGCAGTGGTTGACCGCGATTCGGTAGAGCCAGGTGGTGACCCGCGCCCGGGGCCGGAACCGGCCCGCTTTGCGGTAGACCTTCAGAAACACCTCCTGAGCCGCGTCCCGTGCGTCCTCCCGGTCGCCCAGCATCCGCTCGCAGACCCCCAGCACCCGCCCCTGATGGCGCTCCACCAGCTCCTCGAACGCCGCGGCGTCGCCGGCGGCGGTCTTTCGGAGGAGCTCGAGGTCCAGATCGGCGGGCGAGTCGGCAGGCATGGATCGATCGGCGGCAGCGCTCTCCACATCCAATGCAACACCCGGGCCGGCGACTCATTGCGGGTACCGGGCACCGGCAGGCGAGCTCTCGCCGGCCCGGGCAGGGCCGTCAGCGGACGACGTCGGCCCGGACCGGGGCCAGGGCGGCCGCCAGCTCGTTGCCGTTGCCGTACCGGGCGGCCGGATCGCGCTGGAGGCAGCGCTCGAGGATCGCGGCCAGGCCCTCGGGCAGCTCGGTGGGGTCCGGCACCTCGCGCGGACCGCCCAGCACCCGGTCGCGGACCTCGTCCCAGTCGGCCCGCTCGGCGAGGGAACCGTAGAGGGGTCGGCCGGTGAAGACCTCCACCAGCAGCACACCCGCCGCCCAGACGTCACCGGCGGGGCTCGGAGCCCCCCCTTGGATGCGCTCGGGCGATAGGTACCGCGGCGAGCCCAGGGCCCGGTCGGCGTCCGGATCGGTCCCTGGCGGCGGGAACAGAGGCGCCACCCCCAGGTCGATCAGCCGGGCATTCCCCCGGGACTCGAGCATCAACGTCTCGGGTCTCACGTCCCCGTGGGCGAGACCGGCCTCGTGGATCGCTCCCAGGCCCGCCGCCAGATGGCGCGCGACACGCAGGGCCGCGGCCGGCGCCAGAAAGCGCTTGGCCGCCAGCACGCGGGCGAGGGGCCGGCCCTCGACCAGCTCGCTCGCCACGAAGGGGACACCGCCGCCCATGCCGAGCTCGACGACCCGCGCCACGGCGGGGTGCACCACCCGGAGCGCCGCGCGCAGCCCCGAGTCGAGGGCCTCGAGCGGCGAAAGGTCGGCGAGCAGCTCCCGGCGAAGCGCTTTGACCGTCACCAGCGTGTCGGTCTGGCGGTCCTCGGCGAGGAAGACGAGAGAGGTGCGCCCGGTGGCCAGGTGCTCGGTGAGCACGAAGCGGTCCATCAGCGCGCTTCCGGGCGCCAGGGCCGCCAGCTCGCCACCCGCCGTCGCCCTGCCCGCCGCCCCCATCTCGCCCAGGGCGGTGGCGGCCCGCGACGCGCCGGCGGCGTCCAGCAGATAGATCGGCTGTGGGGTCAGCAGACCCCGCTGGGAGGTAAGCTCCACGCCTCCCGCGCGGAGCGGCTCGTCCACCGCGCGGAAGGAGCCCTTGGCCAGAATCAGATCGCCGGAGGTCGCCTCCCGGAGCAGGCTCTCCGCCTGCTGCACCGGCAGCCCGAGGGCGATGCGCGCGCCCTCGGAACCACCGAGGACGGTATCGCCCGAGGCGATGGAGCAGACCGGCGGGACCGGCTCGTCGAAAGCGTTCTCGGGCTCGGACAGGGTCCGCAGCACCTCGGCCGCGGCGCCCAGGGCGCGGGCCTCCGGCCGGTCGCCGTCGAACAGGGCCATCACGCGATGGCCCTGGGCCGACTCCACCCGACCACCCTTGCCGCTCACCGCCCGGCGCACCCGCGTCAGGTCCCGGCCCATGCGCTCGGTCACCTCCCGCGGCTCGTCCTCGGAGCGCAGCCGCCCGTAGCGCGGCATCTCGACCAGCAGTACCGCACCCCGCTGCCGGTGAGCGGAGTCCGCTCCGGCGTCGCCACCCGGCTCGCGACCGGCCGCCGCCACCGCCGCCTCCAGGCTCCGCTTCTCGTCCAGCTCGGTGAACAACCCAGCCAGCACACCGGGCAGGGCGAAGCGCGAGGCCGCCGCGAGATCGCCCGCGCGCGCCTGCTCGGCCGCCGCCTGCACGTCGTCGAGCGGCCTCCAGGCCCCGCGGGCCGCGATCAGGGCGACGAGGGCGCCGAGCACCAGGGCGGCCAACCCCGCACCGGCCACGACGGCTTCGAGAGCGCGCACCAGCGGCGACAGGCCGGCCCGCTCCACCAGAGTGGCACTCAGCCCCTGGACGGCTCCCCGCGGGCTGGTGAGCGGCGCCAGCCGCGCCTCGTAGTCATGGCTCCCCAGGCTCAGATCGATCATCGACGCGGTGCCGTCTCCGAGCGCCGCATCGAGGGCGCCGTCATTGCGGAGCGCCGGCACCAGGGCGTCCCCCTCCTCGCGCCCCAGAGTGGTGGCCACCACATCGACACCGCCGCCGGAGGCCGGCACCAGGAAGACCGCGTCCGCCCGGCTCAGGCTCCTCGCTTCGAGGGCGAGGGCCCGGTCGACCCCGCTGGCCACGGCCACCAGGCCGAGAGTCTCGAAATCCCGCTCTACCCGCACGGCCGCCGCCATGTAGAGCCGACCGTCCCGGCGCCACACACCACGGCCGCGCCCCTCCTCGAGGGCACGGATCGCCACCGTGGAGCCGACCAGCGCCTCGGCGGCGGTCCGGTCGCTCCCCGTGGCCGCGAGCACCTGGCCACCGGGCCCGGCGACCACGGCCAGGTCGAGCCCCCAATTGTCGAGTACATCGTCGAGCAGCAGCCCCGAGTCGAAACCCTGGTCCGCCTCGGGCGCCGCCTGGGCCGGAGCCCCGCCGGCAGCGGTCGCCGAGTCACCCGCCGCCAGGCTGGCGATCAGCTCCGGAGTGTCGGCCACGCCCGCGACGGCCAGCGCCAGCCCTTCGAGCCGCTGGTCGACGAGCGCCTCCTGGGCGCGGACGGCCGCACCGAGCTCGTCCGGCCGCTCTGTCTGGCCGGACCGCAGGAGCCACTCCAGGTAGCCGACCACCGCGCCCGCGACCACCAGCACAGCGATCAGCACCGCGAGGAACGCGCGGAGCGCCAAGCGGGGGCGCTTGATGTTCGGGCTTGGATCGTTCGCCACGTGGGAGCCTTCGAACCCAGCCGGCCGGCGGTCGCCCGCGGTCGTCCACGGTCGCCCAAGACTGGGTCCTCGGATCGGTTCGTGTCAGAAAGCAGGCGTTATCCTAGCATGGCAAGGGGCTCCTCGGACTCCCCGAGGCAGACGCGCCACACCGATGATCGAACACTCCGACCTGGTCGAAGCCATCCGCCGTTTCGTCGCCGACTCCGGCGCCGCCGAGCTCGAGGAGCTGGCGCGCGAGGCGTTCGCGTTCCAGGTGGAACGGAGCGCCCCGATCCGCACCCTCGCCGCGGCACGCGGGGTCGACGCGCGACGGATCGCCTCCTGGCGCGAAATCCCCCCGGTCCCCGCCCTGGCGTTCAAGAGCGTCGACCTGCTGCCGGCGGGGGTCGACCCGGAGAGGGCCCTCACCTTCCGCTCGAGCGGCACCACCGCCGAGCGGCGGAGCGTCCACCGCCACCCCTTCCCCGGCCTCTACCGGGCGGCCATCGACGCGGCGTTCCCCGGCCGCTGCCTGCCGACTCGGTCAGGAGGAGCCCCGGTCCCCATGCTGTCGTTGATCCCGTCGCCGGTAGAGGTACCGGACTCGAGCCTCTCGTTCATGGTCGGCCACGCCATCGACCGGTGGGGCGCCGCGGAGAGCACCTACGCCCTGGGCCCCGCCGGCCTCGACGCCGAGGGCGCCGCGGATTGGGTCCGGGAGCGCTCGCTCCTGCCCGAGAGCAGCCCCTGCCTGGTGCTCGCCACCGCCTTCGCCCTCGCCGCCTGGATCGACCACCTGGCGACGGTGGACACGCGTCTGCGCCTTCCCCGGGGATCGGTGGTCTTCGAGACCGGCGGTTTCAAGGGCCGCCGCCGCGAGCTCACCCGGTCGGAGCTCGTCGGCCGTACGGAGACGTATCTCGGCGTGCCTCCAGACCGGGTGGTCCGCGAGTACGGCATGACCGAGCTCACCAGCCAGCTCTACACCCGAGCGCTCGACGGCGGCGACCCGGACCTCTTCGTGCCGCCCCACTGGGTGCGCGTCCGGGTGCTCGACCCGGCGACCCTGGAAGAGGCCCGGCCGGGCGAGGTCGGCCTGATTGCCGTCTTCGACCTGGCGAACCTGGGCTCCGCCCTCCACCTGCTGACCGAAGACCTGGGGGTGATCGAAGACGGCGGCCTCCGCCTCCTCGGCCGCGCCCGCGGCGCCGAGCTCCGCGGCTGCTCGCTGACCGCGGAGGAGATGGTTTCGTGAGGGCCGCCCACGTGCTGGAGACCCTGCCGCTCCGGCTCGCCGGCGCCGCCCCCACCCTCGCCGCCCTCTCCGACCGGGCGCTGCTGACCGCCTGGGGATCGACGGTCGCCGCGTTCCTCGACCCCGGCTCGCCCGAGCGCCGGGCGATCGAAGCCGACCTCGTCGGCACCACCCGGCTCTCGGCCCCGGGGCTCCAGGCGGGGCTCGAAGCGGTCCTGGGCGGCGTGCGGGGGGAGCCGGCGGCGCGGCTGTTCGAGGAGGCGTGGGCGATGCGCGAGGGGCATGGTGGCAGCTCGACCGTTCCGGCGGAGGGCTTCGCCCTGGTGATTCTGGCCTCGAACCTCCCCGCCCTGGCGGTCCAGCCCCTGGTGGCGGCGCTCGCCGCCCGCCGGCCGGTGCTGCTCAAGTCCCCCACCACGGAGCCGGTCTTCGCACCCGCCTTCGTCCGCGCCCTCTGCTGGCGACTTCCCGCCCTGGAGGGGGCCGTGGCGGCCGTCACCTGGCCCGGCGGCTCCGAGGAGCTCGAAGAGCCGCTCCTGGCACGGGCCGCGGTCGTCGTGGCCTACGGCGACGCCCCGGCGATCGCGGACCTCGAGGCACGGGCGAAGCGCCTCGGGCGGGCGCGGTTCGTCCCCTACGGCCCGAAGACCAGCCTGGCGGTCGTCGGACCCGAGGCCGACGTGAAGGTGGCCGCCGCCGGCCTGGCCCGGGACGTGGCGCTCTTCGACCAGCGGGGGTGTCTTTCTGTGGGGGCGGTCTACGTGGAGGAAGACGGGCCGCACGGCTCACGCCGGTCGCGCGCCCTGGCAGACGCCCTGGCGGCCGAGCTCAGGACGCTCGCGCGCCGCTGGCCACCCGGTCCGGAAGGGGGCCCGCTCGACCCGGCCGACGCCGGCGCGGTGCAGCAGGTTCGGGCCGAGGCGGACCTCCGCGGCCTCTACCGCCCGGCGCTCGATCTCTCGGAGGGAACGGTGGTGGTGGAGCCGGAACCGGCGATGCGAGCGACCCCCGGGCTCCGGACGGTGCGCATTCATCCTTTCGCCGATCTGAGCGATCTCGAGGCAGTCCTCGCCCCCTGGGCCGGCCGACTCCAGGGAACCGCGCTCGCCGGAGCGTCAGCCGAGGCGCTCGCCCCGGCCCTGGAACGTTTGGGAGTCTCCCGCACCGCGCCTCCCGGGGAGCTCCAGAGCCCGGACGCCCTCTGGCACAACGGCGGCGAGCACCCGCTGCAGGTGTTCGTCTAGAACAGCGCAAGCGCACCCTACCTCCCCTGGGGTGCCGACCGAGCGGCCCTCGTCAGCTCGCCTTCAAGATCGTGTTCTTGATCGCCAGCTCCGGGATCTTCCACTGGCCGCCGACGATCCGGCCGACCTCCTTGCCGTTCACGTAGACGATGCCGGTCGGCACGCCGGTGATGTCCTTCTTCTCCATCTCCGGGTCCTTGTAGGAATCCGGCACGCCGTAGTAGGAGAACTGGACCACGTCGTCCTCGAGCACCTGGTCGAGCTTGATGATCCGAGGCACCATCTTCTTGCAGACGCCGCACTTGGAGTTGAAGAAGACCTCCACCCGGATGTCCTTGTCCTGGCCGCGGAGATCCTGGATCAGGCTCTCGTTCGGGCTGTAGCTCTCGGCGCCCCGCGCGTAGGCCGGGTCGTAGTTGATCAGCTCGTCGGCCTGGTGTGCGCCGATCAGAGACGCGCGCTCCTCGAGCGCCACCGTCCTGCCGTCGACGTTGACCGACGCCCCGTCCGTGCCGACCGAGAACGTTCCGGCCGGCACCAGCGGCGCGTCGGCGAGGATGTCCACGTCACCGGTCGGACGCTTCGCCAGGCTCATGATCGGCACCTTGGCGATCTGGCGGCTCCGCAGGTTGAACAGGATCGGCTGGTCCAGCTCGGAGCACATCACCAGGATCGCGCCTGCCGCTTCGGACTGGAAGATGTCCGCGTCCTCCTGGACCTTGCCGTCGATCACCAGCGAGAACTGGCCGATCTGTTCGAAGTCCTTGAACAGCGGGTCCGGAGCGCCCTGGGCCGTGGCCGGGGTGGCGGTCAGAACCGTGCCCACGGGCACGATCAGCAGCGCGAGCAGCGCGAGGGCGGGCACCGCGCACAGGGTGCGCGAAGCGCGGTCGGTCGGGGAGTCGGGTCGATCGATGGTCATGGGTTCATACTCCGGGTCTCTTACGGTCCGTCCTGCCACCGTTCGAACGGGGGCAGGCCGCTCCAGGTGTCGGTGACCTCGCCGTCGACGACGGCAAAGGAGCGGGGCAGGGTTCGATACAAAGGGGTGAGCAGAAGCTCCGGCGCCTGCAGCAGGTCGAAAGCGGGCGCCCATTGCCAGAAGAAGGCTTGGCGCTCGGCGTGCTCGGCGGTCGTGACCAGCCAGACGTCCGGCCCGTCGCCGCCCGTGTGCCGGTAGTCCATGTAGGCGTTGATCGTCGCGACCTCGGCGCCCAGCTCTTCGTTCAGCTCGGCCAGCACCACCAGGTGGCTCCCCTGGTCGAGCTCGGGGACCACGGTGTCGAGGCAGACGCGACCCTCTCCTTCGCCCGCGCAGAGGTCCGCGACCCGGACTCCCGGCTTGAGCCGGGTGGCGAGATCGTCGAGCGGCAGGTCCGGTGCCTTCCAGGCGAGCAGCACGGCGCCCACGGCCGCCACGATGCCGAGCACCGTGCGGACCTTCGGCACGCGCGAGCCGTTGGCCGGACGGCCCAGGAAGGCGAGCAGGAGAGGCGGCACCAGCAAGGCCAGGTCCTGCCAGAAGGCCTGGGCCGGCGTACGCACCACCAGGTTGCCGAAGCAGCCGCAGGAGGCGGCGACCGGCTCCAGGCCCATCAGGTCCCGGGCGTAGTCCTGGCCGGTGAGGAAGAGGAAGAAGGCGACCAACAGCGCCCCCGGCACCAGCACCCACAGGCGCCGGACGCCGGTGAGAAGCCAGACACCCAGGCCGGCTTCGAGCGCCAAGGCCACGTAGGCGACGGCCACCGGGCCGATCACCAGGCCCAGGCCCCGGTTCGCGATCTCTTCGACGAACGCCGCGGGCGCGATCGCCTTGGCCCAGACCGCCACCAGGAGCACCGCACCCAGGAACGCCCCGGCCACGGTCCCTACGACGCGGAGAGACCCCGCGCTCGAAGACGAGCCGGCGAAGGGAGCGGTATCGGAAGTGGGGGCGGGGGCAGTGACGGTGGCGTCGGCCATGGCGTGAACCCGAATCCTACCAGCCGGAACCGTGGCGGGTGGGCATTCGGCGCCCGGAACAACCGGCGCAGCGTGTGGTGAATTCCTACACCGGCGCTGGCCATGGGGCGAACGGGAAGCCCGCTTCCCACCACCCCTCGGCGGCGGGTCGACCTCTGCCCGAATCGATCCCCGCGGCACCTGGCCAGAAGACACCTAAAGCTGGTGGCTTCAGGGAGATCCAGAGATCTCGACGAGCTCCCCGCGAGCGGGCGCGGAGCTTGCTCTATCGATGGGTGCCCGCGCGGCCCCGACCCTTCCCCGGAGGCCGGCCGGACCGACCCGGGAGACGCCCATGAGCGACGAGACGACCATGCACCCGCCCGCCGACCAGCCCCGGCGAGCCGACCGGAGCGGCCGGAACTCTCCCCCCGCGAGGGCAGGCTCCCTCGGGGTGCTCGCCGGCAAGGAGCTCCAGGAAGCCTTCCAGAGCCGCCAGGTGGCGGCGATCACGGTGGTCATCGCGCTACTCCTCGGCCTCGGCCTCTTCCTGATGCTCCAGGACTACCGGCTGCGGCTCGAGAACTACGACCTGATCCGGCCGGAGGGTGCGGAAGCCCAGAGTGAGCCGGTGGCCCCAGTCGCAGTCGTCCGGCCGAACCCGCTGTCGGTCCTCGCCCGGGGCCTCGACGACGCCATGGGCAGGAGCTTCGAGCTGTCGGTGGTGATGGTGACGATCGGCACGACCCAGGCGGCGGCCAACGACCTCTTCGCCCTGGTCCGGCCGCCCGACCCGCTCTACCTGACCCACGCGGTCCTCTCCCTCGTCGCGCTCCTGGCCGCCTTCGACCTCATCTGCGGCGAAAAAGAGGCCGGCACGCTGAAGCTGCTGCTCGCCAGCGGCGTCTCCCGCGGGCGGCTCCTCCTCGGCAAGCTCGCGGGCGGCCTGGCCGGGCTGCTCCTGCCCTACGCGACGGTGGCGGTGGCGGCGCTTCTGGTGCTCGCCCTGGTACCCGAGCTCGCCCTCACCGGCGAGCAGTGGCTCCGGGCGGCGGTCTTCTTCGGCGTGGGCGCCCTCTACCTCGCCTTCTTCTTCGCCCTCGGCCTCGCCATCTCCTGCCGGGTGGAGCGCTCGACCTCGGCCCTGGTGCTGGGCCTCTTCGCCTGGGTGGTGCTGGTGTTCGCAACGCCGGCCGTGGCGACGCTGACCGCCCGGCAACTCGCCGACACGCCGCCCGTCGAGGAGCTCCAGGTGCTCCGGAACCAGGCGTTCGAGCAAGGCATGATCGAGCTCCTCGAAGCCCGGCAGGCGCTCCCCCCGTCGACCCCGCCGGAGGAGATGGAGCGGCAGATCCGGGAGGGCTGGCGGCGGATCGTCGAAAAGAACGAGGCGATCTCCGAGCGCTACCGGCGCCCCCTGGGCCGCCTGGTCCGCACCGCCCGCACCCTCAGCCGGATCTCCCCCGCGGCCAGCTACGTCCACGCCGCCACCGCCATCGCCGGCACCGGCATCGATGACGAGACCGAGCTCAAGGCCCGGGTGATGGACTACTGGGGCGAGACGTTCCCCCGGCTCGCCGAGCGCACGATCTCCCGCATCGAGTCCGACGACGCCGCACCGGCCCCGCTCCCGACCTTCACCTACGCGCGACGCTCCCTGGGCGAGGTGCTGACCGGCGCCACCCTCCTCGACCTGGCCTGGCTCGCTCTGGCCACAGCGCTCCTGGTGGCCTGGGCGGCCCGGAGCCTCGACCGCTACGACGTGCGCTGACGGAGACCCCGCCATGCTGACCCTCGCCGCGAAAGAGATCCGCGACAGCCTGCTCACCCTCCGCTTCCAGGCGGGGACCGTCCTGGCGATCGTGCTGGTGGCCGTCTCCGTCTGGGCCCTCGCCGACGATTACGGGCGGCGAGTCGCCGGCCACTCCCGCCGCCTGGCGCTCAACGAAGCTCATATGGCCGAGTTCGGGCACCTCAACCGGACCGGCTCGGCGTCCGCCGTCGGCCAGCCGCCCCTCCCGCTCACCGCCTGGGTCCGCGGCCTCTCCCAGGGCGCCAGGCTGGAGCAGTTCGACAACGACCCGCTGCCGGTCCTCTTCCCCCTCGTCGACATGACCGGCGTGGTGACGGTGGTCTTCTCACTCCTGGCCCTGGTCTTCACCTTCGACGCGGTGAGCGGCGAGCGGCGCTCGGGGACGCTCCGCCTCCTCTCCACCTTCCACCTGTCCCGGGCCTCCCTGGTCCTCGGCAAGATCATCGGGGCCTTGGGTACCGTCGCGGTGCCGTTCGTCGCGTCCTGGCTGGTCGCCGCCCTGGTGGTGGTGATCGCGAGCCCGGTTCCCTGGGGGCCGGCCGAGTGGGCGGCGGCTGTCGCCATCGGTCTGGGCGCGTTTTTCTACGTGGTCGCCTTCGGCGCCCTCGGGGTGGCGATCTCCACCCTCACCCGCGAGCCCCGCACCTCGGCGTTCGTGGCGCTCGCCGCCTGGGTGGTGCTGGTGCTGGTGATCCCGAACCTGGCGCCGTTCGTCGCCGCCGAGCTCCGCCCGCTGCCCAGCCTGACCGCCCTCCAGCGCCAGGCGGGCCGCATGCTGAACACCGAGCGCGACGCCCTCCAGGACCGGCTCCGGGCCGAAGCCTTCGAGCGACTGCGGAGCGAGGATCCCGCGGTCGGCCGCTACCTCGACCTCCCGAGAGACGAGCGCACGGCGGCGGTGGCGGCCGACCCGGCCCTGGCGCGGGCCGCCGAACAAGTGGCCGAGGCCGGAGCCGAGGCCAACCGGGAGGGTAACCGCATCCAGCGCGAGCGGGCCGACGAGCTGTACGAGGAGTTCGACCGCCGCCTCGACGGCCAGGTGCGCCTGGCCCGGCTCCTGTCGCTGGCCTCACCGGCTCCGGCCTTCACCTACCTGGCCACCGACCTGGCGGAGACGGGGCTTCGCCACGAGGAGCGCGAAAAGGCCCAGGGGGAGCAGTTCGAGGTCGGCTACCGCCAATGGTCCGCGGCGAAGTACGACGCGCTCCTGGCCACCGACCCGAGCCGGGACTGGTACAACACGCCGACCGACCTGTCGGACATGCCCCGCTTCGTCTACCGCTCGGAGCCGCTCGTCGGCCGGCTGGCCGCGACCGCGCCCTGGTTCGTCGTCCTCGCCCTGTTCTCGACCCTGTTCACCGCCGTCGCGGCGGTCGCCTTCAGCCGCTACGACGTTCGCTGACCGAACCCGCCACCCTTCGGGAGCCCCATGCACGCCCTCGTGACCATCGCCCGCAAAGAGATCCAGGAGAGCCTCCTCTCCGCCCGTTTCGCCCTGCTCTTGGTCCTCGCCCTGGTGCTCATCCCCGCCTCCCTCTACACCAACTACCGCTCCTACGAGGTGCGGAGGACCGACCAGATGGAGATGCAGCGCCGGAGCATGGAGCAGCTCAAGGGCCTGTCGGCGACCCAGCTCTTCACCAACCCCGACCTCCAGGTCGACGTCTACCTGCCGCCGGTCGCCTCCTCGGCGTTCGCCAGCGGCTTCCAGGAGGCGCACCCGCGCCACGTGGTCGTCGGGCGCCACGGCGTCGAGTACGGCGCGCCGCTCGAGGTCAGCCCGTCGCTGGGGCTCTTCGGCGGCATCGACTACCTGTTCGTGGTGCAGCTCCTGTTCAGCCTGTTCGGGGTCCTGCTGTCGTTCGACACGATCACCCGGGAGAAGGAGGCGGGGACGCTCCGCTCGATCCTCGCGAGCTCGGTCAGCCGGAGCACTCTCGCCGCGGGCAAGTTCCTGGGCGGCTTCACCATGCTGGCACTCCCCCTGGTGATCGCCTTCCTCGTCGGTCTCCTGGCGCTGGCGCTGGCCGGGCTCGACCTCACCACCGGCGGCTTCCTGGTCCGGAGCACCTGGATCCTCGCCTCGTCGCTCCTCTACGTGGCCGCCTTCTTCCTCATGGGGCTCCTGGTGTCGACCCTCACCCGGACCACCTACGCCGCCCTCGTGGTGTCGCTCGCAGTCTGGCTGCTGGCGGTCCTCGTGCTGCCCCGGAGCGCGCTCCTGGTGGCCCGGATCGCCCGGCCGGTCGAGAGCCGGCAGGCGGTGCTGCTCGAAAAGACGGCGGCGCTCGCCGACATCGAGCGGGCGAAGGGGCAGGCGCTCCAGAGCGTCTACGACCAGGACCCGGAGACCTGGGAGGAAGCCAGGGACGAGGTGGTCGCCCCGTTCGAGCGCCAGGCGGCCGAGACCGCGCGCCGGCTCGACGAGGAGCACCGGCTCCGGGTCGACGCCCAACGGGGTCTCGCTCTCACCGTGGCGCGCCTGTCGCCCACCGGCTCCCTGGTCTCGTTCGTCACCGAGATGGCAGGCACCGGCCTGACCGCCGAGCGCCGCTTCCTCACCGACGCCGAGAGCTACCAGGAGACCCTCTACCGGGAGCTCTTCGCCAAAGTGTTCATGGACAACCTGCCCGGCGGCACCATCCGCATGGGTGCCGACCCGAGCCTCGACCTCGAGGCCGTTCCCGAGTTCACCTCCAACCCACCCGCACCGCTCCCGAGCCTGCGCATCGTCGACCTGGCGATCCTCGCGGCCTGGAGCCTGATCCTCGCCCTGGGCGCGTTCCTCGCCCTGGAGCGCTACGACGTCCGCTGACCCCAGGAGACCCGACCGATGCTCGAAGCAAGAGACCTGACCAAGCGCTACGAAGACGGCGTCCTCGCCCTCGACCACCTGAACCTGAGGGTGGACAACGGCGAGATCTTCTGCCTCCTGGGCGCCAACGGCGCCGGCAAGACGACCACCATCAACCTGTTCTTCGACTTCATCCAGCCGACCAGCGGCCGGGCGGTGATCGACGGCATCGAGGTGGCCGCGGATCCGATCGAGGCAAAGAAGCGGGCGTCCTACGTGTCCGAGAACGTGATGCTCTACGGCAACTTCACCGCCCGTCAGAACCTGGACTTCTTCACCCGTCTCGCCGGCCGCACCGACCTCACGAGAGATGACTACTACATGGTGCTCCGCCGGGTCGGGCTCCAGGAGCGGGCGTTCGAGCAGCGGGTCAAGAGCTTCTCGAAAGGCATGCGCCAGAAGCTGGGGATCGCCATCGCCATCCTGAAAGAAGCGCCCAACGTGCTCCTCGACGAGCCCACCTCCGGCCTCGACCCCAAGGCGGGCGCCGACTTCATGGAGCTGCTGCTGGAGCTCAAGGAGGAGGGCAAAGCGATCGTCATGTCGACCCACGACATCTTCCGCGCCAAGGCCCACGCCGACCGGGTGGGCATCATGAAGGAGGGGCGGCTGGTGATGGTGCGCACCCGCGAGGAGCTGACCGGCGAGGACCTGGAGCGGCTCTACCTCGAGTACATGCAGGTCGAGACCCACGCCGCCTGAAAGGACCGCACCGATGACCCGGCTCTTCGCTCGCCCCCACCGCGCCGCCCTCCCGACCCGCCTGGGCATCAGCCTGCTCCTCGCCCTGCTGCTGGCGCCGCTCGTCCCGGTGCCGGCCGGGGGCCAGGTCCAGAGCCTGTTCAACCCGCGGGACGACGAGTACCGCCTGCTCGGCCTCATCCGTGCCAAGGCGGAGTACGAGCAGGCCAAAGGCGAGCTCGAAAGCCTCGAGCGCGAGCACGAGAGCGGCATCATCTCGTCGAACGACGTCGAGAAGGCACGGGTGCGGATGGAGTCCGCCCGGGTCAACTACCTCCAGCAGAGCCTGGCGGTGATCTTCGAGCAGCCCCACGTGCTGATCGAGCGGGCGGTCAAATACCAGGGCCCGGACGGGGCGAAGTTCGTGCGGCTGACGCTCCGGAACACCGCCGGATCGAGCGTCGAATCCGAGCGTCTGGCCGACCTCATCGACGAGGAGATCCTGGGCCAGCTCCAGCCGGATCGCCTCCGCTCGGTCTACGTCAGCTTGAAGACCGAGCCCGGCCTGGGCGGCGCCATCATCTCGAGCCCGTACGAGAAGCGGATCGGTGAGCTCCGCTTCGGCGAGCCGGCGACGATCTCCTTCCGGCTCCTCCAGGACCGGGACACGGTGACCGTCTCCGTGACCTACGCCAGCCGCCTGGACGAAAAGGTGGTCTACCTGGAAAAGGACGCCACGGCCAACGTGGTCTCGATCCAGTCGACCCAGTTCTCCCAGGAGGCGGACCTGGGGAGCCGCGCCGCCTTCGACCTGGGGCTCGAGCAGTTCACGGACGAAGCGAACACCTTCCGCCTGGCGGCCGTCGGCCTGCCACCCGACATCCGCTACGAGTTCCGGGACCCGGAGTCCGGTGCCCGGCTGACCCAGGTGCGCTTCCCCGTGGGCGTCTCCCAGCGGGATCTCTCGCTGTCGCTCGCGCTTCCCCAGCGGGCCGGGGGATCACTGCCGGTCGACGCGCTGGACCGGCCGCTGCCGTTCTGGGCCCTGGTCTTGAACGAGCGGGACGCGGAGACGCTCGACGCCTGGATCGCCGAGCGCTCTGATCAAGAGAGGGGCCAACAGGCGGAGATCGACCGCGCCGCCGTGACGGCCTTCCTCGACACCCTCGACGCCGGCCGCGTGCGCCTGGAGCTCATCCCCCGGGGCGTGGGGAGGGTCGAGATGCGGGCGCCCAACCTCTACCACGAGATCGGACCGGGCGAGCAGGTGGAGATGGAGGTCACCCTCAAGAACAGCGGCAGCCGGGGGCTCGAGACCTTGCGGCTCGTGGCGGAGACCCAGCTCGGCTGGCAGGGCCGGGTTGAGCCGGACCTCGTCACGTCGCTCCCGGTCGACGGCGAGAGCCGGGTGCGGGTGACGTTCACCCCGCCCGAGGACGTGGCCGTGGGCGACTACCAGATGCGCCTCCGGGCCGAATCCGCCTCCGGCGACCGCAGGGTGGAGAGCCAGGAGTCGACGGTGCGGATCCATGTGGAAGCGCCGACCAACCTGCCGGTCACGGCGGGGTTGGCGTTGCTGCTGATCCTGCTCCTCGGGGCGATCGTGACCTTCGGCGTGCGGCTGACGAGGAGGTGATGGCACGAGGAACAAGGCCGCGCCCTTACGGGCGCACTTCGGCCGGCAGGGGCGCCGGGTGAGGGCGCACCCTCGCGGGTGCAGTCGGCCGGCAGGGGCGCCGCCGAAGTGCGAGCGAAGCGAGCGACCTCACCCGAACCCGCCTCAGCCACAACCGACGGTCCACACCCCCCGAATTGCCTCGGCGGGCACCCCTCGACTAACGTGACCCCATGCCCTTCCTCCGCCCCGGGCCCTTCCTGTTCGGATCAAAACCCCGCGGCGACGCCTCCCGGCGCGTCCTCCAGGACTTCGTCCGGGCGCTCTCGGTCATCGTCGACCCGCCCCAGCTCCACGGCGTCATCACCGCCCAGCTCCGGGAGACCTTCGGCCTCGACCGCGTGGCCCTGGCGCTGCGGGACGACGACGCCGGCGGCTACCAGCTGGTCGACGCCCGCTCCCAACCTACCGACCCGGCGCCACCCGCCTCCGCCCCCCTCACCTGGTCCGAAGACTCCCGCCTGGTCCGCTGGCTCCGGGTCAACGAGGAACCCCTCACCCTCGACACCAACCAGGGCGTGGTCGACTACATCGGCGCCGAGGAGGCCGACCGGCTCCACGCCGCCGGCTTCCGCACGGTGGTGCCCATGGTCGCCATGAGCCGCCTCACCGGCTTCCTCTTCCTCGGCGCCCTCCTCGACACCCGGACATCCCGCCCCGTCCGCCGCCCCAAAACCCGCCGCGCGGCCGCCGGCCTCTCCCCCGCCGACCTCGACCTCCTCGCCCAACTCGCCGGCCAGGCGGCCCTCGCCTGCGAAAACGCCGCCCTCATCGGCGCCCAGCGGGCGCGCCTGCGCCGCCTCTACCGGGCCGAGCGCCTGGCCACGGCGGGCGAGCTCGCCGCCGGCGCCGCCCACGAGATCCGCAACCCCCTGACCTCGATCCGCTCCACCATCCAGTACCTCCACGACACCCTGCCGGACGACCATCCCGGCCGCCCGGAGGCCTCCGGCCTGCTGGAGGAGGTGGACCGGATCAACGAGATCGTCGAGGGGCTCCTCTCCTTCGCCCGCCCGCGGGAAGCGGTCTTCGTGCCGATCGACGCGGCGGACGTGGTCCGCCAGTCGGTCGCCCTGGTCACCAGCCCGGCCCGGAAGCAGGGCGTCGAGATCCACACCGCCGTCGAAGAGACCATCCCGCTGATCGGGGACGAGAGCCTGCTCAAGCAGCTCCTCCTGAACCTGCTGCTCAACGCCATCCAGGCCATGCCCGAGAGGGGCGAGGTCGTCGTCTCGGCCCGCGCGATCCCCCCCGGGAGAGGCGAGCCCGCCGAGCGGGGCGGGGCGTTCATCGAGATCGCGGACACCGGGCCGGGCATCCCGGAGGAGCTGCTGGAGAAGGTCTTCGACCCCTTCTTCACCACCAAGTCTGGGGGAACCGGCCTGGGGCTCTCGATCTGCTACGGCGTCGCCGAGCGCCACCGGGGGGAGATCGAGATCGAGAGCCGAACGGCCCCGGGCGACGGAACCGGCACCACGGTGCGCGTCCGCCTCCGGGGAGGTAAGCCATGAGCGAACGAGCCCAAGCACGGCCCGAACCACGAGCACGACTCCTGGTGGTCGAGGACGAAGCCCGCATCCGCGCCATCGTCACCAAGCTCTTCGAGGCGAACGGCTTCGCGGTCGAGGCGGTAGGGAGCGCGGAGGAGGCCCTCGCGCGGCTGGAGGACCCCACTTCAGGATCGGCCCCCGGCCCGGGATCGAGCCTGGGGCCGGACCGAGGCCCGGACGTAGCCCTGGTCGACCTGGCGCTCCCCGGCATGAACGGCATCGAGCTCCTCGGCCGGCTCCGCGCCGAGCGCCCCCGACTCCAGGTGGTGATCATGACCGCCTACGGCTCGATCTCCTCGGCGGTCGAGGCCATGCGCGAGGGGGCGTTCGACTACGTCACCAAGCCGTTCGACAACGCCGAGCTCCGCCTGGTGGTCGAGCGGGCCCTGGAGCACGCCCGCCTGGAGGCCCGGGTCGAAACCCTCGAAGGCCAGCTCGAGGAGCGGTTCCGGCCGGAGAACATGGTCGGCACCTCGGGCGCCATGGCGGACATCTTCCAGCGGATCGCCAAAGTCGCGCCGCTCGACACCACGGTCCTCATCCAGGGCGAGTCGGGCACCGGCAAGGAGCTCATCGCCCGGGCGATCCACCGCTACTCGAAGCGCAAGGACGGCCCGTTCGTGGCGGTCAACTGCGGCGCCATCCCGCCGACCCTCGTCGAGAGCGAGTTCTTCGGCCACGAAAAAGGCGCGTTCACCGGCGCCCGGGAGCGCCGCCGCGGACGGCTGGAGCTCGCCGACCGGGGCACGCTGTTCCTCGATGAGGTGGTCGACCTGCCGGCCAACGCCCAGGTGGGGCTGCTCCGGGTGCTCGAAGAGGGCGAGCTGGTGCGGGTGGGCGGCGAGCGGCCGATCGCCTGCGACGTACGAATCATCACCGCCTCGAACGTAGACCTGGCGGAGGCGGTCGAAGAGGGGCGCTTCCGCGAGGACCTCTACTGGCGCCTCAACGTGGTCGCCTTCCGCATCCCGCCGCTCCGGGAGCGGCGAGAAGACGTCCCCCTCCTGGCCGACCACTTCCTCCGCCGCTTCACCGAAAAGCTAGACCGCCCCGAGGTCCGAGGCCTCGACCCGGCGGCCCTCTCCCTCCTCGTGGCCCACGACTGGCCCGGCAACGTGCGGGAGCTGGAAAACACCATCGAACACGCCGTCGCCCTCGCCTCCGGCGACACCATCCGCCCCGAAGACCTCCCGCCCCGCGTGGCCCACGGAACCGCCGGCCACAGCGCCGTCGGGAGCAGCGGCGATCCCGACTCGACAGCCACCAGCCCCCTCCAACAAGCGGTCACAAGAGCCCAAGAAGCCGTCGAACGCCGCCTGATCGAAGAAGCCCTCCGCGACACCGGAGGCAACCGCACCGAAGCGGCCAAGAAACTAGGCGTCTCCCGCCGCACCCTCTTCACCAAAATCCGCGACCTGGGGATCGAGAGAGATCCCACAGAGCCGAACGAGTCGACCTGAGATCCACCCTCCCCTCAGTTGAGGTCGGCTGGAGCGCTGGGAGTGCGTAGTGGGAAATCAAAAGAGCTCGACCGCTGGGCGTCCGAAGTTGGTTTCTGCGATGGCTTATGAGTGGGATGCCGCCCGGGGGGCTCTCCCCCCGGACAGCACAGTCTGCTACTTCTTCGGCGGATAGTCGTAGCAAACACACTCGCCGTTGATCTTCCCGCAAACGTCGCCCGTCAAATTGCCGCAGGTTGCCGCGTAAATGGCAAGCGGCGCCTGCACACTGGTGACCAGAATGACGAGGGCGATGATCCGATTCTTCATGACAACTCCTTTGCATCAATCCTCGTGGAGCTCATTCTCCCGAGGGGAACTCGAGACTCTTGGGTAGATCGGCTACCCAAGAGCGTTGGAGGATCGGGTTCGTGAAGAGAATCCGACCGGGACCTACGGAGTGGAGGGCCAACAGGTACTGAAACGGTTCGGGGCCCTCATTGAGGAATCGCGGCGAGAGCGTTGGCCCCTGATGGCCGTACTCGTCAAGCAGGACGATATTCTGGTCTGGTAGAAGAACGAGGAGCAGGCTCCTCGCAGAATCGTATGCGGCACCCAGAGTCACGAGATTGGCTGTGAATCCGGCGACGGACATCCGAGCTGCCGGGTTCTCGGCTTCCGCCGGCTCGTGCAAGTACATATCTCCCAGCTCTTGGATCTCTTCCCCCTCCAACCTCGTTTCCCAGAGAAGCTCTCCGCGCTGGTTGTAGTGCTGCACGATGGGAGAAAACCTGAACGTCGCGAACGCACCGCCTGCGTCATCCGACTCGAGATCCACCAGGTTCAAGAAGAGGAACGGGTCCCGGAGCCTTGGATGAATCGACTTTACGTCGCTCACCTTGGGGTAGCTCTCCTCGAGACTCTTGAGCGAGCCGAACTTGCCAAGCTCTCGGCCTGCGAGATCGCAAACGTTGATCAACGCACCGCTCCATGGGCGACCGACCCAAACTTGTTCACTTGAAGCAAGAGCGAAGCCGAAGAAGTCGCTCAGAGTGGAGGTCGTCTGGAGCCTTCCTTCGGAGTCAATCTTCGCAATCAACCCGGTCTCTTTCTGAAAAACGACAGCAGAGCTCTCATCGGCGCGCGCCAGAAACACAGGCTCTTTGACCGGAATGGACGACTCCTCGAAAGAAGACCAACTCCTCAAGAGTTGGCCTCGATCGTCTACGGATAGAAGCCTGTCCCCCTCTGCGTCGGCGAGCAGATACCGATCTCCGACCCTGGCAACGGCATCAACCGGTAAGTTCCGGCCACCGAATGCAGGAGTAAGATCCAGGCAGGGACTACTCTGTTCCTGATGCCGAAGCTGTTGACGAGCACAGCTCAGGAGACCCCCAGCGAGAAGAAAGATCAGGGAGACGGACAGGAACTTGTTCACTGCGAATACGCGTGTATAATTCTGCACGAAGCGGAGGGTGGGTTAATTCTCCGCCACTTGTCAAGTATGAATTCTCTATTGAGACCAAGATGCCTTTGCATACGATTCCCAGAGACTTTCGTATCGCTCTTCGAGCGCTGAGGGCTCGCGCCCTACTCAGCCTCGGTGCCGTGACCTGCTTCGCCCTTGGAATCGGCGCCAATCTGAGCGTCGTCGACCTGGCAGATCGGCTTCTCTTACGTCCCCCCCCACACGTGAGGGAGGTAGAAACGCTCTTCCAGGTGCGCTACTCCATGTTGCTGCCCGGGATCGGACCGGTGACTGCGAGCACGTTCTCGCACCCGACCTTCCTGGACCTTTCCCGTACGCCGCAGGTGAAGGGCATGGCAGCCACGAGGCGGATGCGCTTGCCTGTGTCCACGTCGGCATCCGATGGCCAGGCCGAGCCGGCTGATGTCGACTTGGTATCTGCCAGCTTCTTTCCGCTACTGGGCGTGACTCCAGCGAAGGGGAGGTTCTTCGAGGAGTCAGAGGTCGAGGCGGAAGCGCCAGAGACAGTCTTGGCCATGCGCTCGGCCGAGAAGTGGTTCGGCGATCCGGAAGCTGCTCTCGGCCGTTCCATCCGAATTCTTGGAAGGGAATACGTGGTCGTCGGCCTCGCTCCATGGGGATTCCGCGGCGTGGCAGGTGCGCCCATCGACCTCTGGCTCCCGAGCACCTCCTTGAGCGCGATCCAAGGAAAGGATTGGAGAAACAACCGCCGTGCTCAATCGCTCCGTCTTCTGGCACGCGTGGAGGATCCGGTAGCCGCGCGCGAAGTCCTAACTGGTGTCTATCGGCGGGTGAACGAGGGCGTGACGCCGTTCGTTCAGGACTCGGAGGTTAGCCTTGATTCAATTCAGAGCCTCGGGGGTAGGGGTGGTCCACAGGTGTCCGAGGTCCTCGGTTGGCTTGCAGCGGTGTCGATCCTGGTCTTACTGATCGCGTGCACGAATGTGGCGGGCCTACTCATCGTCCATGCGGTGCGCCGGCGCAAGGATCTGGCCCTGTACATGGCTCTGGGAGCCAATCGAGGCACGGCCGTTTGCCCTGTCATCGCGGAGATCATCATTCTCGTCGGCATCGGAGGGGCGGTTTCCCTTGGGCTTCTCCAGTGGCTCCAAGAGCAAGCACTACGGCTCCTGTTGCCAGGTGCGGTGCCGATCGATCATGTGCTGGACCTGCGCTCGCTCGCGCTCGCGGGTCTGATAGCGCTTGTGGCGATCGTTTTGTCGGTTCTCGCGGCTCTCTTCGGTTTTCGCCGCCTGCGACTCGCCTCCGTCCTGGCAGAGGACTCTGCCGGGATCGGACTACTACGGCTACCGAAACTCCTCGTAGGAGTCCAGGTGGCGCTCTCGGTGATTCTCCTCGTGGGAGCGGGCCTGTTCGTCCGGAGCCTCCATCGAGTCTCCATGATCGACCTCGGCTTCGATCCAGAGGGCCTACTCGTCGTGACCTTGGATTCCGGCCGCGAGAGCGACCAGGACGAGGTCTTGATGGGTATCGCGTCCGCGGTAGACCGGCTTCCCTGGATCGATCGCGTGGCGGTGGGGGCAGCCGTACCGTTCGATGTGATCGTGGATGGCGGCGGTGGCCTGAAGGTGCCAGGAGCCGAGATACCCGTCGAGATGCCGGGAGGCGGTCCTTACGTGGACGCGGTGACACCAGGGTACTTCGACACGATGGGGATTCCGGTTCAGAGAGGTCGCACGTTCGAATCGGATCCGGAGAATAGGGTGTCTCTGGTGGTCAACGAAACCGCAGCGCGGGTCCTTTGGCCTCGAGAAGCTGCGATTGGGAAATGTATGGTGATCCCGAGCACGGGCTCAGATGCCTGTCGTGTAGTGATCGGAGTTGTTGAGGATACTGCCCGCCAAACGCTTGACGACGGCGACGCGATCCAGATCTACCTATCCAAGGTGCCGAGCGAGTGGCCACCGGACTTGCAGGCTATCTGTCGGCTCGCAGCGCAGCAGGCGTGGATCCGATGGTCGCCTTGCGAGGGGAGTGAGCACCGAGCACCATCCAGGAGTCGATAGCGGTGGGCGTCCCTGCCAGCCGAAACGCGAGCCAGAAGCGGCCGGTCTCCGCGACGGCCGAAGTGCAATTGAAGCGGCCGGACCTGTGCCGGCCGAAGTGCGAGCGAAGCGAGCGGCCTTACCCAGCCTCCACACCACCCCGAGAATTCAATCCGAAAAATCCGGTAGCCTGGCCCAACCCCCGCTCCCTATGCTCCCCCCATGAACACACAACCGCACCCCCAACCCCGACCGCAAGTGACCACCCTACCCCCCATGGCCTCAACAGCCCTCCCACCCCGCACCGAGCTCCTCCGGGCCTTCGACCGCCGGGACCCCTCCTACGAAGGGATCTTCGTCACCGCGGTCAAGACCACGGGGATCTTCTGCCGGCCCACCTGCACGGCGAAGAAACCCCTCCCGGAGAACGTGGACTTCTTCCCCACCTGCCGGGACGCCCTCTTCGCCGGCTACCGGCCGTGCAAGCGCTGCCGCCCCCTGGAGCCGGCCGGAAGCCCCCCCGAGTGGCTGCGCGGCGTCCTCAAGCAGATCGAGGCCGAGCCGGAGCGCCGCTGGCGGGACCAGGACCTCCGCGACCTGGGGCTCGAGCCCGACCGGGTCCGCCGCTGGTTCCAGAAACACCACGGCATGACCTTCCACGCCTACACCCGCTCCCGCCGCCTGGGCGCGGCACTGGGCACCATCCAGAGCGGCGCCAAGGTCATCGACGCCGCCTTCGACCACGGCTTCGAGTCCCTCTCCGGCTTCAACGAGGCCTTCCGCCGCCTCACCGGCCGCGCCCCCACCGCCGCCGCCGACGGCCCCCGCGTCCTCCTGACCCGCATCCTCACCCCACTCGGCCCGATGATCGCCGGCGCCACCGATGACGCCCTCACCATCCTCGAGTTCGCCGATCGCCGCATGCTCCCCCTCCAGCTCCGCCGCATGACCGATCGCCTCCGCTGCACGGTCGCCCCGGGCGAAGGAGAGATCCACGGCCGGCTCGAGAAGGAGCTCGGCACCTACTTCGCCGGCAAGCCGGTCGAATTCACGGTCCCGATCCAGGCCCCCGGCACCCCCTGGCAGGAAGAGGTCTGGAGCCGGCTGCTCGAAATCCCCCCGGGCACCACCACCACCTACGGCAGCTTGGCCAAAGAGCTCGGCCGCCCCACCGCCTCCCGCGCCGTCGCCCGCGCCGTCGGCGACAATCGCTTCGCCATCCTCATCCCCTGCCACCGGGTGGTCGGAAGCGACGGCAACCTCACCGGCTACGGCGGCGGCCTGTGGCGCAAGCGGCGGCTGCTGGAGATCGAAGGGGTGGGGGGCTGATCAGGCTCTGACCAGGAGCACCTCCCGATCGGTTGCAGGGTGCTCTCCGGCCCCCGCGTAGAACAGGAGCTCGTCACCGGCGGCCGGCAAATAGGTACAATGCGGGAAACCTCGGTTGTCAAGGAGTCCTTTGAGCCATCCCCCGGACGGGGGAGAGAGGAGGAGGCATGAATTGGGGCAAAGCGATCCTCGCGGGCGTCGTCGGTGGCTTCGTCATGAGCGTGGCCGATTACGTGCTGCACGGCGTGGTCATGGCGGACACCTACACGAAGTACTCGGTCTTCAGCCAGACACAAGCCAACCCGCTGTGGTTCATCCTCATCGCCATCCTCATCGGCCTCTTCGCCGCCATCCTCTTCGCCAAGACGCGGTCGAGCTGGGCGGAGAGCTGGAAGGGCGGCGCGACGTTCGGTTTCTGGCTGGCGATGACGGCGTTCTTCGCCAACTTCTACTACCCGCTGGTGCTCGCCGGCTTCCCCTACCACCTCGCCTGGTGTTGGGGGGGAATCAACCTCGTCGATGGGGTGATCGGCGGCGCGGTGCTGGGGCTGATCTACAAGCGGCCCTGAGCCGCTGCGAGAGCGGCCGGCGAGGCCCGGCATGATGCGGGCAGGGTGCGCTTCAGCGCACCGGAACCACTGGATCTTTCACTTCGGTCGGTGAGGCCAGCGACCCGTACCGCTCCCCATACCGAGCCCAACCGTGGCCCTCGCTCGTCAGCAGCGCGAGGAGCTTGTCGTGGACGAAGAGCTTCTCCCGCCCCAGGATCTCCTCCCGGAGCACCCCAATCCCGGCCAGGGCCTTGAGATACCGGGACGCTGCCTGCCGCTCGACGATCCCGGCGTCGACCACGTTCGCGATCCGGCAATACGGCTGCTCGAACAGGACGTCGACGAGCTCGCGGCTGTAGACCCGGGGCAGCCTCTCGCGCACCCACTCGGCCGTGTGACCGGCGAGGCCGCGCACGGCGCCGATCTTCGCAGTGGTCCAGGCCGCAGTCTCCTCCACCGCCTCGAGCATGAAGAGCAGCCAGGGCTCCCAGGCGCCGTCCGAGGTCACCGCGAGGAGGCGGCGGTAGTACTCGTCCTTGTGGGCGATGATGAACCGGCTCAAGTAGAGGATCGGTGACGGCAGGAGACCCATCTCGACCAACAGCAGACTGTTGAGCACCCGCCCCGTCCGGCCGTTGCCGTCGGTAAAGGGGTGGATCGCCTCGAACTGGTAGTGCCCCACGGCCATCCGGACCAGGGGATCGAGGTCCCGGGCCTCGTGGAGGAAGCTCTCCCAGTTGGCGAGAAGCTGCTGGAGCCGCTCCTCCCCTTCGGGCGGCGTGTAGATCACGCGGCCCGAAGGGAAACCGACCACCGCCGTACCCGCCTCACGACGCAACGACATCTCCTTGCCCTTGATCAGGCCATAGATCTCCTCGGCCAGGGGGAGACCGACCGTCCGCCGGCCGAGCGAGCCAAACCCCAGCATGAGGGCCTCGCGATAGCGCAAGGCCTCCTTCGTCGCCGGGTCGGCGCCCTTCTCCGCACTCAGGTGCCGGAACAGCTCATCGGCCGTCGTCACCACGTTCTCGATCTCCGAGCTCGCCCGCGCCTCCAGGACCGGCAGGGTGTTGATCAGCATCTCTGCGTTGGGGATCAGCTCGGCGGACTGCTTGAGCTCCGCCAGCGCCGCCCGGGCGCCGACGCAACGCTTGAGCACCGGCTTCGTCTCCAGCTCAACGGCTGGGGGCAGAGGACGCAGGGCGTTGTGCGGGCGGATGGGGTTCCAGGTCTCGGCGCCAGACGTGTCGCCCAAGTTCCGATTCTGCGACATGTCTGTAGATTATGTCGCCGGCAGCGACAGGTCAACGCGACGTGTCGCAGACTATGGCTTCTGGCGACATGTCCTACACAGCCACTCCTCGGGCTTTGGGCTACAGCTCGCCGCGGAGGCGGTCCGGGTGCGCGGCGATCCAGTCTCGGAGAGCACCCAGGGTATCCGGCACGTCCTCGAGGTGCTCGGTCAGGATGTCGTAGAGCTCCTCGTTGGAGATCTCGTCGTAGAAGTGGACCATGCGGTTGCGGTAGCGGGCCATCAGGCGAAGTCGGTTCGCCTGGTCGGAGGACAGGACCTCTTCCTCCTGGAGCGCGTCGGCGATGGTGGCGTACTCGGGGACCGCCCGGCCGAAGCCTTTGGCCAGAACGTGCCGGCCCAGGTCCAGGAGGGCTTCCAGGGCGCGGCGGAGGTAGGACTCGCCGGCCGCGATCATGCGCGGGTCTTCGGTCCACTCGGCGTAGGACTCGAGCGGCAGCTCAGCGATACCGTCGAGCATGGCGCGGATCGCCTCGGCCTTCGCCGCGAACACCTTGGCGTCGATGCGGCCGGGGCTCACGAGCGCTCCCTCGGCCGCTCGGGGCCATGGGGATCGAAGGGGGGATCGAAGGGGGGGTCGAAGCCCAGGGCCATGCGGCGCCGCTCGCGCTCGAACGGCTCCAGGTCGCCCGCCCGGCGGAGGACGTAGAGGTCGAACTCGTCGCACCGGGTCGAGTCCGTGCAGTGGACCCGCTCGCCCCGGATGGCGTCGAGGGCGAGGAAGGCGTTGGCCTTGCCGAGGTCGATGAGGTCGACGGCAACGCCCAGGGCCCGTTCGAGGCTGTCTTCGAAGGCGAGGAGGTCCATGACGTCGACCGGCTCGGAGAAGAGGACGGCGAGGTCGACGTCGGAGCCTTCGAGCTCCTCACCGCGCGCCCTGGAGCCGAACCAGTAGACGGCAAGAACCCGCGAGTCGCCGGAGACGACCTCGCCGACGACGCGCTCGATCGTCGCCTTGTCGGGGGCGGGAGGCTGGGTGGAAGCTGCGGTCATGGTCCTGGCCGGTCGGTCCCCTCCATGATCGCACAGCCGCGCGACAGGCTCGTGCCTCGAGGCTGCCCCGTCCTGCGCTGTTTGTACAACTCGGGGGCCTTTTCGCACAATTCATGGGATCAATGGACAGCTCATCGCGACCGCAGCCTCCTCCCAGGCGTCCACGGCGCACCGGCGGCTTCGAGCTCCGCCTCGAAGGCCGGCAGGTCGACCTCGAGCAGGCGCCCGAGCTCCGCGGTCACGCGCTCCAACTCCCCCCGGGGCACCTCCTGGCTCGCCCGCTGGGTGGCCGTGGGTGGCTGGCGGGTGTCCCAGTGGCCGCCGGCGATCTGCCCCAGCCGGCCGAGCACGGAGGGCGGGGACGGGGCGTTCAGGCGACCCCGCACCCGGTCCCCGGTCAGGGTGGTGCCGATCTCCGCCGCCGAGGCCTCCAGGCGGTCGAGGCGCTCGTAGGCGGTGGGCTCGGCGCCGGGGGTCTCGGCCAGGGCCGCCCGGAGGTGCGCCAGGCGGTCGTTCAGGCGCCCCAGCTCCTGGGCCGCTCCCTGGGCCCGGCGGAGCAGGTCCCGGGTCTCCTGCTGGAAGGCGAAGATAGCCTGGTAGTCCTCCGGCGTCATCGGGCTCTCGGTGGTCTACCGGCTCTCCTCGATCGCGACGAGCACGGCTACCGCCTCCGGTACCAGAGCTTCGCCTTGGTGCTTCATGGATCGGCGATCGAGACCGCCGGCACGGCGGACGTGTTCTTCGTCTAGCAAGAGTAGCGAGCCGGCTCGGAATGCCCCTGTCGCCGTCTCACGGCCGAGACCGAACAGCGCCGCTGGTGCGACGCGGCGATACGGACGCCAGGGTTCCGGGGGTCCATCTCCACGTCGGTCACGTCGGCCCGACATGTCCGGAGAGTGTGTCGCTGACAGCGACAGGCCAAGGAAAGGTGTCGCAGAAGGCGGGCCTTAGCGACACGTCTGGCGGCAAGCGGCATCTGGGCGCTCGTCCTATCGTCCAATCGGGTATCATCCTCGACAGAGAGGTTCGCCTGATGAGCATCTACAAACTCCCCCTGGTCCTGGATCCCCAACCCGAAGGCGGCTTCGTGGTCACCTGTCCGTTGCTGCCCGAGCTGATCACCGAGGGAGAGACCGTCGACGACGCCCTCCGCAACGCGAAGGATGCACTCCAAGCCCTGATCGAGGGCTTCGTAAGCCTTGGCCGACCACTTCCCGCCGTGCTGCGCCCGTTCACGACGCAGGAGCCGATCTGGCTCGAAACCGCCGTCGCTGTACCGTGACCTATCGCCAGGTCACGAAGAAGCTCAAGAAGCTCGGGTGCATCCAGATCCGTCGGCGCGGCGGAGGGTCGCACCGCCTCTGGCACAATCCCGCCAACGACCGCTTCACCACGGTACCGGATTGGGGAGGCAAAGACCTCAAGACCGGCACAGTGCGGGGCGCGGTCCGTCAGCTCGGCCTCGAGTGGAGTGACTTCCTGAGCGCATAATCCGGTCTCACCGGCGGCGTACCGGGCCCGCCTCCCCCACCCGCCGCCCCGGAGGCCACGGCGCACCCGGTCCCCGGTCAGGGTGGTCCCGATCTCCGCCGCCGAAGCCTCCAGGCGGTCGAGGCGCTCGTAGGCGGTGGGTTCGGCGCCCGGTGTCTCGGCCAGGGCAGCCCGGAGATGCGCCAGGCGGTCGTCGAGGCGCGCCAGCTCCTCCGCCGCTCCCTGGGCCCGACGGAGCAGGTCCCGGGTCTCCTGCTGGAACGCGAAGATCGCCTGGTAGTCCTCCGGCGTCGTCGAGCTGCCGAAGGACGGGTCGACCACCGGCTTGACGGTGAACGACTGCACCTCGCCCAGGCGCTCCACGCCGGTGACTTCCGAAGCTTCCGAAGCCCCCGAAGCCCCGGAGGCCCTCGAGGCTGACACCAGGGCCATCTCCACCGTATAGCGTCCCGGCGGTGCCAGCGGCCCGCGGGGGTCGTCCACCCAGGGGGGTCGGAAGCCGGGCACCTCGAGGCTCACCGGATCGGGCGGCGGCAGGCGGAGATCCCAGGCCACCCGATGGAGGCCCCGGTCGGCGGGGGCCTCGATCCGCCGGACCGCCCGGCCGTCGGCGTCCCGGACCGTCAGGAGCACCCTCGGCTCCTCCTCCAGCGCCTCCTCGGCGAGGCGCTCCCAGCCGGGGAACGGGGTGTCCTCCTCCCGCTCCCGAAGCTCCTCCTCCCGGGCGCGGCGCTCCTCCCGGGCCGTCCTCCGGTCCTCCGCCAGCCAGTAGGTGAAGACGGCGCCGAACGGCGGGTTGGGGGCCGCGAAGTCGGTGCTGCCCAGGGACGGCTTGCCCTTCGCCTGCATCGGCACGAACGGCACGTACCACCAGGCGTCGCGCACCCCGAAGAGCCACGCCTCCCGCTCCAAAGCCCCGCCGGCAATCTCTCTCAGTGCCCGGTAGTCGTCGAGGACGTAGAAGCCCCGGCCGAAGGTCGCCCCCACCAGGTCGTCGTCGCGCCGCTGGATCTCGAGGTCCCGGAACGGGATCGTCGGCACGCCCCCGGAGAGCTTCCGCCACCGCGTGCCCCGGTCCCAGGAGACATAGAGGCCGTCCTCGGTGCCCGTCGCCCCTCCACACCCGCCCCATCATCTCCAGCTCGCAGCGGTTGCGGTTCCGGGTCAGGTCGCCGGAGACCGGGGTCCAGGAGTCCCCGCGGTCGTCGCTCCGCCAGAGCCTCTGGCACCCGAACCAGAGGCGGGCCGGATCGTGGGGGCTGACCTCGAGCGGGGCGTCCAGGAGCTCCCGGCTCGCGCGGCCGCGCGGTCCTGCCGCGCAGACTCCTAGCCCTCGCTGAATCTCCGCAGAATTGCTTGGGTTCGAGCGAGACCTGAGGCCGACTTCGTCGAGGATCCTTCCCTGAAGAAGAGCTTGTCACCCACATCAGAGACACTCTGCTGTCGAGGAACCCAAAGTCTTCCCGAGCTCCACTGCCCGGGTGTCTTGGCCGACACGAAGGTTACGCCGCCTTGGCTTACTTACACACCTCCTAATAATACGTCTTGACGAAAGAACCAAGAAGCATTAGTATCTCAAGAATAGACAATGATAAAAGCTTCCAGCGGGGAACCGGAGCTCCAGAAGATTGGCTTACCCACGTCGCACATGGGAGTGCGACTTAGGTCAACTTTCGACAGACGGAGGAACAACAGAGCCATGAAAACCAACAGCCTTCGGATCCTCTTCATCATTGGAAGCCTTCTGATCGTACCAAGTCTTTCCGCGCAGGTCGGCACGATCGCAAAGGGGCAGATCATCCTCGAGGCCCCGGCAAAGAACATGCAGTCCCTCGAGGAGTGTGACATCCTGCACCAAGTCCGGACCTGTGACAACTGGCATTTCACCCCCAAGGCCGTGTCGACTGGTGCCACTCTGGACACGGGTATGACCCTCTACTTCAACGACCAGCCCTATGTACTCGAGTGGCATGGTCCTGCGTACCACCTGAGCAGTGGCGTGATTCTGGAGCCTCTGGGTACTGCCACGACCGGTCTCACGGGCCAACAGTGGATCGAGGTCTACCCTCAGGATGGCAAGATCCACACGTCAAGTTCGTGGTCCGACATGGACCAGAACGGCGCCCTCAACCAGGCTGACACCATCGAACTGGACTCCGGCACTTTCGGCGTCCAGGATGTGAGGTTGCATCTGCGGGTGCGACCCGCCAGTCACTGAGCCAGGCCCCGGTTCCCCGCCCTGATTTCGGTTGGAAGCTTGGTCTTCAGCGACCAAGAGGAGACGGCTTGCAAGGGCTACCTTCCGAGTCCAGCGAATCCGGCAGCGGCAGCCCGGCTTCGCGCCAAGCCGGGATTCCTGACCGAAACCAAAGGATCTCTCGGAAACCGAACAACGGCGCCACCTTGGACGCCCTCCAGCTTCGAATGCAGCCGATTCCGTAGCAGTATAGAACGAGCGGACGCTGACTCCGGTCGTCCCGCGGCCAACAGCGTTGCATCACACCTTCCAAGGAATCGGGAAAGAACGGGACACTCTGCGCTCCCGGCAAATGACCGATCGCAAAATCGCGGGGGGTTCGAAGGTCCAGGATGACGAGATCACTCGGTGCCTGATCGGCTAGCTCCGCATTGCCCGACCTTAGGAGCTCGTGCAATTCCCTCGTGGAGATCACGCGAGCCACTGGATTGGAAGGCTCACTCGTCCATGCGGCCCAGCCTCCAAGAAACCAGCGAACGTCGACACCCGCGTGCCGCAACAGGAGATAGGCAACCCCGGCATCGGAACTCGTAGCATCCGCCCCATAGATGACAAACGTGTCGCCGAGATTCAAAGGATTCGCTGGACGGAGGCCAAACCGGGCAAGCTCAGCTCGCAAATCCTCCCGAGTCCGTGGGCCG
>Ga0210123_1000129_pt1 | contig 49615 bp, 17 predicted proteins | sample Muzzi_PWB_D2_FD_185535 | JGI IMG/M metagenome (GOLD analysis project Ga0210123, IMG submission 185535) | Wetland microbial communities from San Francisco Bay, California, USA, that impact long-term carbon sequestration - Muzzi_PWB_D2 (SPAdes) | ecosystem: Environmental > Aquatic > Marine >... | reverse complement strand
ATTCGAGGGCCAGCGGCGGCGGCGGCGGCGCGTCCTCGGCCGCCTGGGCCCGGGCGCCGGCGGGCAGGAGCGTGGCGAGGAGCACGAGGGCGGTGGCGGCGATGGCGGATCGACGGTTCATGGGCTTTCCTCCGGTCGGGGACCAGATTGTACCCGGCCCCGGTCTGTCCGCGGCCGGCCGCGTCTCCTGAGTTACGATGCGCGGGCCATGAAAGAACGCCTCGGAGCCATTCTGCACCCCGGTCAGGAGCGCTACCTGGAGCGCTTGCAGCCACCTCGCGATGCCCTGCTTTCCGAGATGGAGCGCGTCGCCGCCGAGGACGGCATTCCGATCTCCGATCCGGAGGTTGGCCGCCTGCTCCAGGTCCTCGCCGTGGCGAGCGGTGCGCGGCGGATTCTGGAGCTGGGCACCGCCATCGGTTACGGCGTGGTGCTCCTCGCCCGGGCGGCGCCCGAGGCCCGGGTGGTGAGCGTCGATCGCGACGCCGCGATGCTCGAACGCGCCCGGGGCTATGTGGACCGGGCGGGGGTGGGGGAGCGTGTGGAGCTGGTTCGCGGCGAGGTGCTGGAGGTGCTCGATGGGCTGAACGTGCCCTTCGACCTGGTGTACGTGGACGCTGAGAAGCTCGAGTACCGGATCTATCTGGATCGCATCCTGGACTTGATGCCGGTGGGCGGGACGATGATCTTCGACAACCTCCTCTGGAAGGGGCGGGTCGCCGAGCCGCCGGAGGACGAGGACGATCGGGTGGCGGATGCGTTGCGGGCGTTCAACCCGTACATGATGATCCACCCGCAGCTCGTGTCGCAGATCCTCCCGATCGGCGACGGAGTGGGGATCGCCACGAAGCGGAACCCGACGATGCGGGAGCTGGGGGGGCCGTTCTAGGTCCCCCCTCGAACCCCCCGTCCCCCTTCTCTCCCCCGAGGGGAGAAGGGGGCGCCCCCTCCCGGCCCTGGTGCTTCGGTGGGCTTGGTCGGGTGGGTGGGTGCTGTTGTGGTCCGAGGGTGTTCGCTCCTCCCCTTGAAGCGACCGCACCCGGACCTGTGCCGGCCGATGGTTGGAACGGGGAACCCGCTTCCCCCGACACCAAGCCCTCCGGCCCGGAGCCCCCTCGGAGCCACTGGTGACGGGGCTTCCGTGGAATATCAGCGCTTTCGAGAGCGGTTTTGTCAAACAACGATGACCCTGTTCGAGGATACCCCGCTGGAGGACGCGGGCGCCGAGCGCAGCCCGCACGATCAAGAGGCCGCCGAGGAACCGGTCCGGCCGGGGCGGCGGCTGAGCGAGGCCGCGCCCTGGATCGCCGCGTTCTTGGGCGGGATCGGCGGCATCGGGGCGCTCGGCTATCTGCGGGGCAGGTACCAGCGCAACACGGTCTTCCTCCCGGATAAGCACCCCGACGGCGTGCTCGATCCGGGAGGCCAGGGGCTCGACGCCCAGGACGTCTGGTTCCGCGCTCCCGGCGGGCCCGATCTCCACGGCTGGTGGGTCAGTCATCCGGAGGCGTCGGGCACGATCCTCTACTGTCACGGCTCGAGCGGCTCGGTCGCCCATCGGGTCGGGATCTTCCGGGAGCTCCAGGACCTCGGGTTGAGCGTCCTCGCGTTCGACTATCGGGGCTACGGCCGGAGCGCCGGCGTGCCCAGCGAGGCCGGCCTGTTCGCCGACGCGCGGGCGGCCTACGACCACCTGGTGGGCCCCCTCGGCGCCTCCCCGGCCGAGCTCCTCCTCTTCGGGCACTCCCTGGGTGGCGCGGTCGCCATCGACGCCGCGCTCGATCGCCCGGTCGCCGGCCTGGTGATCGAGTCGTCGTTCACCAACCTCAAGGACATGGCCCGGGCGCTCTATCCCCAGGCGCCGCTCCACCTGATCACCCGCAACGAGTTCCGGTCTATCGAGAAGGTGGCCGCCCTCGGAATGCCGAAGCTGTTCATCCACGGCACCGCCGACGGCACGGTGCCGTTCGAGGTGGGACGGCGCCTGTTCGAGGCGGCTGCCGCACCGAAGGACTTCTTCGTGGTGGAGCGGGCCGGCCACAACGACGTCCACCTCCACGGTGGCACCGCCTATTACCAGCGGATCGCCAGCTTCGTCGAACGGTGTCTCGACGGCTCGCGGACGCCCTGAACTCCTTCGTTTGGAGACTCAGCGCGCGGGCCCGACGCTCGCGAGCTCGTGACGCACGGCGATGAGCTCGCGCCGGAGCTCTCGTGCGCTCGCCGGCCGGCGTACCGGGTCCCGGTCGAGGGCACGCTTCAACAACTGTTCGAGGGGCTCCGGGCACTCGGGGCGGAGCGTACGAACCGGCGGGACCAGGGCTCTGCGGATGCGGTCCAGGGTGCTCGCCCGGTCGCCGGTTCGGAAGACCTTGCTGCCGGTGAGCGCCTCGTGGAGAACCAGGCAGAGGGCCCAGACGTCGAGCTCCGGTCCGGGCGGCTCCCCTTCGGCCACCTCCGGAGACAGATAGCTGAGGGTTCCCACCAGCCGATCGCCCTGGGTCTGCGCGCTCGGGGTCTCGCGCCAGATGGAGGTCGGGGGCAGCTCCGCGTCCAGGTCGACGGTCGAGCTGGTGCCTCCGGCGTCGCCCCGCGTGTCCAGGTGGAGGCGGGCGATGCCGAAGTCGGTCAGCTTCGGCGTGGCGTCGCCGGCGAACCCGATGTTCGACGGTTTCACGTCCCGGTGCAGGATGTCCTGGGAGTGGAGGGTCTCGAGGGCATCCGCGATGGCGATGCCGATCTCGATCACCTCGAGCGGATCGAGGGGCCCTTGGGCGAAGCGGCGGTCGAGAGTGCCTCCTTCCAGGTACTCCAGGATGAGGAGCGGCGTGCCGCGCCAGGTCTCGAAGCCGTGGATGGCGGCCAGGTGGGGGTGGCTCACGGCGGCGGCGGTCCTCGCCTCACGGCGCAGGCGCATGGCGTCCTCGGGCGAGACCCGGCGTAGCGTCTTGACCGCCACCGGCCGCCCCAGGGAGAGGTCGACGGCCCGGTAGACCACACCCATGCCGCCCGATCCCAGGCGCTCTTCGAAGCGGAGCTTGCCCGGCAGCACGTACGGTACCGGCGCCTGCTCCAGCGGGTCGGAGCAGGTGGTGCAGAGTGGTGTCCTCGGCAGGAAGATGCGACCACAGCTCAGGCACTCGCGCGCGACCTCCGCGGTCGGCAGCAGGGCTCCCGCCGCCCGGGGGCCGGAGCCGGCGCGCCGGCGGATCTGGTGAAGCTCCAGGGCCGCCGCCGCCGCGTCGGCGATCGTCTCCAGGAGCTCCAGGTCCTCCCGCAGGAAGGGGAGGCCGCTCCGTTTGTCTCCGAGCACCAGGATGCCGGCGACCCGGCCGTCCGTGCCCACCAGGGGGACGAGCAGCACCGCACCACTGTCGACCAGCCAGTGGCGGTTTCCGGCCGGCAACCGCGATGCGGGGGAGGATCGGTCTTCGAGGTCCACCAGCAGGGGCTCGGAGCCGCCGGCGAGGAGCGTCATCAGGGCCGACGACGCGTCGAGCGGGCGGACGCGCTCCCGGGGGTCGGCGTAGACGCCCCGCTCCTCACGCTCCAGCAGCAGGGCGACCGTCTCCAGGTGGAGAGCGCGGTCGATGCCGGCCGTCACCAGGTCCGCCAGGTCGGCCTCGGAGCCGGTCCACCGGATCTGGTCCCGGAGCAGGCTCAGGATGCGCCAGGCGTCGTGCTGCTCGCGGAAGAACCGGCGGTCGAGGGCTTCGAGCAGGTGCTTGCGGTAGCCGATCACGAACAGCCCGAGGGCGCTCGCCGCGAGCAGCGCCACCAGGCTCACGCCCGAGAGCACCTCGCGCACCGTGCTCTCCCGGTGGATCCAGAGGAAGACCGCGAGCACCGTCAACGGGATCGCCGCCAAGGCGCTCACGGCGGAGCGGGCCAGGCCGTACTGGATCGCCCGGCGCGCGATCAGCCGCACGTCGAGCACCTTCTGCTGGAGCACCGCGTAGGCGGTGGTGATCGGCGCCATCAGGGCGCAGGGCAGGAGGAAGAGGACCGTCCAGGCGGTCTGGAAGCGCGCGTGGTCGCTCAGGAAGCGATCGAACGGGGGTACCACGATCTCCAGCATGATCGCCGCGATCGGCAAGCCGAAGCCGATTCCCAGTCCGGTGAGGAAGAGGCGGACCCGGCGCCGCTCGACGAGGCCCGCGGCCTTCAGCCGAAGCGCCAGGAAGACGACGCCGAGCAGGGTCAGGCCGAGCACCAGGGAGTAGAAGAGCGACTCCTCCGAGTCTCGCAGCAGAGGGGCCAGGAGACCGCTCTCGATCCCGGTGCGGCCGGTGAGGCGTGCGTGGCCGAGGACCAGGTTGGCGGAGAAGAGCACCACACCGATGGTGCCGCTGGTGGCGATGGCGACGGACGCGATTCGGCGGACGAACGGTGGGGTGTGGGCCTTCGGGAACCGGGCCACGAACAGCCAGAAGAACAGCGGGAACAGGGCGTCGATCTCGGAGTGGAGGAGGACGAGGGCGCCCTGCTCCGCGGGAGGGCCGAGGGCCGCGGCCAGCCACCGGACCGGGCGGTTGGCGAACGCGGCGGCGAAGGTCAGGTAGCCGGCGCCGAGGTACAGAGCGCGCCGGTCCTGACGGCCGACCACGAGCAGCACGACGCCGACGGCCGCGTATGCGATGAGCATCGCCGCCGGGGCAAAGGCCGGGACCGGGGACGGCGGGGCTCCGGGGCCGACCGCAAGACCGGCGAAGGCCGCGGCCACCTTGGCGGCGGCCACGGCGACGACGAATCCGAAGGCCAGTCGTCCCGGTCGTTCGTTCACCTGGTTCGCCCTTCGTTCTCAGCCCCGCGATCGACGGTCGGGAGCGCCGGGCGATCCGCCGGTGTGTCGTGGCGAGCGGTCAGCCCCCGTTCGGCGGGCAGTACTCGGTCTGCGAGGTGACCTCGACCGACAGCGCGGCGCTCGTGAAGTCGTCGACTCTGATGATCGTATCCCCTCGCTCGGCGGCCTTCTGGGCGGCCAGCCGGCCCACGGCCCGCAGGCGCTCCAGGACCTCGACCGCCTCCTGCTCCCAATGCTTTTCGGCCTCACGCTCCAGGATACCCCGGTATCGGCCGCGGAGGGCTCGAACCGCCTCGCGCGAGACTCTCATGGAGCCCGCACCGTGGCCGAACGCCACGTACATCTGACCCAGCGCGTCGTCGATCAAGCTCATTTGCCGACCTCCTCGATTCGTTGGACAGAGGGTTCTTTGGAACGAGGATGGCAGGCAGAGCCACAATCCGTCCAAGAGCAATATGCACATGGACGGGGTGATGGCAGGTGCGAAGCGGCGCCGTGCTCATGGAACCGCGTGCTCAGTACTTGACGGTACAGCCGTAGGGCTTGGTGTTCGCCGGGTCGACCGGGTGGCCCTGGGCGTGGGCCTCGAGGGCCGCCGCGACGTAGTTCGTGCGCTTGGCCGGCGGCTGCCGGCCCAGGGGATCGGCGTCGATGGCGCCCTCGTAGATCAGGATGCCCTCTTCGTCGATGACGAACATGTGGGGCGTGGTTTTGGCGTCGTACGCGTGGCCCACCGCACCGGTCGGGTCGAAGAGCACCGGGTAGTCGATCCCGTACTTGGTGTCGTAGGCCCTGTGCTCGGCAGCGCTCATGGCATCGACGTGCTCCGGGTTCGAGCTGTTGATCGCCAGCCACACCACGTCGAAGCGGTGGGCGAGGCCGATCATCGTCTTCTCCTTGGCGTGACGCTCGGAGAACGGGCACTTCGGGTTGATCCACTCCAGGACCACCACCTGCCCCCGGTAGTCCGCCAGGGAGTGCTCCTGGCCGTTCAGGTCGGTCAGGGTGAACCCGGGTGCCGGGTCTCCGACGATGACCGACGCCGCGGCGACCGAGGCCAGGGTCACAGTGGCGGTGACGAGCACCAGGGCGATCGCCAGGATGCGGAGCGAGGGGCGGACGTGGACCATGGAAGAGACCTCCTGGAATGTGTCGGTCTGGTGGTTCGGGGACGCGTCGATCGGATCGGTGAATTATCCCACGGCCGCCGGCGGTCCGGTCCGGTCCGCCTCGGCGTCCGGGCTCTGGGCGCGCCGCGGGGACTCCTCCGGCGCGGGAGCTCGCGCCCGCAGGCGACCCCGGTCGGCGAGCCAGACCGTGGACACCGCGGCGGCGAGGAGCGCGATCATCAGGACCGCGCGCAGCGTCTGGCTTCGGCTCCGGCGCCGGAGCCAGGCCACCAGGGCGGTGATCAGGAGCGCCAGCTCGACGAAGGCGAGGTACTCGGTGCGCACGCTCGCGGAGAGCAGGTAGAGGAGCCAGAAGATGGTCAGCGCCGCGACGAAGCCCAGGGCCTGGCGCGTGCGCTCGGAGGCGCCGTCCCGCGACAGCGCGGCCATCCCGGAGACGACGAACCCCCCGGCGAGCCAGGGGAGCCCCAGGCCGAGGCCGACGGCCGCCGCCACCAGGACGGTCGCGAGGTCGCCGCCGGCGGCGGCCCGGGCCAGCGCCGTCGAGGCCGGCGGTACGGGCCAGGACAGAGCCAGGAGCGGCGCGAGCGCCCCGGCGACCGCGGCGGGGCCGGTCCCCAGGCCCCGGGAGGAGAGGCGGGCCTCCGCGTTGCCGACGAAGCCCCACAGCCAGAGGACGAGGCCGAGGGAGACCAGGGCGAGGGCGGCGAGCGCCGTCGGCTCGTCCAGGTGGGCGCCCGAGGCGACGACCGCCGCCGCGCCGCGCCCCGGCACCGAAGTCAGGGCGAAGAGGGCCAGCAGCAGCGAGCCGGCCACGGCTCCGGCGCAGGCGGTCGCGCCCAGGGAGAGGGCGGGTCTGGTCGCCGGGGTGGCGAGCCCCCGGAACCCCGCCAGGAACGCCAGCAGGAGCGCCAGGGCACCCGGCGTCAGGGCGAGGAGCAGCCCGCCGGCGAGGCCGCCGAGCACCACCGCCACGAGGTCGGTCCGCGCGCCGCCGCCCTCGGCTTCGTCGATCTCCGCGCCGATCTGTGCGGGGACCGCGCGGCGCGCCTCGATCGCGTGGGGTGTGCCGAGGTTGGTGACCGTCCAAGCGAACGGCGTCGTCCGCGGTGCCTCTTCGAGGCGGCGGCGCAGCTCGAGCGGCACGCGGAAGAGCAGGTGGTCTCCCGTCTGCTCGCGGCTCGGCGCGCCGGTCTCGAACAGCTCGTGGTGCTCGAGGAAGATCTCCGGCTCGAGGCCCGGCTCCGGCTCGACGCCCTTCACCGTCACCAGCAGGGTCGGCCGCTCCAGGTCGGAGACGTCGAGCACGGCGTCGGTGGTGATCCCCGGCAGCTCGGCCACCGGCCGGGGGAGGCGGCTCCGCCAAGCGTCGAGGAGGGGGGCCGTCTCGGGATCGATCTCCGGTGCGGGGGCCTCGCCCGCGGCCCGGCCGGCGAGGGGCTGGTCGAGCCGCAGCGTGTAGCGGTAGGGCACGCAGTCGACCTCGCACACCAGGTAGTCGAGCGTGATCGACAGCTCCAGGCGTTCCTCCCCCGGGGCGGCGAGCATCGCGTGCACCGGGTAGACCACCTCGTGGGCGTAGCCGAAGGCCACCAGGCCGCCCGGCAGCTCATAGCGGTCGGGTGCGGGGAAGAGGAGCTCCACGTCCCCCAGCTCCGGGGTCGCGGTGGTGTCGATGACCGGCGGGAAGCCGGCGTCGCCGCTGTTCTTCCAGTAGACGTGCCAGCCCGGCGCGAGCGTGAAGTGGAGCCCCAGCCAGAGCTCGCCGTTCGCCGGCGCCACCAGGTACGGGCTGACGAGGCGGACCCGGGAGTGGGGGTTCTCGTTCCACGGCGAGGCGGCTGCCGCCGCCGGGCGGGTGGAGGCCAGCAGGCCCAGGGAGACCAGGACGAGCGCGACCAGGGCCGTCGCGGCGGGGGTGGATCTGCTGAAACGGGCTCTCATCCCGGCGATCTTACCGGCGAGGTCAGTTTTCGTCGTCAGCGCCCGCGCCCAGCCAGGCGTCGAGGTGGGACCGTTGCTCCGGGGTCGGCTCCGGGACCAGCTCCAGCTTCCAGGTCTCCTCCGGCTTTTCGCCGAAGGTCGCCGGGATCTCGATCAGCCGCTCGCGGCGGGCCACCGTCACGGTCACGTGCTGGCCCGGGCGGAAGGCCTTGAGGCGCTTCTCGAGGCCGTCGGGCGGCACGCGGAAGCCGTCGATCGCCAGGATCTCGTCGTCCACGTTCAGGCCGGCCTCGTAGGCGGGGGTTGCCCTCGGCACCTGGGTGATCACCAGGCGCCCGCCGTCGACCTCGGTCTGGATGCCGAGCCAGCCGGCCGGCTCCTCGTCCTTCTCTTCGGGATCGACCTCCGGGTCGGCGAAGCGCAGCCCGTACCACTCGAGGGCCTGGGAGTAGTCGAGCTCCTCGGTCGAGTCGATGGCCCGATCGATGAGCGCGTCGAGAGAGCGACCGGCCGTCTCCTCCAGGATCTCGCGCATCTCCGGGCCGGTGAAGCCGGCCACCGCGGTGCCGCCCGGGCCGGCGGACGCCGAGCCGGCTCCGAAGCGTTGCCAGGCCAGGCGCAGCGCGTCGTCGAGGCTCTGCCGGCCGCCGGTGTAGCGGCGGATCGTCGTGTCGAGGAGGAACGCGACCACCGCCCCCTTGGTGTAGTAGCTGATGGCGGTGTTGACGGAGCTTTCGTCCGGGCGGTAAAGCTTGATCCAGGCGTCGAAGGAGGCGAGGTCGAGGGGCTGGACCTTGCGGCCCGGAGTCGTCTGAAGGCGCTTGATGTGGTGCGAGAGCGCCGCCAGCGCCTCGTCACGGGTCGAGAGCCCCGCCCGGTGGACCATCATGTCGTCGTAGTACGAGGTCACGCCCTCGACCAGCCAGAGGTTGCGCGTGTAGATCTCCCGCTCGTAATCGACCGAGGCCAGCTCGAGCGGTCGGAGCCGCTTGACGTTCCAGGCGTGGAACAGCTCGTGGGCGACCAGGCCGAGCCACTCGAGGTACCCCTTGCGGGTGCCCATCTTCCAGCGGCTGGTCATGAGCACCGTCGACTCGGCGTGCTCCAGGCCCCCCCGGGCCTCGACGATCAGGTTGAGGAACAGGAACTCCTCGTACGGCAGCTCGCCCCAGAAGGCGCGCTGGGCGCGGACGATCTTGGCCACGTCGGAGACCGCCTTCTCCCCCTCCCAGGGTCCGGCCTCGCCGTGGGAGAGCACCCGGTGGGGCACGCCGTCGACCTCGAAGTCGTAGAGCGTGCCGTTGCCGGCGTAGATGGGTGAGTCGACGAGCGTCTGAAAGTCGCGGGCGAAGTAGGCGTGGGGCTCGGTCTCGACCGGCTCTCCCGGCGCCGCCGGCTGGGTGAGCGGATCGAGGGAGGTCGCCGAGCGGGACCACCCGTCCGGCAGCTCCAGGCGCACCTGGTACGTGGCCGGCGCCGGCCCGTCGGCTCCAGCGGGAACCAGGTAGGTGGCGGCGCCGTTGAGCAGCGCGAAGTCCCGGTCCACGAAGTTGGTGCGGACGGTGAGCTCGCGGCAGTAGAGGCGGTAGCGCACCACCGCCGGCTGGCCTCCGGTGGCGACCCGCCAGCGGTTCTTGGCGGTCTTCTCGACCGCCAGCGCCTGGCCGTCGAGGCTTTCGGCACGCACCGCCTCGACGTGGCGCGCGTACTCGCGCACCAGGTAGGAGCCGGGCGTCCAGACCGCCATCATCAGCTCGAGGTCACCGGGGTCCTCCTCGCCGGCCGTCGGCCGGGACGGCCTCGGTGACGGCCCAGGGTAGAGAGCCTCGACCTCCACCAGGTGGCTCGCGGGCTCGGGGATGCGGAGGGCAAACGCGACGGGCTGTCGGCTCAAGGTGGCGTGGATCGGCAGGGTGAAGAGTCCGAGGAGCACGAAGGTTGCTGCGGGCGTGCGGGAGCGGAGCATGCGGGCAGAACCTTATCCTATTCGGCGTATGGCTCCCCACACGGACCCCCTGCGCGCCGCCTCGTGGGCGGTCGTCGTTCGGCCGCGGGCGGGCCACCGCGGGGCGCAAACGGTTAGACTGCCCTGCCGGAGGTGAACCCATGACCAACCCAGCCGACTCGCTCCAGAAGCAGCTCAACGACACCATCCGCGCCGCCTCGCCGGCGCTCGCCGCGGCGCTCTCGCCCCTCGGGTTGCGGGCCGCGTTTCCCCAGGACATCCCCTTCCAGGCGGCCCAGGCCCGCCAGAAGGCCTACAACGGCACCATCGGCCAGATCACCGACGGCCACGGCGGGGCCGTGCCCTTGCCGTCGATGGCCGCGGCCCTCGGGGGCCTGGGCGAGGCGGACCGCAACCGGGCGCTCCTCTACTCCCCGGTCGAAGGCATCGCCGCCGTCCGCGAGCTCTGGCGCCGCTGGCAGCGGGACCGGATCGACGACACCGGCGACATCGGAGGTCACGCGGGCGGCGCGGAAGCCCTGCATTCGACCCTGCCGCTGGTCACCGTCGGGCTGACCCACGGCCTGTCGTTGGTCGCCGACCTCTTCGCCGGGGCGCCGGACGGCCGTCCCCGGGCGGTGGCCGTGCCGCAGCCGTTCTGGGGCAACTATCGCCAGGCGTTCGCCCTGCGCACCGGAGCGCGGATCGTCTCGGCGCCGGCCTACCAGGACGGCCGGTTCAACCCCACGGCCCTCCAGGAGGCCCTGGCCGGTGCCGACCTCGCGCCCGGCGAGCCGGCCCTGGCGGTGGCCAACTTCCCGTCGAACCCGGGCGGGTACTCGCCGACGCCCGAAGAGCGGGAGCTGGTGGTGGCCTCGCTGGTGGCGGTGGCCGAGGAGCGCCCGCTGGTGGTGGTCGCCGACGATGCATACGCCGGCCTGGTCTACGAGGAGGGGATCCCCACGCGGTCGATGTTCTGGGACCTCCAGGGGCGTCATCCGAACCTGGTTCCGGTCAAGGTCGACGGCGCCACCAAGGAGCTCTCGTTCTTCGGCGGCAGGGTCGGGTTCCTCACCTTCCCGTTCGAGCCGGACAGCCCGGTGGCCAAGGCTCTCGAGAGCAAGGTCAAGTGCCTGGTCCGGGCGGCGATCGGCTCGCCGGTGGCCGCCAGCCAGGTGATCCTGATGGCGTCCCTCGGCTACGACGGGGTCGGCGCGGAAGTCGAGCGGGTGCGGCGGCTCCTCGCCGGGCGCTACCGGGCGCTCCGGGGCGCCCTCGACGGGGTCGACCCGGAGCACCTCCGGCCGCTGCCCTTCAACTCGGGATGCTTCGCGCTGGTCGAGCTCGGCGAGGCGCCGCGCGCCGCCGGCCTCGGGGCCGACACCGTCCGCCGCCATCTCTTGGACGCCGAGGACGCCGGGCTGGTGTCGATCGGCGAGCGGTTCCTGCGCATCGCCCACTGCTCGGTCGACGAGGCGGACCTGCCGGAGCTGGTCCGGCGGTTGGCGCGCGGCGTGGCCGATCTCGTGGCGCGTCGTGGTGCCGGGAGCGTCCGAGGGTGACCGGACCGATCGACCCCATCCTGGTCGTCCTCGCCTACGGGGCCGTCGCCGCCGGCGTCTCGATGGCGGGTGCGCTGCCGCTGGTGGGGAGGGAGTCGCTGCCCATCCGCTGGCTCGGCTGGGCCAACGCTCTGGCGGGCGGGATGATGATCGGCGCGGCCTACGTGCTCTCCGTCCACGCCGACAGCACGATCGATCTCGGCCTGGGCGCCCTCGCCGGGATCCTCTTCATCCACTGGGTCCACTCCCGGGCCGGGATGGCCGAGCTCGAGCTCGATCAGGTCGACCGGGGCGAGTCGGTCTACGCCTACCAGGTGCTCTTCATGGGCGCCCTCCACGCCGGCTGGGAGGGCATGGCGATCGGTGCGGCGGCGGCGGTCGAGCTGCGCTTCGGCATCTTCATGGCGCTCGCCCTGGCGGTCCACAACATCCCCGAAGGGACGATCCTCTGCGCCGTGCTCCGGGCCCAGGGGGTGACCCTGCCGTCCGCCGCCGTCCTGGCCGTGGCGGTCAACGTGCCCCAGGTGCTCTTCGGCGTGGCCACGTACGCGGTGCTGGTCGCCGCCCCGGTGGCCGTGCCCACGGTGGTCGGCTTCGCCGTGGGGGCTCTGCTCGACCTGATGCTCGTCGAGCTCCTGCCCCAGTCCTACCGCCAGGCGGGCAAGGTGAGCATCGCCCTGGTGGCGGCGGTGGCCATGGGTCTGGTGGTCTTGATGGAAGGGATCTTCAGTTGAGTGGCCAACCGGGCCGCCGGCCGGGCGAGAGCACCCCGAAGGAGGACGCATGGTCGCGGACTGGCTGATCGTCGGCTTCTACGCCCTGTTGACCGCCCTGGCGACGGGGCTGGGGGCCCTGCCGTTCCTCTTCGTCCGTTCGGTCTCGAAGCGGGCCGTGGCCTACTCGAACGGCATCGCCGCCGGGCTCATGCTCGGCGCCTGCTTCGGGCTGATCCGGGAGGGTACGGCGTACGGTGACTGGCAGACCGTGGTCGGCGCGGTGCTCGGCATCGGCTTCATCCTGGTGACCGAGCGCTGGCTCGATACGTCGCAGATCGGCCTCCACCAGGTGGGCGCCGGCAGGGACGGCAAGACGGCCAAGCGGATGATTCTGATCGTCGTCGTCATGACCGTCCACTCGATCGCCGAGGGGGTCGCCGTCGGCGCCTCCTTCGGCGGCGGCATGACCCTGGCGGCGGTGATCACGATCGCGATCTTCGTGCACAACGTGCCGGAGGGCGTGGCGATCAGCGCGGTGCTCCGGCCGGAGGGGGTGAGCGTATTCCGCTGCGCGCTCTGGAGCATCTTCTCGTCGCTCCCCCAGCCGATCCTGGCGGTGCCGGCCTTCCTGTTCGTCGAGGCCGTCCAGCCGGCTCTGCCCTACAGCATCGGCTTCGCCGCCGGCGCCATGGTCTTCATGGTGTTCATGGAGCTGCTGCCCGAGGCGTTCGAGGACGCGCCGCGGGCCGGCATCGGGCTCGTCACCAGCGTCACGCTGCTGGCGATGGTCCTCTTCCAGCGCTTCCTCTAGAGGAGGTGAGCTCAGGGTGGGCGACGCCGCGGAGCGACCGCCCGCCAACGCCATGACCCTCGGCATCGCCATCGTCTTCGGCCTGGTGCTCGCGGCCGGGGTGCTTTTCGCGACCGAGTGGGTGCCGCCGGAGATCACCGCCCTCGGCATCGCCGTGGCGCTGGCGCTCCTCGAGCCCTGGACCCTGGTCACCCCGGCCGAGGCGATCTCCGGCTTCGCCAGCCCGGCGACGGTGGCGGTGCTCGCCATGTTCATCCTGAGCGAGGGGGTGCGGAGGACCGGCGTCGTCGGCCGCGTGGGGCGCCGCCTCGCGCGCCTGACTCTGGGGAGCGAGCGGCGCCAGCTCGCGGTCACCCTCGGCCTCGGTGGGCCCCTCGCCGGAGTGGTCAACAACACGCCGCTGGTCGGCGTCCTCATCCCCCTGGTGGTCGACCTGGCGCGGCGGAGCCGCACCTCCCCGTCGCGCCTGCTCCTCCCCCTCTCCTACATCTCCATGCTGGGCGGCATGCTGACGCTGCTCGGCACATCGACCACGCTCCTGGCCTCGGACCTCTCCCGCCGCTTCCTCGGCCACCCGATGGGCCTCTTCGAGCTCACCCCTCTGGGGGTCGTGGTGCTGGTGGTGGGGGCGCTCTACCTGGGGACCGTGGGGCGGCGGCTGGTGCCCGAGCGGATTCACCCGGAGGAGGACCTGATCGGCAAGTTCCGCTTGGGGGAGACCCTCCACCGGGCCCGGGTCGAGGGGGGCTCGCCGCTCGAGGGCTTGACCTTGAAGCAGGGCCAGCGGGGCGAGGACTGGGACCTGGACGTGCTCCAGATCGTCCGCGGCCGGGCGGTCTACCTGGGGCCGACCACCGACCAGACCGTCCGGGCGGGGGATCTCCTCACCCTCCGTGCGGACGCCGCCGAGGCCGAAACCTTCGCCCGGGAGAAGGGCTTGCGCGTGCTGCCGCGGCGTCGCCTCACCGACGCGGCGTTCGTCGAAGGCGGCCAGACGATCGTCGAGGTGACGGTGGCGCCCGACTCGGACCTCCGGGGCAAGAGCGTGGTGTCGAGCGACTTCCGCAACCGCTACCACGGCACCGTGCTCGCCGTGCGGCGGGGCGACCGCGTGCTGCCGGAGCGGATCGAGACGCGGGAGCTTCGCGAGGGCGACTCCCTGCTGGTCCTGATGGAGCTCGCCAAGCGGGCCGCCCTCGAGGCGATGCCGGGGGTCGTGGTGACCCGGGTGACGCCGATGGAGGAGGGGCTCCGGGAGCCGAGCGCCGAGGAGGAGGCGGCGCGGCGCCGGACACCGGTCGCCTTGGGGATCGTCGCCGCGGTGATCGCCGTCGCGGCCCTCGGCGTGGTGCCGATCGCGATCACCGCCCTGGGGGGCGTCGTGCTCATGGTCGCCACCCGTTGCCTGCGGACGAGCCAGGCCTACGAGGCGGTGAGCTGGAATGTCATCTTCCTTCTCGCTGGGCTCATCCCGCTCGGCCTCGCCATGGAGCGGACCGGCGCCGCCCGGGTGCTGGCGGACCTGCTGCTGGACGGGGTCCTGGGTCTGGTCTCGGATCCGACCGGGGCGGCGATTCTGGCGCTGGCGGCGTTCTATCTGGGCACCGCTCTCCTGACCAACCTCGTCAGCAACAACGCCAGCGTCGTGCTCATGATCCCGGTGGCGATCGACGCCGCGGCGCGGATCGGTGCCGACCCCTTCCCGTTCGTGGTCGCCGTGACCTTTGCCGCCTCGACGGCGTTTCTGACCCCGGTCGGCTACCAGACCAACCTCATGGTCTACGGCCCCGGCGGCTACCGGTTCAGCGACTACGCACGGGTCGGCGGTCCGCTTCAGCTCCTGCTGGCGGTGGTGACGCCGCTGGGCATTGCGTTGATCTGGGGGTTGTAGAGGCGGGTACCGGAGGCCGGCTCGGTAGGGTGCGCTACCCGACCGCACCAGGCCATGGTCCGGTGCGCTGAAGCGCACCCTACTTACGCCTCCGGGTCCTCTTCCGCGTAGATCGGGAGCACCGGGTTGGCGGCGTGCTCGTAGACCACCGAGGTCTCGATCCGCGCCACCTCCTCGCGGGTGGTGAATGCCGAGAGCGCCAGCTCGCGCAGGTGGTCGAGGTCCCGCACCGCCACGTGGAGCAGGAAGTCGGCCTCGCCGGTGACGTGGTAGAAGGCCACGACCTCCGGCAGCGACAGGGCGTGGGCGCGGAATCCCTCCACCTGGGAGCGGGCGTGGCGCGATAGGCTGACCGACACCAGGGCCTCGACGCCGATACCGATGGCGTGATGGTCGAGGTGGGCGTGGAAGCCGCGGAAGTAGCCGTCCTCCTGGAGGCGCCGGACGCGGACGAGGCAGGACGACGGGGCGAGCCCTACCCGGGTCGCCAGCTCCTTGTTGGGGAGCCGTGCATTCTTCTGGAGCTGGCGGAGGATCTCGGCGTCGGTTCGGTCGAGGGGGCGCATTGCCGAATGATACCGAACTCAATTCGTCTGTTGGTCGAAACGGTCGACATTTCTCCTATGGTTCTCCTGTCTGACGAAAGAAAGGAGCTACCAGTGGCGAAGTCGAGCGAAACTCGTGCGGTGCATGCAGGGCGTCATGATCTGAAAGAGCTGGGGGTCCACGCGGTGCCCCTCGATCTTTCGAGCACCTATCCCGTCTGCGATCTGGAGGCGGGGGTCGCCAGCATCGATTCCCTGGCCGCGGGCGGCCAGCCGAAGGGGAGCTCGATCTACGCTCGACTCCACAACCCGACGGTGGCGCGGTTCGAGAGCGCCCTGGCGGAGCTCGAAGGCACCCTCGAAGCGGTCGCGTTCGCTTCCGGCATGGCGGCGATGACGGCGGCGCTTCTGGCGGTGTCGATGGAGGGCAAGCGCCACGTGGTGGCGGTGCGGCCGCTCTACGGCGGGAGCGACCATCTGCTCGCCTCCGGGCTGCTCGGTCTCGAGGTCGACTGGGTGAAGGCCGAGGAGATCGCGGCTGCGCTCAGAGCGGACACCGCGCTGGTGATCATCGAAACTCCGGCCAACCCGACCCTCGATCTGGTCGACATCCGGAAGGCCGCCGAGGCGGCGGGAAGCGTGCCACTCCTGGTCGACAACACGTTCGCCACCCCGATCCTCCAGCGGCCGGCCGAGCTGGGGGCGACGATGGTGCTCCACAGCGCCACCAAGTTCCTCGGCGGCCACGGCGACGTGGTCGGCGGCGTGGTGGCGACGGACGGGGAGTGGGCGTGCAAGCTTCGCCAGGTACGGGTGGCGACCGGCGGCATCCTCCATCCGCTGGCGGCGTACCTCCTGGTGCGTGGTCTGCCGACCTTGCCGATGCGGGTGGAGCGGGCGCAGGAGACGGCGACGGAGCTGGCCCGGCGGCTGGAGGGGCATCCGGCGGTGGAGCGGGTGCTCTACCCCGGCATGGGGGAGCACTCGGAGCTGGTGGGCACGCAGATGCGGGGGCCGGGGGCGATCCTGGCGTTCGAGCCGGTGGGCGGGTTCGAGGGGGCACGGAAGGTGATGGAGTCGCTCCGGATGATCACGCCGGCGGTCTCCCTGGGCTCGACGGACACGTTGATCCAGCATCCGGCGGGGTTGACGCACCGGGTGGTGGAGGAGTCGGCGAAGGAGGCCAGCGGGATTTCGGCCGGGTTGCTGCGGCTGGCGGTCGGGCTCGAGGGGGTGGAGGATCTGTGGAAGGACCTGGAGACGGGGCTGGCCGTGGCGTGCACGGTGGAGCCGGCAGGGGCGCCGGAGGCGGTTTTGAGGTAGGAGTCGGTCCTTCTGCGAGGCGTCGCCGGACGGGCGGACGGATACGGATGTGGCCGCTCGCTGCGCTCGCACTTCGGCCGGCACAGGTCCGGTGAGAGGTCGTTCGCTTCGCTCACACTTCGGCCGGCACAGGTCCGGCCGCTTCATTCGAGATTGAGGGTCAGAACCACCCTCTCGGCATGAGGCGGCCGGCCGAGCGGCAAGCGGAGCGCTCGACTCGCCTTCCCGAGCCTGCCCACCCGCCACACCAATCCTCGAAGAGCCGGCCCTCTGGAGCTGAAGTCAATGGTCGCGTAGAGAGTGTGATTGGGGGAGTTTGAGTGGGGGGATGCCTCAGGATCGACCGACGGCGCACCGGAGCGTCGTCAGGCTCTGGTAGTGGGTCATCCCCATGAAGAAGCGGCCGGACCTGTGCCGGCCGAAGTGCGAGCGAAGCGAGCGGCCTTCTTGGTCGGACCGCCCCCCCGTCCAGCGTCAGGGCGAGCTGGGAGAGGGTGTTGCCGGCGTCGATCTGTCTGATGGGCTGTTCATCTGTCGTATGGACTGCGCGTTTCGATCCTTCAATTGTTCAATCATCGTATGGCCCGGCAGGGTCGAGGGGGAGGCCGGGTCAGGCGCGATCCTATTTCATGATTGCTAAACTCTTCTCCATGGTCTCTCCTTCGAGGCTCCGCTGGGTCTGTCTCTGCCTGGGCCTCCTCGACGCCGCGGCCGGTCTTGCCCAGGCAGCCGGCGGGTTGCTTCCGGACGTTCGGGGTGCCGAGCGGGAGCTGGCACGGGCGCGCCACGAGCTCGAGGAGATCGCGGGCGATCAAGGGGAGGAGGCGCCGGCTCTTCCGGTTCTGCCGCGCAGACTCCTAGGCCTCACCGCCCGGCTGGACGCCGTCGCCCGACTGACGGCGGTCGCCCGCGTGGCGGTCGGTCTACGGCTCGAAGCGCTCGAGATGGGCGGCTACCCGTCCACCCCGGAGGAGCTTCCCGCGATCCTTGCGGCGAGGCTCGACGAGATCGAAGGGTTGGAGTACGAGTGGCTGGACGGGCGAGTCCGCCTCAGGTTGCCGTCGAAAGAGGTGCTTTCTCAGTGGCCGGAGGCGCGTCGGGCTTGGCTCGAGCCGCTCTTCCTGTGGGAGCTGCCGGAGCTTGCTGCCGGCGTCGAGGATCGGGGGTCCGACGGCGCGGCGGCCGGCATCGGGCCGGCCGCCGCGAGGGTGCTCTCGCCTCAGGGAACGTCGTAGATGAAGACCACGTAGGAGCCAATCGGGCCGTAGTTCTCGCCCTTGATCCCGTCGTCGGTGCAGTTGAGCCCCGGCTTGATCGACATGGTCGTGTCCACCAAAGTGCAGCCGCTCGGGAAGGTGGCGGCACATTCCCAGTCGCCGGGGCCGGGAAAGAAGTTACAGAAAGCACTCGAGAGGCCGGCGGAGGTCATTTCCGAGGCCAACTCGGCGCCGATCGTGGCGAGGTCGCACGAGGAGGCGGAGACGACGACCGTCGAGAGGGGGCAACCGGTGCCGGTGAACACCCATTCGACGGTGACCGTGTGCTGGGTCGAGGCAGCGGCCGGAGCCGCAAGGGCGACCAGGAGCAGGCAACAGGAGAGGGGGACGAGGACCGTCAAGCTGTTTCGGTACATGTGGTTTCCTCCGGAACGAATCGGTTGCAGGATGACCGAGGCACACGCCCCGGCTGTGCGCGGGTCCAGAAAATAATTAGTAGCGTATCAGATACTAAATCTAAGGACCGCAGGCAACCTCTGAGGCCATGGAACCGCCCTCCGGAGCGCTCAGGGAGTGGTCGTCGGAGGGGCGTCCGCGGGCAGGAAGCCGGTGCGGTCGAAGAGGCCCGGGAGCTCGTCGACTCCGGGGCTGGCGCCTTCGAGCAGGTAGTACCGGAGCACGCCGGTGGCGACCTGCTCGATCCAGACCTCGACCCGGGATGTGGTGAGCTTGGCGAGCGTCGGCCAGAGGTAGCCGTTCGGCTTGGGGCCGACGATGCGGACGAGCACCTCGGTCCGCCCCGGCACGGCGCCGGAGACGCAGAGGGTCTCCGGCAGGCAGGCGGCCTCGGCGGCGCCCTCCCGGGAGCCTCCCGCCTGGTCGGTGATCCGCACGCCGAATCGGAAGCCGGGGAAGTCGGCGTCGGTGAGGAGGTCGGCCGGTGGTGGTGGCGGATCTTCGGGTCCCTTGAGCAGAGTGAAGCGGTCGGCCGCGAGGCCGTCGGCGTCGAGGAAGGTGGCGTCCAGCCGGTTGCCGTCGATGTCCAGCACCAGCGACCCCAGCTCGCGCAGGGAGACGGTCATCGCCGGGTGGTCCAGGGGCCCGGGGCCGATCCTGCCCGAGCTGCCGGCCACCACGTAGACCGCGCCCTCGTGGGGGCTCGGCGCGCCGGTCGGCTTGGCGTAAGCGCCGGTTCCCTCCGGCCGGCCGTCGCCGCCGTCGAGGACCATGGCCGGCGTCAGGGTGTCGGAGCGGCCGTAGTGGCGGTCGAGGAGCAGGCTACGCTCGTAAGCGTGGCTGTGGCCGCCGAGCACCAGGTCGACCCCGCCCGCCTCGAGGATCGGCAGCGCCCGCTCACGCATCTCGATGAGCTGGGCCTCGGTGTCCGAATCGTGGGAGCCCTTGCTATAGGGCGGGTGGTGCCAGAACGCGATCACCCAGCGGGCGCCGGACGCCGCCGCGGCTTCGAGGTCCGCCCGGAGCCACGTGAGCATCGCCCCGTCCGTCGAGCGGTCCACGTCGTGGGAGTTCAGGCAGACGAAGTGGATGTCGCCGTGATCGAAGGAGTAGTAGGCCTCGGTGCCGGAGGGCACGCCGCCGGCCTCGCCGCGGGTGGGCAGGGTGAAGAGGTCGTAGTAGACGCCGCTGCCGGTTTCGGAGTCGGCCGAGCGGCCGTCGTGGTTGCCGAGGGTGGGCCAGAGCGGCAGCGAGCGGAGCTCCTCGGTGTAGGTGTCGAAGACCGCCGCCTGGTACTCGTCCTCGGTGCCGTTGAGGTAGGCGTTGTCGCCCAGCATCAACCAGAGGTCGGCGGGGCGGTCGGCGGCGAAAGCCCGGTAGGCGTCGCGCACCGAGCGGGCCGCGTCGTCCGCGGTTCCCGAGTCGCCGATCACCCAGATGCGGGTCGGGCGCGGCGTGCCCGTGGGCGGCGGCGTGACGAACGAGCCGTTGGGCAAGGGCGCTTCCTCCTCGCCGGTGGGAACGATCGCGTAGTGGACCCGCGTGCCGGGAGAGAGGCCGTCGAGGCCGTCGAGGAAGACCTCGTGATCGGTGCCGAGAGTGTCCTCCTCGGAGGTGTGATCGAGCTGGTCCGGGGCCGGGCCGAAGCGCACCCGGCCGACGATCGGCCCCGCCGTCCGCCAGCGCACCACCGCGCCGGTCGGCGTGACCCGCTGGAGGTAGGGGCCGCGGACGATCTTGAACGGTGGGATGAACAGCGCCCCGGCGGCCGGCTCCGGGGTCGAGCGCTCCTGGTGGCCGCTCGGGCCGGTTCGTGCGGGCGGTTCCAGGGGACCCGCGGGCAGGTCGAGCCGCCCACCCAGCTCTTCGGCCCGCGCCACGAGCGCCGGTACCGGGCCCATGGCGCCGAGGGCGCGACGGAGAGTGTCCAGGGCCTCGGCCGGCCGGCCGGCCGCCTCCAGGGCCCGGGCCCGCTCCAGGTGGAGCTCCGGCCCGGGTGCGGGCGCGGTGTCCACGGCCCGGGCGAACGCCTCGGCCGCCTCGGCCGGGCGGCCCAGCAGCCGGAGCACGCGGCCCCGGAGCACCAGGCCCCGGGCATCGTCCGGCTGCTCGGCGAGAAAGCGCTCCAGGTGGGCCAGCGCTCGCGGATAGTTCCGTTCGGCGAGCGCGACCTCCGCGCGGATCAGGTGGATCTCCGGCAGGCTCACCCGGGCCCCGGAGGCGCTGAGCGTCGCCACGAGCCCTTCGGCCGTCGCGCAGTCGGCGAGGGCCGGCTTCGGATGGCCGAGCAGCAGGTGGAGGGCCGCCCGGTCCACGTAGGGCGAGGGGTCGCCCGGGTCGGCAGCGATCTCGGCGTCCAGGATCGCCAAGCGCTCGTCCCTGCTGGGGTGTGCGAGGACCGGCCCAGCGGCCCAAAGGAGGACCATCACAGCACCGAGCACCCGCCGGAAAATCAAGGTCATCGGACCTCCTGAGTCAGCCACGAATCGGGCCAGGAGCCTACCACCTCGGGCCGGCTCGACTGGCCTCGACGCAGGGTTCGGAGGTCTGCTGACAGGTGGAGGAGCACGAGCGCCGTGGGCCGTGCTCGCTCACCGGCCGTTCGTGTCGACTCGGTCGCCGAAGGACGGCCGACTCTCGGCGTCGGCGATTCCATCCCGGGCTTGCTCGGGACGCTTCGATCTCCAGAGTCTCGTGGACGGCGGGAGACCAAAGAACCCTTTCCATTCAGGCAGCCCGGTCTCGTGTTCGAGGTGTGGCTCGTCCTCCGCCGGTCGCGTCGTTTCTTCCGCCCCGGGCGTGCCCCGCCCGTCGGGGTAGGAGCTCCGGCCGGTCCAAGCCCCCGTCAATCAAGGCTTATCAACTCTTTCAAATGGCCAACTTGATCATTTTGCTTAAATTCCTTGACCGTTCCCGATTGTCATGGATACGGTGTGGCATTCCGCGATCGTTTGCTTTCTGTTTCGTCTGGTCGATGTGATCCGAAGGGGTGGTCTGTTGTGCCTGAAGGTCTGTTGTTGTCTCTATGGCTCGCCGCCGTATCGACGGCCGTTCCGGCCGACCTGCCACCAGCGTTCCGACTGCTCGCCCTGAGCCCCGCCTCGGGGACCGCTGTCGTCGCTTCCGGGTCCGAGGCTGAGCCGGGAAGCCCGACGCTGGTACGGAAGGGCGAGGAGATCGGCGAGACCGGCCTGACGCTGATCGAGGTCCTCGCCGATCGGATCGAGGTCCGTCAGGAGCGGCCGGCCGAGGGCGGTGCCCCATCCGAGGAGCGGCGTCTCTGGATCTATCGCGCCCGAGGCGCCCAGCTCTCCCGGGTACAGGTTCTGGACCGGGCCGCGCCGCCAGTGCAGACCCTCGGTGCTCCTCTGACCGCTCTTCCGGAGCTCCCCGAAGTCCCCGCCGACCCTTCCCCTGGGAGTGACCCCGGCTCGCCCGAGCCGTCCACGCCCGAACTTCAGCCCGGCCCCCCGTCCGATGTCGGATCGGGGATGCCGGTGTCTCCCCCCGGAGAGGCCCGATGAATCCGGCCGAGCGCTCCTTCTCGCTCTCTCTGACCCTGTCGATCCTGATCGCCCTGGCGCTCGGGGGCCCTGCACCCTCCCTGGCCGACGGGGGGCTGAGGGTTCGCACCGAGCCCCTCGCCGCCGAAGCGGGCTCGACCGGCGCGACCGCCCGGTATCTCGAGGAGCGCTCCCACGTGGCCGTGGTCGAGGTCGAGGGGGCCTACGACCGCCGGGTGGGCGGTGTGCTCAACCTCGGGCCCCGCACCCTGGTCGCGCGGGAGATCTACGGCCATCACCCGGACGACTACGACTTCCTCGTCGCCTTCTCGTCGTTCGAGTTCGACACCGGAGACGCGGTCGCCTTCCATGTGGGCGTCCGGAACGACGTCCAGGGAATCGGCCTGCCCCTCTTCGACGACTCGGCGCTCTTCGGCAGCGACGGGCGCCTCCAGGGCTATGTCGACATGGGGGCGCTCGGCCGCTACACGACCGACCCCCTCGATCCGGGCTTCGAGCGGAGCCTGGCGATCCTGGCCCACGAGATCCTCCACCAGTGGGGGGCCTACGTGCGGTTCCGCCGGCCGGACGGCACCCTCTCCGACGCGCTCCTCGGCCGGGACGGCAGCCACTGGAGCTACCTCCTCGACAGCGACGCCTCGGTCCTCTACGGCAACGACTGGCAGGACGCGGGCGACGGCACGTTCACCTCCCGGGGCGTCGAGACCTTCTTCAGCCCCCTCGACCTCTACCTGGCCGGTTTCTTCGGCCCGGACGAGGTGCCGCCGTTCGTGTTGATCGACAACCCGGCGGTCGACCCCGCCCAGCTCCCCCGGCGGGGCGCCGAGGTGACCGGTGATCCGGTGCTGGTGACGATCGACGACGTGATCGCCGCCGAGGGTCCCCGTGTGCCGTCGGCCGACGAGGCGCCCAAGGAGCTCCGGGCGGCGTTCGTCTTCCTGGTCCGTCCCGGCGAGCAGGTGTCCGAGCGGCAGATCCAGGCGCTCGAGCGCCTGCGCGCGGGGCTCCTCGACCGGTTCGGCGCGCTCACCGGCGGCCGGGCGATCCTGGAGGTATTCCCCGCGGCCCTGCCGGCCGGCGAGCCGGGAGCGCCGGGGGAGATCTCCGGCGGGCCGGTGCGGGACACGGAGGCGAGCCTGGCGGACGGCCTGACCTGGCTCCGGTCGCGGCAGGCTCAGGAGGGGTTCTGGGAGGACCGGTCCGGGACCCGGCTGCGCGATACCGTGACGGCGCTTTCGACGCTTCTGACCCTCGACCCCGCGTTCACCGGAGAGCCGGCCGCTCTCGGCTGGCTTTCCGGCCGGGGCGAGGCGACCACCGATTCGATCGCCCGGAAGCTCGCGGCGCTCTCCGGCCGGGGGCTCGATCCCGCAGCCGAGCGGTCGGCCCTGTTCGACCTCCAGAACCCGGACGGGGGCTGGGGCCTGGGCCGGGGGTACGGGAGCGACGCCATGGACACCGCCCTGGCGGTGGCAGCGCTCGCCGGCACGGGCGACCCCGGTGATTCGGCTTGGGCCGCCGGGGCCGAGCTGCTGGTGGCCCTCCAGAACGCCGACGGCGGCTGGAGCGCCACGGCCGGGGGCCCGTCGCGGACCGGCGTGACCGCCGCGGTCCTCCGGGCGCTCGACGCCACGGACCGGATCGCCGAGGTGGCGACCGGCGCCGCCGCCTTCCTCGCCGGCAAGCAGAACCCGGACGGCGGCTTCGGCGACAGCCCGTCGACCGTCCACGACACCGCCGACGCCCTCCAGGGCCTGATCGCCGCCGGCGGCCTCGGCGCCGCCGATGCGCCGGCCGCCCTCGCCTACCTCGGCGCCCGCCAGACCGTGGACGGGAGCTGGGCCGGCTCGGTCTACGCGACCGCCCTGGCGGTCGACACCCTCCGGCGGGGCCGGTTCCCCAACTGGCGGTTCACCGCGGCGCCGCTGGCCGAGCCGTCAGCGCCCCGGGACGGCGAGCGGGTGCGCCTGACGTTCACGGTGGCCAACGACGGCAGCCTCGAGACCCCGGCGGGGGTGCTCCGGCTGTTCGAGGGCGATCCCGACGGGGGCGGCACGCCCGCCGGTGCCGATCTTGCCGATCTTGAGATCCCGCCCCTCGCGCCAGGCGGAGCCGTTACCCTCTCCCGGTTCTGGGACAGCCTGGACCGGCCGGGAGAGAACCGGCTGGTCGCCCTGCTCGACCCGGACGGGGCTCTCGAGGAGCTCTCCGAGCTCGACAACCGGGCCGAGCTCACCGTCCAGGTGGCGCCGGCTCCCGACGGTGCGGAGCTCGAGATCACCTCTGACGATCTGACGGTGAGCCCGCCCTATCCGACCGAGCTGCCGGCGGACCTGGCGGTCTCCGCCTCGGTGCGCAACCTGGGCAAGACCGACGTGGCGGCCGTGCTGGTCGAGCTGGTGGCCGGCGCGGACGGCGCCGGGGCGGGGCAGGTCGTCGACCAGCAGACGGTGGCGATCCCGCAGCGCGCGGCGACGCCGGTTCACTTCGCCTTCACCCTGACGGCGCCGGGCACCACCCTCCTCACCGTCCGCGTCGACCCGGCGAACGACGTGGCCGAGGCGGACGAGGCCAACAACAGCGCCTCGGCCAGCGTCACCACCCAGGCGGCGGTCGACCTGGTCGTGGCCCCGGCGGACCTCGCGGTCGACGGCACGCCCACCCTCGGCAGCGACGTGACCCTTCGGGCGCTCCTCCGCAACCGGGGGACGGTCGACGCGCCGGAGGCCGCGGTCCGGTTCACGGTCACCGACGGCACGACGACCCGGGACCTGGCGGTCGCGCCGGTGCTGCTCCCGGCGGGCGGAAGCGCCGAGCGGAGCGCCCTCTGGCGGGTCGACCTGACCGGCGACCTGGTGTTCAGCGTGTCGATCGACGAGGGCGACGCCGTCGCCGAGACCGACGAGACCAACAACCGGGCGAGCTTCGATCTGGCGGCCGGTGTGGTCACCGAGCCGAACCTGAGCGTCGCCTACCAGGACCTGACGTTCACCCCCGACCCCGGTCTCGAGGGGAGCCCGGTGGAGCTCGCTGCCCTCGTCCGGAACACCGGCGGCTCGGCGGCGAGCGACGTCGAGGTCGGCTTCTACGAGGGTGATCCGGACCAGGGCGGCCGTCTGCTGGGGGCGCTCCGGACGATCCCGACCCTCGCCGCGGGCGAAGGGACGACCGTCTCGATCACCCTGCCGGCCCTCGAGGGCGCGGGCGACCGCCTGATCGTGGTCGTCGCCGACCCGGCGGACCGGTTGGTCGAGTTCACCGAAGAGGACAACCGGGCGTTCCGCACCCTCCAGGTGCTGGCGCTGCTGGATCTTGCGGTCAGCCCGTCCGCCGTCGAGAGCGTGCCGGCGCTACCCGAGCCGGGCACGCCGGTCACGACCACCGTCACTGTTGCCAATCATGGCGAGCAGGAGGCCCGGAACGTGACGGTGCGCCTCACCGGCGACGGGGTACCCCTCGGGCCGGACCAGACGCTCCCGACCCTCGCCGCCGGGTCGAGCGGCAGCGTCACCTTCACCTGGAGCTTCCCAGAGGCCGCGAGCGCCGTCCTCCTCTCGGCCACGGTCGACCCCGGCAACCTGATCGCCGAGGGCTCCGAGGCCAACAACCGGGCCGACCGGGAGATTGCCGCCTTCGACGCCGGCCGGGCGGTCTCGAACCCCTACTTCTCTCCCAACGGGGACGGCGTCCGTGACACCACGGTCTACAGCTTCACCCTGGCGGCGCCGACGGCGGTCACCGTCCAGGTGCTCGACGCCCGGAACCGCGTGATGCGGAGCGAGGCCGGCGCGGCGTTCCAGGGCGTGACCCGGGGCCGCTTCGAGTGGGACGGCCGGGACGACGCGGGCCAGGTGGTGCCGGACGGTGACTACCTCTTCGCCGTCGTCGTCGGCGCTGACGCCTCCGTCCAGCGGCTCGACGACGCGCCGGTGACGGTCGACACCGACCGCTGGCCCCTCTTCGAGGCCCTCGGCACGCGCTTCGAGCGGGTCGCGAACCTGAGCTGCAACCTGCCCGGCGTGAGCCAGCTCGGCCTGGTCGAGACGGAGGACTTGGCCTACTTCCAGGCCACGGCCGGCTATGGCTTCGACTCCTCGACCGACGGCGTCTACCGGGTGCCGGTGACCAGCGGGAAGTTCGAGCGGATCGTGGACAAGCTTCGCCCTGGACAACTGGCGTTCTCGTCCGACGGCGAGAAGGTGGTGACCGACAACACGATCTGGAGCGGTGGAACGCTTTCGCCGCTGGGCATCGAGGGAGCGATCTCACGGGAGTTCCTCCCCAGTACGCAGGATCTCCTCTGGGTCAAGAACAGCTACTACTCCACCCCGTACCAGTTTCGTCTGACGCCCCTCGACGGTACCGGTCCCGAGCGACTGATCACCGAGGTTTCCAGCCGACCACGCTGGAACCTCAGTCCCGACGGGCGGACTCTGCTGCTCAACTGCGGGACGGCTGGAAGCTTCGTCGAGGTCGACAGCGGCGCGAGCCATCCCATGCAGATGCCGGATGGGCGGCACTGCTTCTCCAGGGCGGACGTCTGGTCCCCGGACGGCTTGCGCCTGGCGGTGACCATCGATCCCGTGTGGGATCCGGAGATCGGCTGGAAGGAGAACATCGTGGTCTTCGATCGCGATGGCACGCTGGTGCGGTTCATCGAAGCTCCTCTCGATCCCTTCGGCACGATCTCGGCGTACCCCCAGTCCGAAGGCATTCCCACCGACATCGACTTCTGGGATGTCGAGATGTCAGTCCCCACCTGGGGAGACTCGGGCGAGGAGCTGGTCTACGTGGTGCAGTACCGGGAGAACGGCTTCGGGCCGGGCGGCTCCCACTACGGAGTCCATTTCGGGAGGGTGATCCGGATCAACGTCGTCACCGGGGCTCAGCAGACCGTCGCCTGGATCGAGCCCCAGATCTTCATCTACTCGTACCACGTCGAGACCTGGGACGGCTCCCGCTGGGTGGAGCGGGGCGAGCTCCACTACGGGCTTCACTATTCGGAGAATCGGCTCGACCTTTCGGCCCATCTGCCGGACGCGGACGGCGAGTACAAGGTCCGCATCCGCCAGGTGGGGCGGGAGGCGGCCCATGTGGACCAGGTGGCCCTCGAGCTCGAGACTGAAGAGGGCGAGGTCGAGCTCCGTCCGGCGGCGGCGCACCTCGGATCGGGGCAGGACGTGACCGGCCTCGTCCGCGTGCTCGACCGGGACGTGGCCGACCTCCACGAGCGCGCAGTCGTGGTCCGCTGGGACGATCCGGGCAGCACCCCATACCGTGCGGTCTTCACCATGGTCGCCCGGGAGGAGGATCTCTCCACGCGGCAGGCCCGGTCGTTCCGCTACCCGTCGGCCGACCGCGGCAGCTACCACTACCTGGTTGGCTCCCGTCCGGGGATGGAGGTCGACGGCGCCCAGACCGGCGCGGACCGTCTCGACGAGCCAATCTTCGCCGAGTGGTCCGGACCGGACACCGGGCACCCGGCGGCGACCGTCTACGGCTACGTGGGGGACGACGGCGAGGCTCTCCACGCGGCCCTCGACTTCACGGTCGACAATACCGAGGACGGGGACCGCGACTGGGCCGCCCTCTGGGTCGACACGCCGGAGGGCTGGCGGGAGTTCCGGGTGACGGCGGCCGACCGCCGGTGGGGCGAGGTCTCGTTGACCCGGACCGGACGTGTGCACCACGGTCACAAGTACTACGAGTTCCGGATTCCGTTCACCGAGCTCGGCCTCCGAGCGGGGGAGACGGCGGCGGTTCGGTTCGAGGCCTACGGCACCGCCGCCGTGCTGGACGGGGCGGGGACCTTCCTCCCCCAGGACGGCTGGTATCCCGTCTGGGTCCCTGGGGCAGACCGGATTCTCTACGCGCCCAACGGCTCCGACACGGTCTGGCTTGTCGACGCCACAGGGGAGACGCCGCCGGAGAGGGTTCTGGAAGGTTTCAACACCTTCTCCGACGCCCGGTTCGGGGCCGCCGGCCGCACCCTCCTCTTCGAGGACGGCCGCGATGCACTCGACCCTCAGCACGAGTGCTACGACCCGGACGTCAGCCGCTCGACCTACGCCCTGACCTCGCTCGCCAACGACGCGGTGGCGCTCGACGCGGGACCGACCCCTGACGGCCGGGGAGTTGCCCTTTCCGGCACGGCGACCGACCTCCACTTCTCCCGCTGGCTCCTGGAGTACGCCTCCGAGGAGATCCCCGACTTCTGGACGCCGGTCTTGCCGCCGGTCGGCACCCCGGCGGTCGACGAGGAGCTCGCCACCTGGATTCCGCCGGGGCCGGGCGCCTACCTCGTACGCCTGACGGTGGAGGACCTGGCGGGCAACCGCCGGAGCGTCGTCCGGCGCCTCGCATCGCCCTCGGCGTCGGCGGTCTCGATCACCGACCTGTCGGTGGCGCCGCGCTACATCTCGCCCGACGGCGACGACGTTCAGGACGCGGCCACCGTCCGCTACCGGGTGCTGGCGCCGGTCCATCTCGAGATCGCCGTAATCGACGCGCAGGGGGAGCGGGTTCGGACCTTCATCCGGGATCACAGCGTGGTCGGGACCGAGCATCAGGTGATCTGGGACGGCCGGGACGACTCCGGCCTGCCGGTTCCGGACGGGCGCTACCAGGTCGAAGCCCAGGGCTACCGCTTCACCGTCACCGTGGACACCACCGCGCCGGAGGTTCGGGGCTTCGAGCTCGAGGGCCCGGGCGTCGTCCGCAACACCCTCGAACGGGGGGCGGTGTTCGATCTCGGCCCCCGCGCCGTCTGGTGCGTGCGCGACGAGCATCCGGCCGGCGGGAAGCTCCAGACGGGGCAGGGGAGCGCGCCGGCCGTGTGGAAGAGGTTGGGGGAGGCGGAGGTCGGTACGACCTGTTCCCTGGGCCGGGACGAGTGGCCGGGGCGCGCGCTCACCTTGGCCCAGCTCACGGGCAACAGCTTCCGCCTGGAGGTCGGGGACCTGGCCGGCAACGTGACCCGCCGGACGGTCGGCCCGGCCGCCGGGGAGCTCGCCCTCTACCGGTTCCGGGCGCACCCGGACGGCGCCTCGGGCGAGATGCTCTTCCCCGAGCACGCGGTCCCGGCCGACGGTGGGGTGCTCCTGGACGGGACGCCGCCGGTCCGCATGCGCTTGGCGGAGACCGCGGCGGCCCAGGTCGCCCGCGTCGTCGTCCAGGTCCAGCTCGTAGACGCCGCCTGCCCGCTGCCGCCCTGTACCGGGGAGTGGCTGGAGCTCGATCCCGTCAGCGTCCACGCCCCGGGTGAGGTGGCGCCGGCGGTCGGTGTGCCGGACGGCGTCCTCGACCTGGTCTGGGATTCCTCGATCCTCGACCCGGGGGCGAGCTACCGCCTGCGGCTCCGCGCCCGGACGGTCGGCGGGGCCGACCTCTTCTCGAACACCCTGACGCTCCGCTTCACGACCGACGGCATCCGCTACCTGGGAGTGCTCCGGGCGGACACCGAGCCGCCCACCGACGACCCGGCGGCGACCCGGAGCCAGCTCGACCTGGCCCTGGGGCGCTCGGGTCTCCGGCCGGCCGAGACGACGGTGCTCTGGGCGCTCGAGACGATCGAGGACACGCTCTCCGACGTCGGCCTGGTGGTGACCAGCGAGGACGATCCACGGTATGCCGGCGGCAAGGTGCTGCCGCTCGCCGGGGAGGCCGGCGGTGTCCTGGTGTTCGACGGCTCGGACCTTCTGCCGTGCAAGACCTACGGCGGTCGGGTGGTGGCCCGGGCTCTCCCCGCGGCCGGCGGCGATCCGCGGCCGGTCGAGTCGAGCCCGGTCGAAACTCCGCTCCCCTGCCTGGTGCTCGAAGCCCGTCTCGACGCACCGCCTCTGGCCGCCTGCGGCGAGACGCCGGACCCCGGGCGGAGCGTGACGCTCACCCCGCGGAGCCTCGACGGTGTGCCGCTCCAGCTCATGACCCTGGCGGTCGACGATCCCGAGAACATCGTCCGGAGCGTCAACCGCCCGCTGGCGGACACCGAGACGACGTTCGACCTCGGTGTCGAGACTCTGGGCCTCCTGGAGGAGGGCATCCACACCCTCTATGCTTCGCTGACCAACGGCGAGGGGGACGTTTCCGGACGCCGGCTGGCCCTGGCGGTCGACCGCTCGGCGCCGCGGGTCGAGATCACCTACCCGACCGACGGCCAGCGTCTCTGCGGCGCCCCGGACGTCTCCGGCCGGCGGGTGGTCACCCTCGAAGGCCTGGCGAGCGACTTCGGCGTGCCGGGCGACGTACCGGCCCGCTTCGAGATCGAGCGGCCGGACGGCTCGTGGGGTGGCGAAGGCCAGCTTCCGAGGCCGACGGCGACCCTCCCGACCGCGGGTCCGTTCCAGGCCCTCGAGTCGGTCAGCACCCCGGTGACCCATGACCTGGCTGACGTCGCCGGGTCGGTGCGGGCGCGGCTGGTGGCGGCCGACGCGGGCGGCCACCGGGTCTGCACGGCGCCGATCGACTTCTTCTTCGACGGCGCGGTCGAGGGCTTCTCGACCTCGGTCGGCCCGACCCTGATCTCGCCGGACGGCGACGGCATGGCCGACAGCGTTCAGGTTTCCTTCGTCAGCGCCGAGGCGACGGCGGTCGACGTGACCATCCATTCCGGGACCGAACGGGAGCTCTTCGGGGTGGTCTCGGTCGAGCCCGTCGGACCGGCGCTCCGCACCCTCGCCGCGGGGCTCGCCACCGCGGGAGCGGGGTCGGTGGTCTGGGACGGGCTCGGAGAGGGCGGTGCCCCGGTGCCGGACGGCCTCTACGCAATCGTCGTCCAGGCGACCGACGGCTGCGGCAACACCGCCCGTTCGGTGCGCGGCGTGCGCGTCGACACCCGGCCGCCGACGGTCCAGATCCTGTCGCCGGGCTCCGGCGACGGCCTGCCGCTCATCGTCGAGGTGGTCGGCACCGCGACCGACCCCAACTTCGCGACCTTCACCCTGGAGCACGGGGTCGGCGCCGCGCCGTTCACCTGGTCGCTCCTGGCGGGCGGCGACCGGCCGGTCTCCGCCGATCGGCTCGGCCCGTGGAACACCTACGGCCTCGCCGGGGAGCAGACGCTGCGCCTCACCGCCACCGACCTGGCGGGCAACAGCGCCAGCACAATCGTCACCCTGACGCTGCCGGCGAGCGATTCGCTGGTCACCGCTCTCGAGGTGGTGCCCGAGGCGTTCTCGCCCAACGGTGACGGCTCGCTCGACGGGGCGAGCGTCCGGTTCGGCTTCGCTCAGGAGGTCCAGGCCGATCTCCAGGTGGTGGCGGCCGACGGCACGCCGGTCCGCACCTTGGCCGTGGGGGAGGCGTTCCCCGCGGGAGCGGCGCTCCTCACCTGGGACGGCCGGAACGACGCCGGGCAGGTGGTGGTGGACGGCCGGTACGGCGTGCGCCTCCGCGCCACCGCGGCGGCCGATCCGTCGCTCGCTCAAGACGAGCAGGTACCGGTCACGGTCGACACCGCGGCGCCGGCGATCGAGCTCACCCGGCCGCGGGATGGGTTCGCGCCCGGGACCGCCTCGGTCACCGGCAGAATCCTCGACCCGCGGCTCGACGCCTGGGTCGTCGAGCTGACCGACACCCCCGATCTGCCCGACTGGCAGGTGATCGGAGAGGGGGATGGGCGGATCGGAGCCGCGAGCTCGGACAACGAGCTCGGCTCCTGGGAAGGCCTCGCCGAGGGGCCCCACGCCGTCCGGGTGCGGGCCACCGACCGGGCGGGCAACCGGGCCGACCGGATCGTGCCGTTCGAGGTGGACGACACCGCTCCGGAGGTCGAGCTGACGGCGCCGGAATCGGGCTCCGTCGTGGGCGCCGTCCTGGGGCCGGTCCCGGTCCAGGGGTCGGCGGCCGAGGAGCACCCGCGGGGCTGGCGCCTCGAGCTGGGGGCCGGAGGGCTGGGCGACGAGCCGGCGTCCTGGACCCTGTTGGCGACCGGGGACGGTCTGCCCCCCGCCGGGACGCTGCTCGACTGGGTTCCGCGGTCAGTCCCTGACGGCCTCTACAGCCTCCGGCTCCTCGCCGAGGACCTGGGCGGGCTGACCGGCGAGGCGCGGGTGCCGATCGCCATCGACAACAGCCCGCCGGCCGCGGCGATCACCACCCCGGCCGCCGACGCCTGGGTCACCGGCCCGACCACCGTCAGCGGGACGGCATGGGACCCGAACCTCCTTCAGCTCCGGCTCGAGGTGGCGCCGGCCGGCACCGCCCGGTGGTCGGAGGTGGGCCGCTCCACCGCGGCGGTCCAGTCCGGACCGCTCTTCTCCTGGCGGGCGCTGCCGCCGGACGGCGCCTACCGACTCCGCCTGGTGGTCGAGGACCGGGCGGCCAACCGCACCGTGACCGAGATTCCGGTGCGGATCGACACGCGGCCCCCGGCCGTGCCCGAGGGACTCGCCGCCAGCCTCGCCGAGGACGGTGGCTCGGTCACCCTCACCTGGCAGGCCAACCGCGAGGCCGACCTGGCCGGCTACGCGGTGGAGCGGGACGGCGTCCGCCTGACGCCGGTGCCGGCGGGAAGCCAGCCGCCGAGCTACGTCGACACCCTGGCGGGCGACGGCACGTTCCGGTACACGGTGCGCGCGGTCGACCGGGCCGGGCTCGAGAGCGGGCCCTCCGCGACGGCGGAGGTGGTACGCGACACGACACCGCCCGGCGTCGTCCTCCATCGTCCCCAGCCGGGCGACCGGGTGAGCGGGCTGGTCGACGTGCGGGTGACGGCCGCCAGCTCCGACTTCGCGGAGTACCGGGTCTGGGCCGGCCCGGCCGACGGTTCGGCGCCGCTCGAGCTCCTCCGGCGCTCGCCGACGCCGGCACGCTCGGAGGTGGTGGCCCAGTGGAACGCTGCCTCGTTGTCTCGAGGCGGAGGCTACCGGTTCCGTCTCGAGGCGGAGGACGTGCGGGGCAACGTCGGCGTCGCCGAGGCGGTGGTCGAGGTCGACAACCTGCCGCCGGCCGCGCCGACCGGGCTCACGGCGACCGCCACCGGAGCGGACGTGGCCCTCGCCTGGAGCGCCAGCACCGAGCCCGACCTGGCCGGGTACCTGGTCTACCGGGACGGCGAGCTGATTCACGGTGTCGGAGACGACCTGGTCCTCCGGGCGCTCCGCGATCCCGCGTACACGGACACGGGGCTCCCGGACGGGGAGCTCAGCTACCGGGTGATCGCCATCGACCGGGCGGGCAACCTGTCGCCGGCCTCGGCACCGGCGACGGCGACCATCGACCAGCGGGCGCCCCACGCCGAGATCGTGCGGCCGGAGCCGGGCACGCGGTTCGACGCGCCGGTCTACGTGCTCGCCGCGCTCGACGACCGGGACGTGGCCCAGGTGCGCTTCGAGCAGCGCCCGGTGGGCGGCGGCTGGAGCGAGGTGGCTCTCGTCACGGCCGCGCCCTGGGAGACCACCTGGAACCCGGCCGGTCTCGACTACGGCGACTACGAGCTCCGGGCGGTGGCGACCGACGACGGCGGCAAGGTCGACCCGGCCCCGGTCGCGGTGCCGGTGATCTACACCGACCTCGAGCGGCCGGCGCCGGTGACCGGCCTCGCCGTCCGGGTCTACGGCGACTCCGTCCGCCTGTCCTGGAGCCCGGGCGCCGAGCCCGATCTGGCCGGGTATCTGATCGACCGGGTGCCGGAGAACGGCTCGCCGGTCCGGGTCACGGCGTCGCCGGTCCCGGGGACGAGCTTCGTCGACTTCGGCGTGCCGGACGACCGCTACGTCTACCGGGTGGTGGCGGTCGACGTCTACGACAACGAGTCGTTCGACGCCGCCACGGCGGATGCCCTCGTCTACACCCCGACGCTCGAGCAGCCCTGGACCCCGACCGCCCGGCGCTCGGTCGCCCTCGGCGGGCAGACTCTGCCAGGCACGAGCGTTCAGGTGGAGGTGGTCCGGCCGGACGGAACCGAGACCCTGCCGCCGGTGCCGACCGACGGCGAGGGGCGCTTCCGGGTCGACGGGCTGGCCCTGGGGGTCGGCGTCAACGAGCTCGCCGCCGTGGCGAGCGACGCCTCCGGCAACCGGAGCAAGCGGGCCGCGGTCGCGGTTGTCGTCGGCGAGCCGCCGAGCCCGCCGACCGGTCTCGCGGCGACCGTCACCGATCGCACGGTCGATCTCTCCTGGACCCCGAGCCCGGAGGCGGACGTGCTCGGGTATCGAGTCTTCTTGGACGGCGCTCCGCTCCATCCCGACGGCCCGCAGACCGGCCTCACCGCCACCGCGTCGAGCCAGGCGAGCTACTACGTGTCGCCCTACCGGGCGATCGACCGCAACCCCTCCACCTACTGGGCCCCGGCGGCCTACCTGGGGCTCGAGGGCCAGTGGCTACAGGCCACCTGGGCGGAGCCGTCCTCGGTCCTCCGGCTGTCCGTGAGCTTCTACGACGTCGCCTATCGGGCCGCGGACTACGACCTTCAGATTCTCGACGGCGGCTCCTGGCGGACCCTGTTCGAGGTGCGGGGAAGCGGGGAGGCGTCGACCACATTCGAGCTTCCGGAGCCCTATCCGACGACCGGTGTGCGCATCCTCTTCCACGAGGTCGAGGGCTCCGGGATCACGGCGGACACCGTGCTGCTGAGCGGGCTCTCGATCTTCAGCCGGCCGCTCACTCTGGAGCCGGCGGCGCTCTTCGACACCGGGGACGGGGTCCACGAGGTGGCGGTCTCGGCGGTCGACCGGACCGGCTTCGAGAGTGCCCCGTCCGCACCCCTGGAGCTCGCCGTGGGCGATGTCGAGCCGCCCGCACCGGTCTCCCTGGCCGGAGCTTTGGAGGGGGCGGACGCGGTCCTCACCTGGACCGCGAGCCCGGCGACCGACCTCGACTACTACGGCATCTTCCGTGACGGCGAGCAGGTCGGCTACGCCCTCGACCTTGCGAGCCGCACCTACCGGGAGGCGGGGCTCGCCAACGGCACGTACCGCTACACGGTGCGGCCGTTCGACCTGGCGGGCAACGCGGGCGAGCCGTCGAACGAGGTGGTGCTCACCGTCGACTCGCCGCTCCCGGGAGCCCCGACCGCCCTCTCCGTCGTCGACCCGGGCGTGGGCGACCTGCTCGAGCTCTCCTGGAACGCCCCGGCGGCCGGCGCGGCGGCAGTGGCGTACGTGGTGGAGCGCTCCACCACGCCCGGCGGCCCGTACGTGACGGTCGCCGAGACGGCGGCGACCCGATGGAGCGACCGGGGGCTCACCACGGGCACGACCTACTACTACCTGGTCCGCGCGCGGGACGCCCTGGGCAACGTGGGGCCACCGTCGGCCGAGGCGAGTGCGACGCCCTTCGATCGGACCGGTCCGCGGACCTCCATCCACTACCCGGGCGCTCCGGGAGTGCCCTACGTGACGAGCACGGCGGTTCTGCCGTTCGTCGCCGGCAGCACCGAGCCGGGAGCCGAGGTCACCGTGCGCCGGGACGGCTCGCCGGTCGGGGTGGCGACCGCGACCTCGGCGACGACCGTCGACAGTCCCGGGGAGATCATCTACGGCCTCCCGAGGGTCGCGCCGGACGGAAACCGGACGGTGCTCGACGACTACTACAGCCACTACCTGATCGACTTCTCGACCGGCGAGGTCTCCGAGCTCATCGGCGTCGGCCAGTCGAGCACGGTCTGGTTCCCGGACGGTGAGCGGTTGCTGGTGGGCCGGTACGACTACACCGTCGGCGCCGCCGTGCTCGAGGCCTACCGTCCGAGCGATCAGTCCTTCGAGCAACTGGCGGTCGTCGGCTCGGTCGAGGTGGCCGTGCCCTCTCCGGACGGCAGGAGGGCGGCGGTCATCGGAGCACACGACTCCTTCTCGGGCCTCTTCGTGATCGATCTGGCCACCGGCGAGACGACGGACCTGGTGGCCGACCAGAGCTATCGGTTCGACGAGGAGAGCCTCACCTGGTCGCCGGACGGCGCCCACGTCGCGTATGGCCATCGGGTCTCCGACTGGCAGGTGGAGGTCGCCGGTGTCGACGGCGGCGACACCGGCGAGGTGACGGTGGTCGAGGCCGTGACCCGGGGCTGGGACTACTCCTCCTGGTCTCCCTCCGGCGACGCCCTCGTCTACAGCGCCTACCGGTCCGGCTGGTACGAGCTCTGGATCTACCGGCTCGACACGGCGAGCGCCGAGCCGGTGGCGGCAGGCGACGTCGACCACCTGGTCCCCCAGTGGTCGCCGGACGGGACGAAGATCGCCTTCGTCCGCGACTGGGAGGCCCTCGACCTGCTCGATCTCGCCTCCGGCCAGGTGGAGCCCCTCCACGACTTCGTGAGCTGGTGGTCTTCCCTGGTCTGGAGCCCCTCGGGGCGGCTCGTGACCATCGACGACGGGATCCCGGTGCGGATCACCCCCGCGGGGCGGTTCGAGGTGGCGGACGTGCCGCTCCTCCTGGGCGACAACACCTTCACCGCCCTCGGCACCGACGGCGCGGGCAACGTGGGTGACCCGTCGGCGCCCATGGTCGTCACCCTGGCGGCGGACGAGCAGCCCAACCTCGAGATCGCGGCGGCGGACTTGACGGTGCTGCCGGCGGTGCCCCTCGCCGGCCAGGCAGTCACCCTGTCGGCGACCGTCCGGAGCACCGGCGTGGCCGAGGCGCCGGCGTCGAGCCTCTCCCTCGTGCTCGTCGAGCCGAACGGCGCGGTCCAGCCGCTGGCCGAGGTCGCCGTGGACGCGCTCGCCCCGGGCACCTCTCGGACGGTCACCGAGACCGCGACGCTGGGGACCGAGCCTGGACGCTGGCGCCTGGTCGCAACGGCCGACCCCCTCGGCCGGGTGTTCGAGGCGGACGAGGACGACAACCGGGCGGAGCTCTCCTTCCTGGTACCCGCGGACGGCACGCCGGTGGTCGCGGTCGAGACCGGCCGCACCGAGGTCGGGCCGGACGAGGAGCTGGCGATCACCGTCGAGCTGGCCAACGCCGGTCCGGACTTCGCCGGGGCTCTCGAGGTCTCGATCGAGGACGGTGCCGGGTACCCGGTCGAGAGCCTGCCGCCGGTGGCGGTGCCGGACCTCGCCTCGGGCAGCCGGCAGGTCCAGACGCTCTCCTGGAACAGCGGCCAGGTGTTTGCGGGGGAGTACGTCGTGATCGCGCGGCTGGCCGACGGCTCGGGCGCCACGGTGGGGGAGGCGTCGTCGTCGTTCACGCTCACCGCGACCGCGAGCCTCGAAGCCTCGGTGGTGACCGAACGGTCCCTCTACGAGGTGGGCGAGACCGCGCGACTGGTGGGCACGGTCCGCTATCTGGAGGGCAACGGTCCGCTGGCCGGAGCCTCGACCAGGCTTGTGGTTCTGGACGGGGAGGGCCAGGTCGCTGCCGAGTGGCTCCAGCCGCTGGGCGAGCTCCTGCCCGGGGCGGAGGCCACGGTCGGCGCCGACTGGCCGAGCGCGGGTGCCGCGCCCGGCTCCTACCGCGCCCGCATCGAGGTGCTTCGGGGCGGTTCCCCGGCCGCGGCGGCGGAGAGCCCGTTCGAGCTCGCGGCTCCGAACCTGGGCCTCCTCGGCAGCCTGGGCCTCTCCGAGAACGCTCCGCCCGTCGGCGCCCCGGTGACCGCCACGTTCGAGGTCACCAACGGCACGCCGGAGCCGCTCACCGGCCTGCCGGTCGAGATCGTCGTCACCCGGCCCGCGGACGGCACGGCCGTCCTGAGCGAGAGCCTCACCGTCGATCTGGCCCCGGGCGAGGTGACCGGGGGCGAGGTCGTTCTCGCCACCGACTCCCTCGGGCTGGACGAGTACCTGGTGCTGCTCCGCGCGGGCCTCCCGGGCGCCACCGAGCCGGCGACCCTCGCCGCCGTGGCTCTCACGCCGGTCGACGGCACGCCGCCAGAGATCCGCTCGGTCGAGCCGGCCGATGGCAGCGAGCTGGCGTCGACGTCGACGACCGTCCGGGTGGTGGCGTTCGATCCCCTCTCCGGCATCGACCGGGTGGAGGTGGCGGTGGACGGCGGAGCGTCGACGGCGGCGACCTTCGCCAGCCCGGCCGACGGGCTCTGGACCCGGGAGCTGACCGGGTTGGCTCAGGGGGCGCACGCTCTCGAGGTTCGGGCCGTCGACGGCGCCGGCAACGAGGCGCTCCGGACCGTGGCGTTCACGGTCTCTGCCGGCGAGCCGGAGCTCCTCGCCACCCAGACCGCGACGCTCGCCTTCGATGCCGACGGCGACGGGGTGCCGTCGCCGGGTGACGAGATCGCCTACGAGGTGGTGATCTCGAACACCGGCGGCGGCGAGGCGACCGGCGTGGTGCTCACGGAGCCGGTGCCGGCCCACACGACGCTGGTGGCCGGCTCGGTCGAGACCACCGCCGGCACCGTGGTCGCCCCCGATCCGACAGGTCCAGAGGTCACGGTCGACCTCGGCACCCTCGGCGCCGGCGAGAGCGCCACCGTCCGCTTCCGCGTCGCGGTCGACCTGCCGGTTCCGGCCGGGGTCGACCGGGTCGAGGCCCAGGGTGTGGTCACCAGCGTCGAGCTGCCGGCCCTCTTCACCGACGACCCGACCCCGGGCGGCGACGCCGACCCGACGGTGACCATGATCACCGCCGCGCCGGAGCTTCTGGCCGAGAAGACGGCCGCCCTGGTGGCCGACCCGGACGGCGACGGCGTGCCGTCCCCCGGCGACACCCTCGAGTACACGGTGACGATGAGAAACACCGGCAACACCTCGGCGACCGCCGTCGGCCTGGCCGATCCGGTGCCGGAGCACACCACGCTCGTGGCGGGGTCGGCCCGGGTCGGTGACGGGTCCGGGCCCAGCTCGGGGACAGGCTCGGTGACCGGCGTGATCACCGAGGGCGACCCGCTCCTCGTCGATCTGGGCGAGGTGCCGGGGCGGAGCTCGGTCGAGGTCACCTTCCGGGTGGTCATCGACCTGCCGATCGCCGCCGGGGTCCGCGAGGTCTCAAACCAGGGCCTGGTGGTGAGCGCCGAGCTCCCCGACGTGGTGACCGACGACCCGGCGGTCGACGGCGCGGCCGACCCGACGGTGACGCCGGTCTCGGCGGCGCCGGTGCTCCTGGTGGAGAAGACCGACGCGCTGTTCCAGGATCTGGACGGCGACGGCCTCGCCTCGCCGGGCGACGAGCTCCTCTACCGGATCACCGTGGGCAACACCGGCAACATCGCCGCGACCGCCCTCACCCTCGTCGATCCGGTGCCGGAGAACACGGTCCTGGTGGCCGACACGGTCCAGGTGGCGGGCGGCGCTCTGGTCTTCGAGGAACCGATCACGGTCGAGGCCGACCTCCTCCCGGTGGGCGACGAGCTGGTGGTGTCGTTCCGGGTGCGGATCGTCGAGTCGTTCCCGCTCGATGTCCTGGCAGTGGCGAACGGGGCCGAGGTCACGGGCGCCGAGCCGGAGCTGGTCGATCCGATCGGGTCAGTACCCTCCGACGATCCGGACACCCTCGAGCCGGGTGACCCGACGGTGACCGAGGTCTTCATCACGCCGGAGATCACGGTCACCGGCAGGAGCTTCGAGGAGCACCAGGGCCCGGCGGTCTTCCGCTTCACCCTCTCCGAGCCGAGCAACCGGCCGGTCACGGTCGACTGGACGACCCGGGATGCCGGCGCCACGGCCGGGTTCGATTACCGCGCCGCCTTCGGTCGCCTGACCGTCGGTCCGGGTGAGACCGAAGCGACGGTGGTCGTCGAGCTGATCGACGATGCCCTGGACGAGCTCGACGAGGGGATCGCCCTCGTGCTGAGCGATCCGGTGGGGGGCGAGCTGGCTCAGCCCGAGGCGCTCGCCACGATCGTCGACGACGATTCGCCGCCGTTCGTCTCGGTGGCGGACGTGGAGGTCCTCGAGGGCGACGGCCCGGGTGCGGAGGCGGTCTTCACGATCGCCCTCTCCGCTCCGAGTGGGCTCGGAGTCCAGGTCGGGTACGCAACGGCTGACGGCACCGCCGAGGCGGGAAGTGACTATCAGGCGACCTCGGGCACGGTGCTGATTCCGGCCGGTCTGGTGGCGGCCCTGGTGCGGGTGCCGATCGTGGGCGACCTGGTGGACGAGCGGGACGAGACGTTCACCCTGACCCTCACCGATGTGATCAACGCCATCGACCCGACGGGGGGCCCGACCGGGGGCTCGACGGGGGGTAGGGCGGCCCGGGCGACGATCCTGGACGACGACACCGCCTGGATCTCGATCGACGACCTGCGGGTCGACGAAGACGGGGGGAACGGGGGCACGACCGACGCCCTCTTCCCGGTGCGCCTCTCGACCGAGGCGGATCGGGAGATCACGGTCTCCTTCGTCGCCGAGGAGAGCCTCTCCGCAGCGCACCCGGCGACGGCGGGCGCGGACTTCACACCGGTCACCGGCACGGTGGTCTTCGCCGCCGGCGAGACCGAGCGTGCGGCCGCGGTGCCGATCGTCGGCGATCTCCTGCTCGAGGCCGACGAGGAGACCTTCACGGTCCGCCTCTTCGATCCGACCGAGACGGAGATCGAGGACGGCCTCGCCATCGGCACGATCGTCGACGACGAGCTCTGCCCCGGACCGAACCTGCTGGCCAACCCGGGGGCCGAAGAGCGCCTCGTCGCGACCGAGACCGGCGACGAGCTCCCCGGCTGGCTCGAGGTTGAAGGCACCGAGTGGACCCGTCGCCTGGCGCCGCCCGAGCCGTTCGAGGGGGAGGCTTCGTTCGGGGCCGGCACCGTCCAGACCGGCGAGCTGGCCCAGGACGCCGACCTCGCCGCCTACGAGGTCCGGATCGACGGCGCCGGCGGCCAGCGCTTCGCGTTCTCGGGTCGCGTCCGCACCTTCGACGAGGTGCCGCCCGACACGGCGCGGATCGTGGTCGAGTACCGGGACCGGAGCAACTCGATCGTCCTCTCCGCCTTCGACTCGGGCGAGATCGCGAGCCCGTTCGAGTGGCGCGAGGTCACCGATGTGCGGACCGCCCCGGCCGGGACCGGCTGGGTGCGGGTGCGGCTGATCGCCGACCGGTTCACCGACGGTACGACCGACGCCTACTTCGACGCGCTGTCGCTCCGTTCGCTCCGGGCGCCGGTGCTGACGGTTTCGGACACGATGGTGGTCGAGGGGGATGGCGAGCCGGTGGATGCGCTCTTCCGGATCACCCTCTCCTGTCCGTTCGACCGGGCCGTGACCGCCCACTATGCGACTGCCGACGAGTCCGCCCTGGCGGGCTTCGACTACACGCCGGTCGAGGGGGAGCTCGACCTGCCGTCCGGGGCCACCGAGACGAAGGTGGCGGTGCCGGTCCTTGGTGACGAGGTCCACGAGCTCCACGAGACCTTCCGGCTGGAGCTGTCTGAAGCCGGGCCCGCTGGCCAGGTCGTATCCCTCGATCCGGTCGGCGTCGGGCTCATCCTCAACGACGACTTCTGCGCCCGGTCCCACGGCTTCTGGAAGACCCATGGCGAGCTCTGGCCGACCGACTGGCTCTCGATCGGCGGTGTCGAGTACGGGGTTGCGGACCTCCAGGCGTTCCTCGAGGCCAAGGGCGGCGACGCGACCCTCCACCTGGTGCGGGAGCTGGTGGCGGCCAAGCTCAATCTGCTGGTCGGGTCGGATCCGGGCATCGTGCCAACGATCGAGGACGCGGACGCCTATCTCGCGGCCTTCCCGCCGGGATCGGACCCGAAGAGTGGCGACCGACAGCTCGCCGAGGGGCTGAAGGACAGTCTGGAGGCGTACAACAACCCCCGCTGCGAGGAGACCCCGGTCATCCCGTGATCGGGCCCAGGAAGAGTGACGACGAGATGAGCGATCGTGGTTTGAAGAGGGTTCTTCGCCGGGCTCCGGGGGCTTCCCTGGTCGCCCTGGCCTTCCTGGCCGTGGGCATCCTGGCCATCCTGGCGATGGGGTCGATGGCGGCCTCCGCGGCGGTGTTGCCGCCGGCGCCCGCCGAGGCGACCGAGATGAGCAGTGCTCTCTCCGAGCTGGGGGCCGTGGTCGGGCTGCCGGAGGGAGAGCGGAGCGGTGAGGGTCTCGCCCTGGCCGCGCGCCGTGCGCCGGACGGTGGACCGGTCGGGCAGGTCGACCTGGGGTCCCTCCTGGCTGCCCGGGATCGGGTCGTCGCCGCCGACCTGCTCTTCCGCGAACGGCTCGCGGTGGTGGCGGAGCGGCTGGAGGCGATCGGGGCGTCGGCAGAGATCCTCGACCGGTTCGAGCGGGCCGAGAGCCGGTACGACGCCTCGATCCGGGCCGTGCTCGAGCCCCTGGAGGGGGTTCTGCCGGAGTCGACGGCCGGTCCCGATGCCGAGGCAGACCGGCTTCACTCAAGGCTGGGAAGCGCCGAGCTCGAGAGCGCCCTCGACGCTGTCCGCTCGGCCCTGGCGAGCGACGAAGGTGCCCTCGGAGGGGGTTCGTTCGAGGTTCTTCGGGCGGCGGTGCTTCCCTATGGCCGCCTCTCCCCGGCCCAGCGGGATCCGGTCGTCGAGCCCACGGTTCGGCCGGTGTACCTCGATCCCTCGGATCCCGGGCCGGTGGCGGAGGATCTCGCGGCGAGCCCGCTTGCGCCGCTGTCGGACGAGATCCTGCTCGAAGCCGAGCGGCTCGGTCACGACCTGGTGCAGATCTACGACCGCGTACGGAGCGGCATCCGGACCGAGTGGTACGCCGGGGCGATGAAGGGGGCGGAGGAGACTCTCCGCCAGGGGGCGGGAAACGACGCCGATCAGGCGGCGTTGCTGGTGGCGTTGCTCCGCGCATCGGGCGTTCCGGCGCGGTTCGTCCGCGGCGTGGCCGAGGTCTCGCCGGACGAGATCGCCGACGATCTGGCAATGGTCGGGGCGGCTCCGGAACGGGTCGCCGAGGCGCTCCGCCGTGCCGGGGTGGCGTTCCGGCCGGTGGTGCGGGGCGGGCGCGTTGCGGCGTTCGAGGTGGAGCAGGTCTGGGTGGCGGCCCGCATCCCGTACACAAACTACCGGGGCGCGGTGGTCGACTTCTCGGGGCCGACCTGGCTGCCCTTGGCGCCGGCGGTCTCGGCGTTCGAGGGCACCCCGTCGGCGGCGGTGCTCCAGTCCATGGCCGCGGCCGGGGAGCTCTCGGCCGATGGCTTCGTCGACGAGATCCTCTCGGCCTCCCGGGTCGAGGATCCGCTCTCGGTGCTCCGCCCGCGGGTGGTCGACTTCCTGGACCGGACCGGCGGCGGCTCCTATGAGGAGGCCCTGGGCGCACGCCGACCGGTCGCCGAGGCGCTGGGGCTCCTCCCGAGCTCGCTGCCCTTCCCGGTCGTGGCGGTCTCCGGCGAGCAGCCCGTTCTGCCGGACGCGCTGGTCCATCGGGTGCGGTTCGTGGTGCGCGGCGAGCCGGATGGGGCGGTCGGGGCGGCCCCGGCGCTCCTCGACTGGACGGTGCCGGTGGCCGAGGTGGCGGGCCGCCGGGTGACCCTCTCCTACGTGCCGGCGACGGTCGAGGACCAGCGGGTGGTCAACGCGTTCGGCGGCCTGGGCGCGGTGCCCCTCTACCTGGTCCGCCTGCGCCCCCAGATCAAGGTCGACGGCCGGCCGCGGGCGGTCGGTCTCGGCGAGATCGATGCCGGTGCCGGGCACCTTCTGGAGATCGAGCTCCACGCCCCGCCGGGCACGGAGCGGGTCAGCCGTCAGGTGACGGCCGGGAGCTACTACGCCGTCTCCCTGGCCGCTCAGCGGGTCGGCTCGGTGGGTTCGGCAGCCTCAGCGGCCGATGAGCCCGCGGACACCGAGACAGAGGCGGCCCGCCTCCTGGCCGGGATCGGGGCGGAGTACGCCGCCGCTTGGGCCGACGCGGAGGAGGAGCTGGCCGGCCTGGCCGGAGTCACGGTCCTTCGGCCGCTCCCCTCCCTCGGGGTCGTCGGCAACGCGGTGGCGGTGGAGACGGTCCTGGGCCTCCCCGAGCAGCTCCGCTGGCAGGGCGTGACGCTCGACGCCGCGCTCCGTTCGGCCGAGCCGTTGGCCACGCCGGCGGCGCTCGACGCGGGGGCCGGCTCCGTGGAGAGCGCGGAGCGGGGCTGGCTGGCCCTCTCCGCTCTCCAGGGCTCGGCCCTCGAGCACCGGATCTTCGAGCAGAGCTTCCTGGTCGACGCCATCTCGGCCGACAGGGGGCTCGGCCTGGCGCGGGAGGCGGGGATCGAGGTTCTGCGGTTGACCCCGGCGGACCTGGCCGGCGGCCTGACAGCTCTCGACCACCCGGCGGCGGTCCGCACGGAGGTCGAGCGCTGGCTCGGGCTCGGCATGGAGGTGGAGATCCCCCGGACGGCGATCGTCCGCGGTGCCTGGCAGGGCTCGGTCTGGCGGGTGATCGACCCGGAGGGGCGAGGCGCCGGGTACTTCATCGCCGGCTCGCTCCTCGGAGAGACCTCGGCCGGCGGTGCCACCACCGAGCCCCCGGGAAGCTGGGTGAACGACTTCCTGGCGAATGTTTTGGGCTCGCCCTACGCCCCAGCGCCCAATCTCAACCCTCTCGCCGCCGCCGAGGTGGTCAAGATTCCGGCCAGCGACCGACAGGTGGCGACGGTGGGGAAGACCTACGACGTCCCGCTGGCGGTCCTCGTACGGGACACCGACGGCCGTCCGGTCGCCGGGGCGCCGGTCACGTTCGAGGCGTGGTCGGGTGAGGGCTCCTTCATCCAGGCGGATGGGAGCGCGGTTCCCAGCATCCTGGTCCAGTCCGGGCCGCTGGGGATCGCCTCGGCCCGGTTCCGCTCGGGCACCAGGACCGACCGGGAGCCGATCTACACCCTCCGGTACTCGAACGACGCCAAGCCGACCCGGGCGCTGGTGAATCTGGTCGAGGTCTCGGTCCTCTCCGAGAGCGGGCCCCTCTCCCCGACCGCCCCGTTCGAGCTCATCGCCTACCCGGGGCCGGTCGACCACCTGCGGCGGACGGACACGGACCAGACGGTCTTCTACGTCCGGGACCAGGCGGGCCTCTGGACCGACACCATCAAGGTCGCCGCCGAGGATCGGTACGGCAACCCGGTGTCGAACGTGCTGGTTCAGTTCACCGTCGGCGACATGGCGCCCTACGACGGCTGTGCCAACGGCGAGACCGGGCCGATCCGGAACGCGGTCGTCTTCGACCCGACGCTCAGTGTGAACGGCACGGTGCTCGCCTGCCCGAGCTCGCCGCCGATCCTCGGCACCTGCGGCGGCCCCTCCCACCCCGGCATCACCGGGGTCACGGGCGCCGCCGCCGGGGTGATCCTCGGCAGCTCTCTCGTCACGAGCTACCAGGTCACCGCCTCCGTGGGGGGCGTCGAGCCGCTCGGGTTCGAGTACCAGGCGGTCTTCGACCAGTTCGAGCCCCAGGGCGACTGCTCGACGCTCAACGGCTTCCGGGTGTTCGCGAGCACCGCGACCGACGAGGAGGGCAACAACATCCAGGCCGCCCGGCCGGGGGCGCTCTACCGGGACCGCGTCCGCATGACCTTCCTCTACCCGTTCCACGAGGTGGACGTGGTCGAGGAGTCGACGGCGGACGGCACGCGCTACAGCCTGAAGCGGCGCCTCGACTTCGAGTGGGTGCCGGTGCCGGCCACGTTCGATCTCCAGGTCGAAAACGGCGGCTCGGCGACGCCGGCCCAGGAGGAGGCGGACCTCGTCTACAGCACGTTGCTGACCACCGGCTCGACCCCCGGCTACAACCAGCTCCAGGTCGAGGCCCACGACTCCGACTTCCCCGTCTGGGAGGTGAGCCAGCTCACCGGCACCACCTACCGGGTGACTCACAAGGCGTCCGAATTCATCGGCACTCTGTTCTCCGATCCGATCCTCCGGCAGCCGGTGACCGGGGTCTGGGGGGTGCTGCCGCGGCTTCTGACCATCAACCCCGACCCGCCGGTCCTCGGCCCCTCGGGGCAGACGACGGAGGAGGTGCGGGTCGGCTACGGCATCGAGCCGTTCGAGTACCGGGCGAGGACGGTGGAGGTCGATCTCCTGGAAGACGGCGTCCGGCGGGGGACCTCGATCGGCGATCTCCGCCAGGCCGGGGGCTTTGCCACCGTGCAGCGGGGCTTCCCGTTCGACGTCGACCGCGGCTACGAGCTCGAGCTGGTCCTCAACCGGGGCTCGCAGTCCGAGGTGCGCTCGAACCGGGCGCCGCTTCCGCTCTTCCAGCGGATCCTCGAGAACGTGACCCCCTCCGTCTACGTGGACCAGGACGTGGACCTGGTCAACGGCCGGAGCTGCGACCGGGGCGGCGACTTCCGCTACACCCTGACCCAGGAGGCGCGGGTGACGCTCGAGGTGCGGCCGGTCGACGGCATGGGGACCGACGGCTCTCTCGAGCTGGGGGCGCCCCAGACGGTGATCGGCGAGGTACTCCAGGCCGAGGGTGAGAAGGCGCTCACCCTGGGGCCGGACACGTTACTGCCCGGCGACTACCGCTACACCCTCCGCGCCGTCTCCACCGCCGACGGGCGGATGGAGGAGGTCCAGGGGACGATCCGCTCCGAGTATCGGGTGCGGGACGCCCTGCCCGTGGGGCACACCCTGGTCCAGGGGGTCGACCTGTGGGACGGCCACCTGGCGCTCTCCCGGGAGGACCTCTCCTACCCGGGCCGGGGGGCGGCGCTCGCGTTCCGGCGGAGCTACTCCTCGAACGCCGGCACCGAGCCGGGACCCATGGGGATCGGCTGGAGCCACAACTACGAGTCGCGGGTGGTGGTGACCCCGTGCGGCGAGGCGATCGTCATCGGCGGCGAGGGCTCCGGCATGCGCTTCGTCGACGACGGGGAGGGCGGCCTGCGGCCGCTCGAGGGCTACCACGGGACGCTGATCGCCGACGCGGCGGACAACAGTTTCGTCTTCTACGCCAAGGGAGGCAACCGCTACCGCTACGCCCTGGGCTACGGCCGGGAGGTCTACCTCGACTCGATCGAGGACCCCAACGGCAACACCACCCGGCTGGTCTACGAGACCGGTGTCGGCGGGCGGCCCCGGCTCTCCGCGGTGGTCGACCCCTCGGGGCGCAAGCTCACCTTCCACTACGAGCCCCACTCGGGTCAGGCGCAGTTTGCGCTGCTCGAGGACACGGTGCTGGTGCGGGTCGACGGGCCGGAGGGGAGCGGCCAGTCGATCTCCTTCGGCTACGACACGTTCGGCAACCTGATCCGCTCGGGGCGGGAAGGGGGCTCTCGGGTCGAGAGCTACAGCTACGCGACCGGGGCCCTCGAGCCGTTCGAGGACCGGCACGTGCTGGTGTCGGTGACGGACGAGCTGGACGGCGGAGAGACCGTCTACGAGCGGACCCGCGGCTCGATCCGGGCGACGGCGGACGTGGTGGTGCCGAGCACCTTCTACGTGGGCGTCACCCAGCCCGAGGGGGGTCGGACGGCCTTCTCCTACGACCTGGCCGGCCTCGGGGACCGGCAGGCGCCGGAGCTCGTCACCCGGGTCACCGACCCGCGGGAGGAGACGACCGTCTACCGGCTCAACCAGTACGGAAGCCCGGTCTCGATCACCGACCCCCTGGGCCACGAGACCACCATGACCTGGGCGGCGGACGACGTGGTCATGACCTCGCGGACCGACGCCAACGGGGTCGCCACCACCTTCGACTACGACGAGCACGGCAACCTCCTCGCCGAGACGGTCACCTTCCCCGGTCCGGACGGCGGCGAGACGACGCTCACGCGGAGCTTCACCTACCACCCGCCGGCCGCCTTCGAGGCGCCGTACATCAAGGAGCGCCTGGCGAGCCGGACCGACCGCAAGGGGGCGGTGACCCGCTTCACCTACGACGCCCGGGGGAACCTCCTCGAGCAGCGGATCGCCCTGGCTGGGGTCGCCGGGGCTGACGGCGGCGGCCGGGACCTCGTCACCTCCCACACTTACCTCGCCAACGGTGACCGGGCGACGACCACCGACCCGCGGGGTGAGACGACCCGGTTCGCCTACGACGGCTACGGCAACCTCGCCTCGGTCACCGACCCGGTGGGGGCGACGACGGCAACCACCTACGACGTCCGGAGCCTGCCGGTGGAGCAGGCCGACCCGCTGGGGAGGGTGACCACCCTCGCCTACGACAGCCTGGGGCGGCTGGTGCGCCGGGTGCTGCCCAAGACGGCCGCCGAGTCGGCCCCGCCGGAGGAGACGTTCGTTTACGACGACGTGGCCAACACCCTGACCCAGACCGACGCGGCCGGCCGGGTGACGGTGACGACGACCGACCTCGAGGACCGGGTGGCACGGATCGACAACGCGGCAGGCGGCACGAAGCTCTTCGCCTACGACCCGGCGGGCAACAAGACCCTCGAGACCGCCTGGTTTGATGGCTCGACGCCGCGGGTCGAGACGACCTTCGTCTACGACGCCGCGGGCCGCCTGGTGGAGCGCCGGGAGCCCCTCCACGGCAACGGCGGCCGGACGACCTCCTACGCCTACGACCCGGTGGGGAACCTGGTCCGGGAGACCCTCTTCGACCGCACCGACCCCGGCTTTGCGCCGAGGGTGACCGAGTCCGACTACGACGGCCTGAACCGCAAGGTCGAAGAGCGCCGCCTCACCGACTCCGGGCCGGTGGTCGTTCAGATGCGCTACGACGGCGCGGGCAACCCGGTCCGCGTGACCGACCCCCTGGGCCGGGTGACCGAGACCGAGTTCGACGCCCTCGACCGGCCGATCCGGGTCCGCGAGCCGGAGGGCCGGGAGACGGTCAACGTCTACGACGGCGCGGGGAACCTGATCGAAGAGCGGCGGCTGAACACGGTCGACGGCGTGGCGGCGGACCAGGTGCGGACCTTCGCCTACGACGGGGCGGGCCGCCTCGTGCGCCAGACGGACGCCCTGGGCCACGCGACGCACGTGGAGTACGACCTGGCGGGGAACGTCGTCCGCCAGATCGACCGGCGCCTCAACGTCACCTCCCACGCCTACGACGAGCGCAACCGCCGGGTGCGGACGGTCCAGCACCTGACGCGGGTGACCTCCCCCGGACGGCAGGTGGTGACCGAGCTGGCCTACGACGCCGTGGGGAACCTGACGGAGGAACATCTGCCCAACGGCAACGTGATCCGCCACGCCTACGACGAGCTCGACCGGAAGGTGCGGACCGAGGACAGCCTCGGCCTGGTGGAGGCGGCGACCTACGACGCCCGGGGCAACCAGGTCACCGCAACCGACGCCAACGGCAACGTCACCACCACGACCTACGACGCCCTCGACTGGCCGGTGCGCGTCGAGCTTCCGCCGGTCGAGAGCCCCCGGGTGATCGAGCGGACGTTCGACGTGGCGGGCAACACGCTCACCGAGACCGACCCCCGGGGAGCGACGACGACCTTCACCTACGACCGGCTCGACCGGCTGGTGCGGACGACGGCGCCAGAGCCCTTCGGGTACACGACGGAGACGGTTTACGACGCGGTGGGCAACGTCCTCGCCACGACCGACGGCCGGGGCCACACCACGACCTACGAGTACGACGGCCTCGACCGGCTGGTGCGCTCCGTCGCCCCGGCGCCGCTCTCCTACGAGACGACCACCACCTACGACCGGGTGGGCAACCGCCTGACCGAGACCGACCCGCGGGGCATCACGACCGAGACCCGGCACGACCTCGAGAACCGTCCGGTCCTGACCCGCCGGGCGGGCCTCGTCATCGAGCAGGTGGAGTACGACGCCGAGGGCAACCGGCGCTTCGTCACCGATGCTAACGGCAACGTCAGCGGCTTCGAGTACGACGAGCGGAACCTCCTCATCGCCGAAAACCTGCCGCTGGCCGCGATCACCCGCTACACCCTGGACGACATGGGGGACGTGGTCGCCACCCGGGACCCGGAAGGACGGGTGACGACCCTCGTCTACGACGCCCGCCG
>Ga0210123_1000128_pt1 | contig 49830 bp, 43 predicted proteins | sample Muzzi_PWB_D2_FD_185535 | JGI IMG/M metagenome (GOLD analysis project Ga0210123, IMG submission 185535) | Wetland microbial communities from San Francisco Bay, California, USA, that impact long-term carbon sequestration - Muzzi_PWB_D2 (SPAdes) | ecosystem: Environmental > Aquatic > Marine >... | reverse complement strand
CCCAGGCCCGATGTGTTGATGAATATTTTATCCGCCGCGCCTTTGGGCACCACCTTGGTGTCTCCGGTCACCAATTGAACTTCGGCTTTATCCAGCGCCTGGCGCATACTGGTCAGAACGCGCTTCAAATGCGCAATGGGAAAACCCTCTTCCAGGATCAGGCCCAAGCTCAGGAAACGCGGCACCGCCCCGCACATGGCGACATCGTTGACCGTACCGTTCACCGCCAGATCGCCGATATCCCCCCCGGGAAAGAAGATGGGGTCCACCACAAACGTATCCGTGGAAAAAGCCAGCCGCCCTTTTTCAACTTCAAACACCGCCCCGTCATGCAGCTGGGCCAGCAACGGATTGTCGAACATGGGCAGCAAAAGCTCAGTGGTAAGCTGATGGGCCATCTTACCGCCGGAGCCGTGATCAAGAAGAATCTTATCGAAATCCATTCATAGTTTCCTTTGGGGTTTTTGAATTATTTTTATACCCATTCTGCAGGCTATATAGATCAATTGCGGAATTCATGCAAAAGCGACGCGTCCATCAATGTGTGGCTTTATCCCCCCAAATTTGTTTCAATCGCTTATCACGACCACAATTCCAGCGATAGACCTTGTAGCGAACTGGATTTTTTTTATAATAATCCTGATGATAACTTTCGCTGCCTTTAATAGGATAAAAAATCGCTGCCTTTAAAATTGGTGTAACAACTTTTCTATTTGGAAACTGTGCTTCTATTTTTCTTTTAGATTCTTCAGCTATTTTTTTCTCTTTTTCGTTTGCTACGAAAATTGCACTCAAATAACTATGGCCTTTATCACAAAACTGTCCCTTTTCATCGAAGGGATCGATATTTACCCAGTAATATTCCAACAATTCCTTATAACTAATTTTCTCTGAATCATATGTAATTTCTACAGCTTCTAAGTGTCCTCCATGGTTGCCGTTGTAAGTCGGATCTTTTAAAGTGCCGCCGGTAAACCCCGAGATAACATCGGCTACACCATCAAGTTTTTCGAAATCGGCCTCCATGCACCAAAAACATCCACCAGCCAATATGGCTTTCTCTGCCGTGGCACTAGATACATAGAACAGCATGATTGCTATCAGGAATAATGTCATTCTATATTTCATAATATTTCTCCTTTGTTGATTTATAGCGTGTACATAACGTTCACCACCACAGGAGCGCAGGAAATGGCGAAGCGGTACGTCAAGTGCTACAGTCGCCCGCACCCGCGAATCCTGGGCGCGACAATATAGAACTCTCCATTGCGTCGCAATAGCCGGAGAGCCCCATATCCAAGGCGTCCAGGGGTGAAGCCGTAGTCTCACTACTGCGAACCCCGCTGAGGCCGGACAACGCTCAAAGGTTGTGGCGCCCTACATTGCCTCGCAATAGCCGGAGAGCCCCATATCCAAGGCGTCCAGGGGTGAAGCCGTAGTCTCACTACTGCGAACCCCTGGCAACACAGGATATGGGGCTCTCCGGCTATTGCGAGGAGTAGCGATAGTAGGCGGCGCAGGTCCCCTCACTCGACACCATACAAGGCCCCACCGGATGCATGGGGCTGCACTTTTTGCGAAACAGGGCGCATTGGGGCGGAGTCTTGGTCCCGGAGAGAATTTCACCGCAGGCGCATCCCTTGGGTTCGGGCGTATCCGCCACCTCGAGGCCGAAGCGTTTGACTGCATCAAAAGCTTCCAATTCCGCACGAATGGACAGCCCGCTGCCCGGTATAACGCCCAGGCCGCGCCACTGGGCATCGGTGGGTTCAAATGCGTCCGCCATGACCTGCTGGGCCTGGAGATTGCCCTGGGCGGTCACGGCCCGGGGATATCCGTTGTCCAATTCCGGTTTGCCCGCCTCGATCATGGTGACCAGCGCCAGGATGCCCCGCAGCACGTCCACGGGTTCAAACCCTGCCACAACACCGGGCGTCTGGTACCGGTCGAAGAAGGGGCGGTAGGCATTCAGTCCGATGATCACCGACACGTGGCCCGGAAGCAAAAATCCGTCGATCTGCACTTGGGGATTGTCCATGAGGGCATTGAGGGCCGTGGGAACTGTTTTGTGGGCGCAGTAGATGGAGAAGTTGGTCAGGTTCATCTTCCGGGCGGATAACAGGGCCGCGGCAATGGTGGGAGCTGTGGTCTCAAAGCCGACCCCCAGAAAGACAACTTCCCGATCCGGCGCTTCGGCAGCCAGGGAGACAGCATCCAGGGGCGAATAGACCACCCGCACATCCGCGCCTTCAGCGGTTTCGCGCTGAAGGGAAGAGCCGCTTCCGGGTACGCGCATCAGGTCGCCGAAGGTGGCCAGGGTCACATTGGGCATCCGGGACAGCTCCACAAAGGCATCGATGTCGCCTTGGGCTGTTACGCATACCGGGCATCCGGGGCCCGACAGCAGAGAAATAATTTCCGGCAGCAGGGCTCGTATGCCGTGCCTGAAAATGGCCATGGTATGGGTGCCGCACACCTCCATCAGGCGAATGGGACGGGCGCTGGCCGCTTTGATCTGGCGGACCAGGCTTTGGGCGATGGCCGGGTCACGGTATTCTTCTGCATATGCAATGGTCATGGTTGCCTCATTATAGTATCTTCGTTCTGCAATTCAGGTCCTGCGTCATTTCATGCCACCGTGCTTGTTCTACCGTCCGCCAGGGCGGCGGCGATGACGGCCTGGCCCAGGGAGATGCCGCCGTCGTTGGTCGGCACCAGCCGATGGCTGAACACCTGCAGCCCTTTTTGGGCCAGACTATGGATCAATCCTTCCAGAAGCAAACGGTTTTGAAAGCAGCCGCCGCTGAGCACCACTTTGTCGATGCGCGTCTCTTTGCTGATCACGGCGCATAAATCGGCACAGCCTTCGATGATGGTATTGTGAAACTTGCGCCCGATGATAAAGGCAGGCATGCCCATGCCCAGGTCATCGACGACGCCCTGAATGATGGGGCCGATGGCGATCTGCCGGATCTCCTCGTCGCGCCATTCAAACCCGTAGCGCTCCTCGTCTTGATCGTCGGCCATCATCTCCAGTTCCATGGCGGCCTGCCCCTCGAAGGCCACCGTGTTGCGCAAGCCGATGATGGCGGCCACACCGTCAAACAGACGTCCCAGACTGGATGTCAGCGGAGCGTTGATGCGACGCACGCACATCTCGACAATGATGTCGCTCTCGCGGTTTTCCATGGCATCCAGGGCCGGAAGTTTCAGCGCCCCCATGCCCCGGCCGTAGACCTGATGCAGATAGGCCAGTGCCATGCGGATGGGGGCTTTAATGGCTGCGGCGCCGCCCGGCATGGGGGTCGGCTCGAGATGTGCCAGGCGTCGGTAGCCGGCCAAATCGGCCGCCAGAATCTCACCGCCCCAAATGGTGCCGTCCGGGCCATAACCGGTACCGTCAAAGGCCAGTCCGATGACGGGTTCGTCCAATTTATTTTCGGCCATGCATGCGGCCACATGGGCGAAGTGGTGCTGCACTTGTAACAAGGGGGCCTGTTTCTGGGTTTTGGCCCACTGGGTGCTCAGGTAGTCCGGGTGCAAGTCGCAAACCACATGCTGGGGGTCGATATCCAGAATGCGTTTGAGGTGGTCGATGGTCATGCGGAAAAAGTTTTCCGTGGCCAGATTTTCCAGATCGCCGATGTGCTGGCTGACAAAGGCCTGCCGGCCCTTTGTGAGGCAGACGGTGTTTTTTTGCTCTGCGCCGCAGGCCAGCACTGCAGGCATCTGCGCTTTCAGAAAAACCGGCATGGGAACAAAGCCACGGGAGCGCCTGATCTGCCGGGTTTCACTCGCCGCGCGGCGCACGATGGAGTCGTCGCTGCGCAGGTAGATCTCCCGGTCATGCATCAGGAAATAGTCCGCAATATCCTTGAGGCGCTCAAAGGCGTCGTCGTTGTCGATGGCGATGGGCTCTTCGCTCAGGTTCCCGCTGGTCATGACCAGGGCCGTAAACCCGGGGCTAAGGAGCAGGTAGTGCAGCGGCGTGTAGGGTAGCATAACGCCATAATACTGGTTGCGGGGGGCCACGCTGAAGGCCAGCTTCTCGGGGCGTTTTTTGGTCAGAAGCACAATGGGCCGCTGAATGGAGGTCAGCAGCGCCGCCTCCCCGGAGGTGATCTGCGCAAAGGAGACTATGGTGTCCAGGTCGGGCGACATGACCGCCAGGGGTTTTTCTTCCCGGTGTTTACGCTGGCGCAGCCGCTCTACAGCTTTATCGTTGGTGGCGTCGGCGCACAGATGGTATCCACCCAGGCCTTTAACCGCGATGATATGGCCGGCTTTGATCAATTGCGCCGTGCGGGCAATGGGGTCTTTATCTTGGAGAACCGCACGCTGACTGTCGTACAGCGTCACTTGCGGGCCGCATGCGGGGCAGGCGTTGGGCTGGGCGTGAAAGCGGCGGTCTTCGGGATTGTCATATTCGGCCTGGCACTGGGCGCACAAGGTAAAATGCCGCATGGACGTCTTGGGGCGGTCGTAGGGAATGTCGTCGATGATAGTATAGCGCGGGCCGCAATTGGTGCAGTTGATAAAAGGATAGCCGAAGCGGCGGTCCTGGGGGTCGAACATTTCACCCAGGCAGTCATCGCATACTGAAACGTCCGGCGAGATGAGGGTGGCACGCGATGCGCCCCCCTTGCTGGCAACGATGGCAAAGCCCTGGCTGCCCATCGGTGTTGTCTTTTGAATGTCAATGGCCACGATATGGGCCAGGGGAGGGGGCTTTTTCTCCAGGTCGGAGACAAAGGCATCGATTTGCAGGGTGTCGCCCTCCACATGGATGGTGACGCCGGCGGCTGTGTTGGCCACTTGCCCGCTGAGCTGATTTTCCCTGGCCAGTTGGTAGACAAAGGGCCGAAATCCCACCCCTTGGACAATGCCGTTGACATCAATTTTTCTGGCAATCCGCCCGACGGTCATGATGGCTGGTTGCCGTTGCGCTTGAGCGTCAGCCGCTGTTCGATTTCTTTGATGGCGGCATCCAGGGCCTCCGTATCCAGAGGCTTGTTGAAGAATGCACTGGCTTTCAATGCCAAGGCCTGTTTGGCGAGGTCCTTATCGCCATGACCAGTGATGACGATCACTTCGGTTTGAGGCGCAATGGCCTTGATCTGGCGCAACACATCGAAACCGTCTTTGCCCGGCATCTTGATATCCGTGAGGACCACCGCCGGCCGCTCGCTTCTGAAGACTTCCAAACCCTGCCTCTCATTTTCGGCCGAAAGCACCCGATGGCCGCAGGCTTCCAAATAGAGGGTGAGCATCTGCAGTGTTGGTTGTTCGTCATCGATGATGAGGATGGTCGTCATGGCATGCCCCCTTTTTGCATTACTTTTTTTGGCTGACCCAGTGCCGCGCTTCGGATTCGTCTTTAAAAACACCGATATCGGCGGAGTAACCGTCTACCAGAGTCTGAAACATTCGCGATAAGCCAAAGAGGATGGTCTCATCCACAAGAATACCGGTTTTTACGCTCCATTTGTCCGCATAGTTGGCTTCGATATGTTCGATCACCCGGAGCATGGCGTCATAGCCGAAATTGGGGCTGGGATAAGAACCCCGGAAATCCCACAGACTATAACGGTCCTTGGAAGGATACTGTGCAACTTCCTGATCCACGGCATCGATCAGCAGCTCGGGCGTAACCTCAATGCCCGCCTTGAATCTGACGTTGATGCCATATTCCAGTTCTTCTATGGTAAAAGACCCCTCCACGGGAAATCTCCTTGGGGACAGCAGTTAAGTTAAGGCCTTAAACCTGTCTCTTTACAGCCTTGGGAAATCTCAGCGCAAAGCGGGTGCCACCTTGCCTTCTATCGCTCACATCGATAGCGGCACCATAATCGCGCAATATGCCATAAGTGATGGCCAAACCCAATCCCATGCCTTTACCCACTTCTTTGGTGGTGTAAAAAGGCTCGAATATCTTGTCCTTGACACTGTGCGTAATACCCACACCGGTATCTTCCACCGTGCATACCACCTCATCGGAGATTTCGAATGTGCTGAGTTTGATCATGCGATCCGTTTCTTTCGAGACATCGGAAGGCAATTGCTCTATGGCGTCACGGGCATTGCTCACCAGGTTAAAGATAACCTGCTCCAGACGGTTGGCATTGGCCAGAATGGACGACAGCGATTGGTCCAGATTGAATTCAACGCGAATGTTGTTCAGCACCAGTTGCTGGCCGACGATCTGAACCACGTTGTTGATGACCGCATTCAAGTCGACGGGTTCCATTCTGAAATCAGGTTTGCGGCCGAACTCCCGAAGACGATTGATAATGTCCGAAGCGCGCTGAACCTGCCCGGCAACCGAAAGAGCGACCCGATCCAGATCTTCGCTGGAAAGGGTTTTACCATTGATAATCATGCGCCGCAAATAGTCATTGCCGATTTTAATGGCGTTGAGCGGCTGGGTCAGTTCATGGGCCATACCGGCGGACATTTCCCCCAGGGTTTGCATCTTGGTGGCCTGAAAAAGCTGGGCATCCTTTTCCATGGCCTCGGTAATGTCGGTGGCCGCCAAAATGATGGCCCGGCGGTCCCTGAACTTGATGGGGCAAGCCTTGACACGCAGGTAAAAGGGTTTGCCGTCTTTCTTATAATGGCGCGCCCGTTGATGAATAAAGCAGGCGTCAGCCCACTCAACCTCGCCATCGAGCTCAAGTGCTTGCGCCTGGAGCTCGAACTCGCCTAAATCATTGAAGCTGCGCCCCAGCAAATCTTCCTTGCCATAGCCGTAAGTCTCGATGGCGGCCGGATTGACATCGATAATCGTCAGGGAAGGGTGATCGAGTACAAAGATGGGGTTGGGGCCGCTATGGAAGAGCGAACGGTATTTCTCCTCCGATTCGTGCAGGGCCTCTTCAGCCTCTTTGCGTTTGGAAATATTGAGAAATGCCCCACTGATAAAATCAATTTTCCCGTCGGCATTTTTAACCACCTGGCTGCTGGCTTGAAGCCACACGACATTGCCGTCCTTTTTGCGAATGCGGTACTCGCGCAACGATTGTTGGTCGCCTCTCAAGGTCACAACGAATTTGTCCCGGTCGGCCACCAGGTCTTCATCAACAATCAGATCGGTCCATCTCATCCTGCGGTTTAAAAAGGCTTCCTTGGAATAGCCGGTCACCGCCTCGATCTTGTCGTCGAAAAAATCAATGGTGCCGTCCGGGTAACCTTTGAAAACGATGTTGGGGATATTGTCGATGAGCAGGCGGTAATCGCGCTCGCTCTCTTTTAACGCCTGTTCGGAACGTTTCTTCTCGGTGATGTCCACGGCGATGCACAAAAAACCGCTGAGGGCCCCTTCGGCATCGCGCAAGGGGTTGATGGAAAGATTGACCGGAAAAGGATGGCCGTCCTTGCGCACATAGGTCCACTCTTCCTGATCATGGGTTTTCTTGGCGGCATAATAAAAGAAAAGATCCATGCCCTCAATGGCGCGGCCGATTTCGGTCCCCAGTTGATCCGCGCGCGATTTTAACTCCTCCAAGTCATGAAAGACCAACGGCGTCAACTGACCGATGACTTCGGCCGCCGAATACCCAAGCAGGTTTTCAGCCCCTTTGTTGAAGACGATGATGGTACCGGTCTGGTCGGTGGCGACAATGGCCATGTGGGAAGCCGAATCCAAAACGGCCTTGCGCTGGGCGTTGGCCACTTGGAACCGGCGTAAAATGCGTTCCGTCTCCTCGAACTGCTTGACCACCAGGCTGGCGGTAATTTCGGCCGACTCGCGCGACAGGCGGATCTCTTCCTTCAGGATTTCATTCTCTTCCACAAGAGACTGGATCGGGCATCGCTCCCTGTCCTGGCAGGTGGCGCAGCGCGTCGGCCAGGCGCAGATCGAATTGTCGGTCTTCCTCTCATCTGCTGGCTTGGTGAATGGCAACATGGATACAATCCTTAATAGCTGACCCCAATGGCCGTGGCGTTAAGGCCTGTCATCCGCTCAGGACCGCTTTAACTACTCGCCTGCGGTTTTTGCTGTTGATGCTGCAGGTCCAAAGCGTTGCAACGCCTCTCAGGAAATCTGCATGGCATGCACCGTACACACCAGGCAAGGATCAAAGGAGCGGACGACATGCTCCACCTCAAGCGGGTGTTGGACGTTGCTGATGCGGGTTCCCACAATGGCCTCCTCCCATGGTCCCCGGACCCCATGGCTGTCTCGGGGTGAAGCATTCCAGGCCGTAGGCGTAATTACTTGGTAATTGGCGATTAAACCGTTTTCGATGGTCAGCCAATGGCCTAGAAAACCCCTGGGTGCCGTGACCAGACCGTAACCTTGGGAAGTAATTCTCTTGGAGTAGTCCTGGTAAAAGGGGCTTCTGCTTTCGGCCATTTCCGCCAACCACTGATCGACGGCCGGCAGAATCATGGCCGGCCGAACCAGGCGGGCCAATTGACGCAGAAGAACATTGGCGCCGCGTTGCTCCACCTGCTCAACAAACAAGGGCTTGCCGGATATGACCATGTCCGCCAATGGTCCTGTTTCTGCGGGTCGGCCATCATAGCGCGGCGCTTTGGCCCAGGAATATTTTTGAGAGTCGTCCTCTGAATCCAGGGGTACGGTGCGCCCTTCATAGGGATGACGGGCGGGCACATCGTCCTTAAAAAAAGCGCAGGCAATATCTTCGCTGATATTGCGAGGGTCCATCTCCATGGTCCGCCGGGCGCTGTAAAATCCACCGGGAGCAAAACGGTGCGCGTCACCTTCGGGCACCACCTCGGTACGGGCCGGCAGATCCGGACCGCCGCAGCTTATGAAAGTGTCGTGGCTCTGCCCCATGGCGGCCAGGCCAAGATCCAGCCCGTAGCGGATAAAAAATCCCAAATCGCTGTTCTGGTGCTCCGGTGCCGCGATCAGCCAGGCCTGCACATCGTCCCAGGAGCGGATCCGGCCCCAGACCTCCAGCGTGCAGCCCAGAATACGATCCTCATACCATTTGCGAAAATTGCGCAGAATGTGACGGCAGTGAATAATATCGCTGGCGGCCGGCACCGAAACAACACCTCCGGGGACCATAAAAGAAGAGTGGGGCCATTGCCCGCCCAGAATCGCGATGATTTCAAGCAGCCGTTTGGTCTCCTTGACGGTCTGGAGCGTGGTCTCTCCCTTGAGCACGGCATAACGCCGAAAAGCTTCGCCGTACAAGGGCTGACCCGCATAGGTCGCGTGGGTCAGATCCGGCATAAAGAGCAATACCGCATGACGAATATCGTTTTGCAGTTGTTCGACCATCAGGGTGACATTGCGAAGGCGCTGGGCATTGTCCGGCACTTCGGCCCCATAGGCCATGTCCAAAGCTTTGGCCGCCGCATTGAGATGCGCGGTGGTGCAGATGCCGCAGATACGGGGCGTGATCACCAGGCTGTCCATGGGACCACGGCCGGACATGAGGTTTTCTATGCCGCGGTACATGGTCCCCACGCTGCGCACATCGCGGACGACGTTGTCTTCAATCTCAAGGTGAAGTTCCAGATCACCTTCTACACGGTTCAGCGGTATTACTTTGCGGATCTTTTCCATAATTCCATCACCAATGGACTGTACGGGGCACTGTCGCCGCCAGTCCTGTCTTGCGTAACATCAGATACCTGTCTTGCGCTTTATGAGCCGTTTCGGCGCCGCTGCCGCCGCCATCCCTTTATACGCCATGTAGTGGGCGCGGCTGACCCCATCCGGTAGCTCAATGGGAATCCCCTCGATGTTGCGGGTTTGGAAAAAGGGATACTGTTGGGGAAAGTCCGGCCGCGTGCAACCGAAGCAGGGCACGCCCACGCGGGTTTTGGAAGACCGACGGTTCCAGAGCACCTTGTTGCACGGCCCGGTGACCAGCGGGCCATGGCACCCCATATAAAAGAAGAGACACCCCCGCTCGCCAAACTTTTTCTCCTCCACCCGGTATTCATGGTACTCATTGCGGGTGCAGCCCTGATGCACCATCACCCCGTACCAGTTAGTGGGGGTGTTGTAATGGCCCAGATCAAGGGGCATATCCGCGGCGACGGCCGAAAGGGTGCCGACCACCACTTCACAATGGCAGGGGCAACCCGGCAGATTGATGACCGGATAGCCGCTGAGCGTTCGAAATCCCTGCCCCAGCAAGCCGCCCATCTCCCATTTGGTGAACTGCAGGCCGCTGGCCATAATGTCGCTGTCCGCCCCAATGCCGCCGAAACTGGCGCAAGTGCCCACGGCCAGCACAAACTGTGCCTTGTGGGCCAAGGCCTGGATAAGGTCCTTCTTGGGGCCGGCAGGCAGCATGTCAAAGCGTCCGCTGCCGTTTGGGCCATGAATGACCGAACCTTCCAGGCACAGAATATCGAGCTGCTGTTCACCGCTCAATATCTTGTCGTTGAGGGCCTGCAGTTCATCTGTCGATCGGACAGACAGGGATTGGTGCCACAACAGATCCAGGCCTAGAAAATCAAACAATTCGATAAAATCCGGGGTATCGGCATTGAACAACGACCAAGTGTCACCACCGCAGCTTCCACCATGAATCCAGTAAATTGTTTTGGCCATGCCGCCCCTCCAGAATGAAAGATGAACCAAATAAAGGCCATTCTAAAACTGATTGGTGGTTTATTTCAAGAGGCGAGGCCATAGTTGCTAAACAAAATTATCGGAAGGAGCAGCCCGGCCTATGCCCTGAGCGGTATCGATTGTGTCGCCCACCTTGTTTTATGGCGTTTCACAGGCACTGGATTGATCCGGTGCCTCCTGACAGTGCCGGGCATATAGTTGCCGGGTAATGCATGGTTTGAAAAATTCAACTGGCCGATTCCTGCATCCCTGACACACCTTCTGGACAGACCCGCAAGCAAATGGATCGCGTTAAGAATAATGGGCAAAAATTATAACGGCCAGAAAATGGGGATCAATACCGTCCCCATCACCAGGACCAGCAGGTTCAGGGGAATGCCCAGCTTGAAATAGTCGCTGAACCGGTATCCGCCTGGTCCGTAAACCAACAGGTTGGTCTGATAGCCGACAGGGGTGGCGAAACAGGCACTGGCCCCGAAGCAGACCGCCATGATGAAAGGTTTGGGATTGACGCCCAGACTTATCGCCGTGGAAATGGCGATGGGCAGCAACAGCACGGCGGTGGCGTTGTTGCTGAGCAACTGCGTGCTGATGCTGGTGAGTAGGATCATGCCGCCCAAGACCAGCTCCGGCGACCGGCCTTCCATGATGTGAAGAAACAGTTCGGCATAATATTGGCTGGCACCAGTTTTATCCATCGCCATTCCCAGTGCAATGGTGCCGGCGATCAGCAGCAGCACATTGCTCTGCAACGCGCGGTAAGCCTCCCTTAACGGCAGGCATCCGCTCACCATCATCAAGAACACCGCTGCCAGGGCGCATACCATGATATCGGCCAGACCGGTGGCGGCGGCAATCACCATGGCGCCGAAGATAATGCCGGCCGGCGGCGCCTTGCGTTTGTGTTCGATCTCCTGATGCACATCCTCGACGATAATCCAATCGCTACGCTCGCGCAGCTGTACCAACTCCTCTTCACGGCACCAGACCAAAAGGATGTCGCCCATTTTGAGCCGAATGTCCTGCAACTGCATTTCCGTGTAATGCAGGCCGCTGCGCTCCACCGCCACGATATGCAGATGATCGCTGCGAAACAGATAAGAGTTTTTGAGTTGCCGCCCCACCATACTCGATTGGGGCGTGATGATCAGTTCAACCACCAGATTCTTATGGCTTTCATCAAAACGCAACCCGTCTTCCGATTTCGGCAGCTCCACCACCTTGTCATTGAGCAGTTGCATCAAGGCATTGGGCGAGCCTTTAACCAGCAACAGGTCATCAGGTGCCATGGTCACCTGATCCCTGCAGGGGTGGAAAATATGCGAATATCGAATCAGCTCCAACACTTCGATATCGGGATAGCGATCCCGCATCTGGTCGCAAGGGCTCAATCCCTTGAGCGCACTCTCCCGAGGGACCAGAAACTCAGCCAGGTAGCGTCGCTGCATATCGTTTTGCAATTCGCAGGTGGGATTGTGCAGATCGGGCATCAGGCGCGGCGCCAGCATCAAAATCATCAACAATCCGATCACGGCAATGGGAATGCCCACGGCCGACAATTCGAACATGCCGAAGGGCGCATACCCATAATGCACCGCCAGGTCGCTGACGATAATATTGGTTGAAGTGCCGATGAGCGTACATGTGCCGGCCAGAATGGAGGCATAGGACAGTGGAATAAGATATTTGGCCGGGCTGGTTCCCAATCGGCAGCCCAGGCTCAGCACCACGGGGATGAACAAGACCACCACGGGCGTATTGTTGATGAAGGCGGAAGCCACCGCAACGATCAACAGGACCACCAGCATGGCCATGCGGGTATTCCCCCGGGTCCAGTCCATCACTTTTTGGCCGATATACCCCACCGCCCCTGTACGAATCATAGCCTGGCTGATGAGGAACATGGCGCCGACGGTAATCACCGCCGGGTTGGAAAAGCCGGAGACCGCCTCCAGGGGCGTTAAGATACGGGCAAGCAGGAGCGCCACGATGATGCCGATGGCGGTGATGTCAATGGGCAGCTTCTCGCTGATCAGCAAGTAGATGGTGATGATCAAAATCAGGCTGACGATCCAGATATCCATGGATACCCATTCCTATTCTAGTGTCCATCCAGAAATGGTAGATTTTGGTTCAGGCCAAGGCTGCAGTGTCTTTGAAACCGCAGGCGTAGCAACGCTACGTCGAGGATTTCGAAGACGCGACAACACCGGTCTGGGCCGAAAGATGCCATTTCTGGCTGGACACAAATCTAAAGCCGTACCAATTCATACTGCCGGTGGCCCAAACCCAGGTGTTCGGCATACACCAGTTGGAGAGACCAATCGACATTGGGGTAGAGACCCTTGAACTTATCGCCACCCGGCTCGGTATTGGTTTGCAGCTGGGTGCCTGCCAGGGCGGGTTCGGCATTGACCAGATCCACCGACGCCTGGTCCACGGCCACCGGGTCAGTGGCCGCCACCACGCCGATGTTCTTCACGATGGGTGCATCATTGGCGGAATAGCAATCGCAGGCCGGCGAGACATCCATGATGAAGTTGATAAAGAGGCATTTCTCGGGTTTGTTCCTCAAAACACCGGCGGTGTATTCCACGATGCCCTCCAAAAAGGCCGGCACCTCCTGATCCCACTTAATCTCGATGGCTTCATTGGGGCAGATGAGGATACACTCACCACAGCCAATACAACGCTCATCATCCACTGCGGCGACGGCGTCGTCTACCGAAAGGGCCTGGTGTGCGCAATGCGCCACACAGGTTTCACAACCGATGCAGTTTTCCGCGTTGACCAGGGGCGATACGGTGGAATGCATGGCCAGCTTGCCTTTGCGGGATGCCGAGCCCATGCCGGTATTTTTGAGGGCACCGCCGAAACCCGAAAGTTCGTGTCCTTTGAAATGGGCCACGGATATAAAAGCATCCGCCTCGACGATTTCCTTGCCGAGATAAACACTTTCAAAGTGTTTGCCGTATACATCCACGGTGGCTTCTGATTTGCCGCGCAGGCCGTCGGCAATCACCAAAGGCGCTTCCACCACGGCATAGGCGAATCCATTTTGAATGGCCGTGGTCAAATGATGGGGCGCATCGCTACGCGCGCCGGCATAAAGGGTGTTGGCATCGGTCAAAAAGGGAACCCCACCGCCCTGTCTGATGGCCGCGATGATCCTGCGCAGGTAGATGGGGCGGATAAAGGCGGCATTACCCATTTCGCCGAAATGAACCTTGACGGCGGTTAAATCACGCCGGCCGACCACCCGGGCGAGCCCGGCGGCATCCAACAGCTGCTGTAATTTGGACATGAAATTGTTCTGCATATCGGCGCGAAAATCGATAAAATAGACTTTGCTGGCCATAACACCTCCCCAACTATTTAAATTTCAATTGTTTCACCAACAATCGGCAAGCATGTCAAAGCTCGAATGCCAAATGACAATTTCCTGCCCGCTCACTGACCCGTAGCGATAAAGGGTAGACCCCTGTGGTTACCCTGGCTTTAAATCCAAGCGCTATTGACACCCATGCACCCTTTCTATATGGTCGGAGTCCCAAAAGCAATTTCCCATCTGATCCTCGAAGTCGGCTGACAGCATCTTTATTCCATTCAAAGGTCTTTGTATCTCGACATCATGAAAATATTAAGCTACCCACAAGCGATCGATCCACTTGACGAACCGGCCTTTATAAGACAAAGCCGCCGCAGATATTCGTTGGGCTGGATGCTTAAATTGCTCGCGGCGCTGCTGCTGGCCAGTGTCCTTATGCCTTTGGTACTGCGCTGGGTGCCCCCGCCCACCAGCGCCTATATGCTGCGGGCCGCCGCCGGGCGCGCTGCATACCAATGGGTTTCCTATAACCGCATCTCACACCATCTGCCCATCGCCGTCGTAGCCGCCGAGGACCAGAAATTTCCGCGGCACATGGGGTTTGACTTCAACGCCATCGGCAAGGCATTGGACGAGAACAAACGGCGCGTCCGGCCGCGCGGCGCAAGCACCATCAGCCAGCAAGTGGCCAAAAACCTCTTTCTCTGGCCCGGCCGAAGCTATCTCCGCAAAGGATTCGAAGCCTACTTCACGGTGGTCATCGAATTGTTGTGGCCCAAGCGCAGAATCCTGGAGGTCTACCTGAATATCGCCGAATTCGGCAACGGTGTATACGGTGTCGAAGCCGCCTCACGAACCTATTTTAACAAGCCGGCCAGCCAGTTGTACAAAAGCGAAGCCGCGTTGTTGGCGGCGGTACTGCCCAATCCCAGTAAACTCAAAGCGGCGGCGCCATCAGCATATGTCCGCCAGCGGGCAATGGAAATCGAAGCCCAAATGGACCAGTTGGGTGGCCCTGCTTATCTCGGGGACATCTGGCCTGAGTAAACCTTGGGGTAAATGCCACCGTATTTTCAGGTCCCTCCTGCCATATGCTTAAGATAGCCACCGATGACATGCAAAGGATCGATTTGAAGAATCTGGGCATAGGATGAGAGAAATTGTTTTAAAAATATTTCCGCGGGCAGGTCTGCAAACCGATCTTCCTCGATGTTGGTCAACATGGTGCCGCTGATCTTGGCAATCTTGTAGATTTCGGATTTTTCAATACCCAAGGCCTGCCGAATGGCTTTCAATTCGGCGCCCGTCACTTCATCTTTGGCCAGCAACGCATCCACAAGCGTTTTGACTTCCGCTTGACCCGATTGTTTCCTGACCCATGCGGTGAGACTGTCGGACCAGGATGTGTCCCGCTCGATGGCCGCCAGATGTTTTTGATCCTTGAGTGAAAAGAAGGACGCCTCCACTTGTCCGGTGTCCAGGAGCATCTGGTTGTAAGCCGCCCGCTTTTTATCATCCAGCAGGGTCTGATAAGCCGCATCGATGGCCTGCAACAATGCAGTCCGCTCTTCATCGGAAAAAAGTGCATATGTCGCCAGGGAATCGTCATCGTAGAGCGCCAGGACATCGCGATAGGCCCTTTTCAGCTCGCTGATGTCGGCGCTGGGTGAAATTTTTAAGATGTCGTAGTGGCTCTGGCCTTTGAAAGTCTTCATCATGGGTTACGGCCCGTTTTCGATGTCTGCATGGTTAATTAACCTGCCGGCGACGGATTTCAGCTCGCCGGCGGTTGTGGCACCGGGAAAGCGGGTCACGAACAGATCCTTATGGTAGACAGCCTCATGAACCCGCTCGTCAAAATTGACATTGCCAATAAACTCAAACGGAGAATAGAAGTGCCGCTTGCAGATGGCTTCCATCTTATTGCCCAGGGCCGCATCCGCATGTTTGCGCATCTGGTTCAACAATATCTTGAATTCAAATCCGCCGATGCGCTTTTTGAGAGCGGGAATTTTCTCAGGATCGTATTTTTGCACCCGTTCGATCAGTTCGCTGGAGGTATAGACTTTTTTGTTGGCGGCGGCAACGGCGGCTTTGACTTCCGGAACAAAGCGGTGCTGCTTGATGATTTGCTTGATCCGGCGCAGATAAACCGCTTTGATAAAGCGAAAACTGTTTTCCACCGAAGTCGGTTCGGGCGTGCAGATCACCAGACCCTTATTGGCGGTCAAAAAGAAATCAAGGGTATTGAAATTGGTGCCGGCGCCAAGATCGATCAATACATAATCAAAAGATAGATTTCGTATGGCCCTGATCAGCTTTACTTTCTGCGCGTAGTAGATATTGGCGATCTCCATGGAACACTGGCAGGAGCTGAACAGAAACAGGTTGGCCACCGGCGTGGGGACCGCCACATCGGCCAGATTCTCTACCTGCTTGCTGAAAAAATCGCCGAGACCCACGGCGGGGGCCTTGAGACCCATGACGGTATGCAGATTGGAGGCCCCCAGATCCAGATCGATAAGGGCGACCTTATGGCCCTGCCTTGCGATGAGCGCGCCGAGGCTGGCCGCCACAAAGCTTTTTCCAACGCCGCCCTTACCTCCGCCTATGGGTATTATTTCCGGCATAGCTTACCAGGCGCGCGCTGGTGTTGCGGCACCCTTTTCGAATCCATTGTATTTCAAAATCAGGAGTTTGGCTCGGCAGTGAAGCTCCTGAGGGGATATTTAGCATGTCAAGGAAACGAAGACAAGAGGCGGGAGGCTGCAGCTACTCGGCGGCCAGAACCTCCCGTATCTTTCTGCTCAATTGCTGAATATTGAACGGTTTTTGAATGAAGCCGGTGCACCCGCGCGACAGAATTTCTTCAGCCTGGCCGATCATGCTGTAGCCTGTTGACAGAAGCACTTTAACTTCCGGTTTGGCGTCCTTCAAGTGGTCGAATACGGCGCCGCCGCCAAGATCGGGCATAATCATATCCAGGATAACCATATCAATCTTCTGGTTGGCGGCTTTAAAAACGTCGATGGCCTCCCGACCGCCCGATGCAGCCAGCACCGTGTAGCCCAGATTCTCCAACATGGGTTTATTGACATCCAGGATAACCTTTTCATCATCCACCAGCAGAATTGTTTCGCTCCCCCGAGCCAGGGAATCGCGGGCCACGGACGCCTTTTTGAGTGCCCTGTCGGTGGCCGGCAAATAGATATAGAAGGTCGTTCCCTCACCGACCTTGCTGGCGAAGTCTATGGCGCCGCCATGATTCTTGATAATACCGTATGCTGATGCCAATCCAAGGCCCGTCCCGCGGCCAATCTCCTTGGTGGTGAAAAAGGGCTCGAATATTTTTTGCTGGGTGGCCTGGTCGATGCCCACACCGGTATCGGCCACGGAAATCTGGACGTATCGTCCGGGCTCGATATCGAAAGGCAGTGCAAAAGCAGCATCCAGTTCCACATTTTTTGATTCCAGATAGATGTGGCCGCCGTCCGGCATGGCCTGCCAAGCGTTAATGTAGAGATTCAGCAGGACCTGTTCAATTTGATTCTGGTCTGCCAATACGGTCCAAAGGCTGGACTGCATTTTTTCGTGAATTGAAATTTCCTTGCGGGTACGGCCAAACATTTGCGCGGTATTTTGAATCACACGGTTAAAATCCACGGGCTTGACCATATACTTGCCGCCGCGGGCAAATCCCAGAAGCTGGCGCGTTAAATCCGAACCGCCTTTGACACACGATTCAATGCTTTTCAGCTTGGCGTGATAGGGATGATCCGCTTCCATGTCTAATAGCAAGAGGGAGACATTGCCCTGAATGCCCATCAGCAGGTTATTAAAGTCATGGGCCACACCGCCGGCCAGTGTGCCGATGCCCTCCAGCCGCTGAATCTGTTGCAGGCGTTCCTCCATCCGTGCCTTTTCGCGCTCTGCATTGAGTCTGTCGGAAATATCCAGTACGACGCCGCGATAGCCAATGGCCTGGCCATCCTCGTCGGTCATCAGCTCCGCTGTCCACTCTACCGTACGCCGCGTACCATCATTGCGAATAATGGTATATCGCGACAATTTTGCGGAACGGCCGGTGCTGCGAATGGCTTCATATTCATCGATGACATGCTGGGCCGTTTCCGGGTCCATATACGACCGGCAATTCAAGCCCATCAATTCATCGGCACCATAGCCCAGCATCTCGGCCAGGGGCTCGTTGAAAAAGGTCAAATTGCCTTTTAAATCAAATTCATAATAACCATTCTCCATATTCTCGATGATGGAGCGATACTTCTCTTCGCTTTCGCGCAACCGGGCCTCTTGCGCCATGCGGGCCTCCACCTGGGCACGAAGCTGATGGTTGGATTCTTCAAGGTCCTGGGTCCGCTCCCGGACCAGCTCCTCCAACTGCTCCTGATAACGGCGTAGCTCCAGCTCGGCATTCTTGCGGTACGTGATCACCCGCAGGGATCCGACAATCTTGGCCGGGTTGCCCTGCGTATCATGCTTCACCGTGGCGTTAATGGCGCAGTATTCGGTGGCACCGTCTTTGTTGGTCATGGTAATTTCATAGTCCGACACTTCGCCTTCGGATGAAAGGGTCTTGAGCAAACCCTGCCGGTCCTGGGAATTCTGGTAGATCCTGTCCAAATTGGCACCGATGAGCTCATCCCGGCTGTAGGAGGAGACATTGCCAATGGAAGGGCTGATCTCCAGAATCTCACCCTCAAAGGAAGCCTCATAGTAAACATCCTGGATATTTTCGAAGATGCCGCGGTATTTTTCTTCGCCGGCCCGAATGTCCTCTTTCATCAAGGCAAAAGAGTCGGCCATTTCCTGAATCTCTTTGAACGCCGAACGCGTATCGGACCGGCGGTTGGGATCATTCTGTTTGATGGCCGAGGCCTCTTTTTCCAGGTCTGCCAGCGGACGGATGATCGCCCTGGCAAGCAGCAGGCCGATCATGGTGGCCAGCACCGACAACCCCATGGTCAGCCACAAGTTAAAGCGCCGGTTGGCTTGAATGCTGCCCAGGTAGTCGCTTTCCGGCAGATAAACACCGATTATCCAAGGCCACTGCTTGTTTTCGAAAGGGGCAAACATGGCATGGTAGGGCTGGCCCTGATATTCAAATCGGGCAAATCGGGGCGTCGACAGATTCAACCGGCCGTCTGCGTTTTTGGGCCAGTCAATGGCACCATAGGCGGCCTGGGTCAAGCCATCCTCGATCTCTTCTATTTTGACCAGCCGCATTTTTCCGTCCTGCTCGCTGTCGCTGAAACGAATCCGTGACAAATCCGGAAAGGCCACTACGTCCCCGTTGTTGTTCAACATGAATGCGCGACCGCTCTTGCCGATGCGCAGTTTGCTGATAAAGGTCGAAAGCTGATCGATCTCGATATCGACGCCTACAACGGCCTGCAATTGACCTCCGGATCGAAAAATGGGGCCGGCGATGGTGATGCCCGGCTTTTGGGAAGTGAAGAAGATATAGGGGTCGGTCCATACAATGGCTTTTTCTTTCAGGGCCTTGAGATACCAAGGTCTTTTGCGCGGATCATAAGTATCTTGTTGATCCTGGGCCTCATCCACCGTTTCATGCGCCAGGTTGCGCCATCGCAGGCGGGTCTCCCTCAGGCCCCCGTGATGACTGATAATTTTGGTACGATAGCCGTTTTCCACTCGATCATTGGATCGGCTGACGTATAGGAAATCCCCATTGGGCAATCCCACATAGATACCGGCAAAATGGGGATAAATGGCCAATTGATCCAGAAAATACTTCTCAAGGATGCCCCGCCGCTCCAAATCGCTGCCCACGACATTGGAGAAGATCAGGCGTTTGGTCAAATGCGCGGCTCCCTGTGCCAATGCCAGATGATTCTGCGATTGCTCCATGGTCAGGTCAGCGATGTTCTGCATGATGTCCCGGGCATGGCCCAACAAAACACGCTCTGATGAGAGATAGGTGGAGGAAGTAATCACGATCTGGGTTCCCCAAATCAGGCCCAGGAAGCCAAGAATCAGCGCCCATCGAATGGAAATCTTCATAATGCCCTCATTTTAAAACTGTTTCACGTCGGCCCGCAATTAACTCATTGCTGCGAGAAAGCCTGCTCTTTGCGGATTCTGGTAACGCTCCCCAAAGGATCGCCAAGACTTCGAAAGCTAAAGCGATTTTCCAGGCACCCGGCAAACGGTGTGGCAATGCGCTGTAATACTGCCATCACCGCCAACCTGCAATGATGGATATACAGGTTGTGGGTGGGATGTCAATTAAGACCTCCGGGGTTCAACGGCCACGTTACCTCCTCCACCTTTCGGTGCAGCTCATTCATCGCTCTGTACAGCCTTCTGTGTATTTTTTATCCACAAACCCAATATTGACACCGAAGAGTGGGTATTAATTATCCAGACAAAACCTATCCCGGTCTGACAATCCCATGGCCACGATCTCTCTTGCCAGAAATCTATTTGTTATTATTATGTTTAATATCAGTATCAGGATCTCCTCGATATTATGGCACACACCTTGCTCTGACTATCGTTGTCAGCACGAAAACGTGATCATTTATTCATTTTAAAGGAGAGCATGTTATGAAAACCAAACGCATTACCAAAACACTCATTATAACCTCGGTTGTACTCTTGATCGGCGGGAGCATCGCATTTGCCCATGGCGGATGGGGAAATGGCGGATACGGATCCCATATGAGAGGTCACGGCGGCCATATGATGGGCCCCTACGATGGACACATGGGACCCGGCTCTGGCGGCTCTATGATGGGCTACGGACCAGGATGGGGTAGAGACGACGGCTACGGCAATTTGTCCGAGGAGGAGGCTGACCGCTTGGACAAGGCGCAGGAGAAATTCTATTACGAAACCAAGGAACTGCGTCGCAAAATAGATGAGAAACGGATCGACCTGCAGGATGAATTGGTCAAAGATGACGCCGACAGCGCCAAGATTGCCAAGATGCAGAAGGAACTTTCCGGCCTGCAAGCCGACTTTGACCAAAAAGCCGTCCAGCATCGCCTGGAAATGCGCAAGCTTATGCCTAAAAATTTCCAGGAGCGCGGCTATGGCCGCGGATACGGTCGCGGCGGCTATTGCTGGGAGTAAGGGCTCGCGCAAAAATAACTTCAAATTTTTATGCGCCGATGCATCCCGCCTGACTGTGTTACCGAAGGGCAGAAATATCTCGATATTCCTGCCCTTTGGCGCCTTACCAGACGGGCGCCTTCACACCTAAAAATGTAAATCTATTATCGCGCGAACCCTAAGCGGTCTGCCTTGGGGCGGTCAGCTCACGTCCGCCCCAAAGCATGCTTGCGGATAGGAAAGAATATTGCCGACCGGTTCTGGCGTGGGGAGAATCGTGATTATATTGTTCAAAAAGGAGGTGTTTCATGGCATTGCCCAAGAACCAACAGTCCTTCGTCGATCCGGTATGCGGTATGAGCGTTAACCCGGCCACCGCGCCGGCCCAAACCTGCTACAATGGTGTGCAGATCTATTTTTGCGCCGAAGCGTGCAAAAAGGAATTTGACGCCGAGCCACAGAAATTCACGGTCAACCAACGCAAGGGATTCTGGCGCCGTTACCTGGACCGACTGAACAAAGCCACCGGCGGAAAGCCGCCGGCATGCCACTGATGCCGCAATCGACCGGAAGACCGGCGCAGAAATACAGCACCGGCTGAAGGCGCGCAGGGCTTCAGAGCCACGGCGGAAAGGGTACGCCACCGTAAGCCACCTACTGCGAACCCTTGACAACACAGGATCTGAAGCCCTGCGCGCCTTCAGCCCAATGCCACGTCCAAGGTCATCATGACCGCAAACCCCAGCATGGCGCCGACGGTGGCTACATCGGTATGTTTCTCAAGCTGGGATTCGGGTATCAGCTCCTCCACCACCACATAGATCATAGCGCCGGCGGCAAATGACAGGGCGTAGGGCAGCATGGGCTGCATGACGATGACCGCCAAAGCGCCCAAAACCCCCGCGATGGGTTCCACGACGCCTGATAATTGGCCATACTGAAAACTCTTAAACATCGATACGCCTTCACGCCGCAAGGGAACGGAAACAGCCGAACCTTCAGGAAAATTCTGAATGCCGATACCGATGGCCAATGCCACGGCGCCGCCCAGACTGGCGGAGGGCAAATCGGCGGCCAAGGCACCAAAGGCCACGCCCACAGCCAATCCTTCGGGAATGTTATGAATCGTGATGGCCAGCACCAGCAATACGCTTCGACGCCAACTGGTGCTGATCCCCTCTGCTTCGTCCCGGGGAAAACCGGGGTGCAGGTGGGGCAGGAGTTTGTCGATCACCCAAAGAAAAGCACCACCCAGCAGAAAACCGCTCGTCGCCGGTACCCAGGCCGGCACGCCGGACCCTTCCGCCATCTCGATGGCCGGTGCCAGCAGCGACCAATAGGAAGCCGCGATCATTACGCCGGCGGCGAATCCGAGCATGGAATCCAGCATCTTTCGATTGATGTTTTTGAAGAAGAAGACCACTGCGGCTCCCAGGGCGGTCATAAACCATGTAAACAAGGTGGCGACCAGCGCCTGGACCACCGGATTCAAACCTGAAAAGGATTCCATTACCATGGTGATAAGCTCCTTCCGCTTGTGATTGAATGCGAATGCTGTGATAGGTGCAATTTTAGATTGATTTGATCGCGGGACAATTCATCGTCGGCGGCTTAGACGCCAAGTCCTTGATTTTGAACATTTTTCAGTATTCTGGTGGAATTTGCAACCGCCAACAGGGCTGTGCCCATATCTGCGAAAACAGCTTCCCACATGGAAGCCATACCCAAGGCGCCAAACATGATAAAAACCCCTTTGACCACAAAAGCCAGGATAATATTCTGCCACACGATGCGCCGGGTCTGTTTGGCGATGAAGATGGCCTGCACGACTTTCACCGGTGAATCCTTCATCAGCACCACGTCGGCCGTCTCAACAGCCGCATCGCTGCCCACGCCGCCCATGGCGATGCCCACATCGGCCCGGGCAATTACCGGGGCATCGTTTATGCCATCGCCCACAAAGGCAATCTTGTGATGGCCCGGGCTGTCCAGCGCCATCCTTTCAAAGACACGCACCTTGTCCTCGGGCAACAAGTCAGCATAAAAACTGTCCAAGCCGAGGGTGTGGCTGATGGCCTTGGCGGCGCAGCGGTTATCTCCGGTGAGCATGGCCACGTGGGTCACGCCCTCCGCCCTGAGCCGCTCCACGGCCTGGCGGGTCTCCTTGCGCATCTCATCGCCGATGGTCATATAGCCGGCATACTTGCCATCCACGGCGATGTGGGCCACGGTACTGTCAAATTCGCACCGCTGGTGCGCAATATCTTTTTTATGCAATAAAGCATCGTTGCCTACGTAGATGGTGTGATCGCCGTAACGGGCCGTCACACCTTGTCCCGAGATGTCCATGTGAGCGGAAATCTTTGCAGCGTCCAGTATACCGCCGCTGTGTTTAAACGCCGACAGGATGGACGCGGCTATGGGGTGATTGGATTGGGATTCGGCCGCGGCGGCAAATTCCAAGAGTTGGTCTTTAGAAAAACCATTGCAATTGATCACCCCATTGACTTTGAACACCCCTCGCGTAAGCGTTCCGGTTTTATCGAACACCACGGTTTTAACGGCCGCCAGGGCATCGATAAAGTTCGAGCCTTTTACCAGGATGCCTTCTTTGGATGCTCGGCCGATACCGCCGAAATAACCGAGTGGAATGCTGACCACCAGCGCACAGGGACATGAGATCACCAGAATGACGAGAGCCCGGTATATCCAGGTTTGAAAATCAGCTCGGGCGATCAAGGGTGGCAAAAACGCAATCGCTGCGGCAATGACAACCACGGCCGGTGTATAATAACGGGCGAAAACGGTAATAAATTTTTCGGTCCGGGCCTTTCTGGCAGTGGCGTTTTCAACGAGATCCATTACCCTGGCGATGGAGGTCTCCTTGAACAACCGCGTCACGCGTATGGTCAGGGCCCCGGTCTTGCTGATCTGGCCCGCCATGACCTTGCCGCCGGGCTTGGCTGAAACCGGCATGGGTTCGCCGGTGAGGGCGGAGGCATCCACCAGTGACCGCCCGGCAATGATTTCACCGTCCAGCGGAATTTTTTCCCCCGGCTTGACCACAATGACATCCCCCACCGAGACCGCTTCCGGCGACATGTTGCAAACGCCCCGGTCTGTTTGAACGGCTGCCCGATCCGGTTTGGCGGCCAACAAACCACGTATGGAGCGCCGCGAGCGGTCAACCGCCGCTTGCTGAAGCATTTCGCCGACCTTGTAGAACAGCATCACGCCCACGGCTTCGGTGTAGGCATGAATGGCGATAGCGCCGCCGGTGGCAATCACCATCAGCACATTCTCATCGAAAAAAGTACCCCGGCGCACAGTTCGACCGGCCGCCAGCAGCACATTCCACCCCACCAGAAGGTAAGCCGCCAAAGTAACGATCAGTTCCAGGAAAAGCCACTGCCGGTGAAACCACTGTTCGAACAGCAGCAACCAGAAAAAGAGCCCGCCGGCCGAAATCAGCAGCGCAAGCTCTTTTCTGAGATCAACGCCTTCAAGGACAGGACGATGCCCCCGGTGTGCAGCGTGTTGGGTTTGGGGTATCAAACGGATATCCGGTTCGATGCGGCGGGCCGCTTCCAAGACCGGTCCCATTTCCGCAGCCCGAATATGCAGGGTAAGGTTGGCAAAGTCGACCACGGCGTCGCTCACCCCTTGGACCTGCCGCAGCCCCGCTTCAAGCTTGGCCGCGCAAGAAGCGCAATCGAGATTGCTGATGTGAAATTTTTCAGCGTTGGGCTGGTTTGTCATTTCCGGTCTCTCCGGGCCTGGTCTCGGTGTTGAATGCGGATAATCGGCAATATTGCGCTGCGAAACTTAGGGTTTGTGCATAAAAATGTGAATTTATTTATGCGCGGCCCCTTATTCCCGAACATGCTCCATACCCAGATTGAGCAGCTTGCGGATATGGTCGTCGTCCAGGGAATAATAGATCACCTTGCCATCTCTACGTGCTTTGATGACCCGCGCCTGCTTCAGGTGCTTCAACTGATGCGATACGGCGGGCTGTTTCATTTTCAGGAGGGCGCATAGATCGCATACGCACATCTCCGATTCACTTAAAGCCCATAGAATGGCAATCCGGGTGCTGTCCGCGAACAGCTTAAACAGATCGGCCAGCTCATACAATTCCACCGGGTCGGGCATCAATCGGCGGACACCCCGTACGGTATTCTGATGAATGCCTTTGGTAATGCATGCTTCTATGGTTGCAATCGCCATGCAATTCCTTCCTGGACTCAATACATCATATTATCATATGTACATATGATAATTTATCGACTGTTTGTCAATAGCGATTTGATTTTTATTTAGATGCGATGGCAGGTGAGGTGTAAGTCAGGGTGCGAGCGCAGCGTGTTCCCTGACGTATTAATCCTCTCTGGAGTTAAAGCGCCGCAGCCGAGACTTCGACGCAGAGCAGAAGGTGTTCACGGCAGTGCGACGGAAAAGGTCTTGCCGCCCCACCCATGCACCTTGTCGTGAGCGCGCACGGTCACCTGTTTTACCCCTTCGGGAATGCTGATGCCCGACATGCTGCGGGTAAAAGGTTGTTCCTCGTCATGGGGATGCAAAAGCACGCGGGTGCCCAACACGGTACCATCCGGTCCCAGCACCTCCCATTTGTCTGCATAGTGCTTCCAGCCGGAATCGGCGTGCTGAACCGTGACATCAAATGAAAAGGTACCTACGGACGTCTTGTGTACTTGAACGTCAAGTACATCGGCTTCCCCGGCCCAGACATTGGGCACCAGCAAAAATAAGACCACGGCACACCACCCCTTGAATGGCTTTGTCATTGCGTCTCCTTTCCTTCAGTGTCTTCCGGCAACAGCGGCATGATATTTCTGGGAAATGGCTTCAAGACTTCTTTCACCCCATGCCGGGCCAATTCATCGGCAGTCAGCCATTTCAAGCCCATTTTGATCCGCTCGGTAAATTTGGACATATCCTGTAAAGCCAACTCCTGGGCCTCGTCATACACACCCCGCCAAAGCCGGCGACCAGACACCGGATCCACCAAATAGAGGGCGAACGCCACAGAGGCGGGCTTGTCCGGAAAACCTTCAATGGCACCCCTGTCCCTGTAACGCCATACCGTACCGACCATCATCAAATCCGCTGTCAGACTTTGACCCAATCGATGGGCAAGGGTCCGGGGTGTATCCTGAGCATCGTCCAACCGCAAGCCGGCATAGGCTGCCTGGACCTGCTCAGACGGCACAATATGCCGTCCGAAACGACTTTTCAGCTCCGAGAGCACCAAACGCATGATCATTTGACCGGCATCGGCCTGGATGTTGGGGTCTTCCGCACAAATCTGGTTGATGGGACAACTCAAGGTGTCATCCAGGGTCTCATCCATATCGGGCTGCCGCTGGCCCACCAGAATGGGCGCGACGGCCATTTGCTTGAACAAAATGGCTGAGGATGGATCTTCTTCGACTTGATCGTTGGCCGCAATTGTGACGAGGCAGATGAATCCCAGTATCACCGCCGGCAAAACCGCTTTGCGTAATGCGTATCCGGACATCAGCCCTCCTCGCGTCATAAATAGAAGCTATCGGTGGGACAGAAAACCACCCTCATTTTCCAGGTATTCCTTTAACGTAATGCCGGCAAATGCTTTGGCAATGAAGCGGTCGGTCAAGACGCATGCGGCGCAGCCGCCGGGAGCCATACCGTGAAAGTAGACCCCTGACCGGGGGCGCTCGCAACGCTGATACGACCTCCCAACACATCCAACAAGCCCTTGACGATGGGCAAACCCAGCCCGGTGCCGGTAACATATCTGGTTTTTACCGTTTTCACACGGTAGAAACGTTCAAAGATCTTATCCAAATGACGGCTTTCGATGCCGAACCCGTTGTCGATGACCTCCACCTTGAGATCCATGCCCGCGCGGTATAGCCGCACGTCAATATGGCCCCCTTCCGCGGTGTAGTTGATGGCATTGGTGACCAGGTTTCCGAAAATGCTTTCCAGGGCAAGGGGGTCGGCCTGGACCGGCGGCAGCGCCTCATCGGGCGGCTCGAAGGTGAGACGCAGATGTTTTACTGCTGCTCGGGCGTTGAGAAAAGCGATGATATTTTCCAGCAGATCTTCCAGCATCACCGGTTTGGGGGTTGTACAGACCGCCCCCGATTCAATGCGGGAAAGATCCAGCAGGTCGCCGATCAAGGAAATCAATCCTTGGGTCTTTTCTTTAGCGCGGGAGAGCAGATGGGTATCGGTCGATGGTGCGCCCCCCATCATATCGCTCAACACCGCCGCCAACTGCTCATGTATTGTGGAGAGGGGCGAGCGCAGTTCGTGGGAAACCTTGGCTACAAATTCGTTCTTCAATCGATCGATCACCTTCATGGCAGTGATATCTTCAATGGTGATGACGGCCCCCAGGCATTCGCGGGCCGCACCCCGCACAGGCCGGCAGCGCGCTTGCAGGAACTTCTCATGCGCCGCCGGGAACTCGTATGGGGCCATCGCATCAAAATCCGAAGGTCGGCCTTGTGAGATCTCCAAGATCAACTTGCACAAATTGTCGTCTGGAATATAGTTGCCCACCGCCTGCCCGGTTTCCATATTATCCGGCAGACCGATTTGCTGTTTTAGGGCCGGGTTCATCAGCACCACCGACCCTTGCGCGTTGGTAACCAACACCCCGGTCGGCAATGCCTCGATAATCGCATGCAGACGGCTTTTCTCGGTAGCCGGATCATGACGGTTCGTCATATTGCGCTCCTTTTTCGTGATGGCGCTTGATCCTGGTCAATGGGGTGCCGCTTGCTGTTGCATACGCGGCTACTCATCCAGGGCATTGGATGACCGGAAACCTTTCCGGCTTTGCAGGTAAGTCTCCCATTCCATGGGGAGCATTTGCTTTTTATGGTTGTTGCAGGTTTTACAAGCCGGAACGATATTGCCTTTGGTGCTTTTTCCACCCCTTGAAATCGGAACGATGTGGTCCATGGTCAGCGCGTCGGCCGGTGTAACACGGCCGCAATAGTAGCACTGTCCTTTGGCGCAACGCCGTTTCCACCACTGCGATGCGCGCAATTCACGCGCTTTGCGCCGCTCGGTCTTGATTTGACCTTCATCAAGGTCATATGCAAAGGGGCTGACCGGGCTCATGGTTCAATATTCATCCATATTTTCAGGTTAAGGGTCGGGGCATCATTAGGAACATCGCCGTCCCATCGAATTTATTTGAAAATGCAGGATTTGGCAAGCCTATGCCCATAGGCGCGATAGAAGCATCTAACGGTACAATGATAGCCCTGCCAACCATTTGTCCACTTCTTCGGTGACCAAGTCGTAGTATCGTTCCGACCCCCCTAAACCGCTGCGACCGAAAAAATAATTGATCTCCAGTAACAACGGTTGAATGATTTCCTGATCACTTGCCGTTTCATTGAAGATAAAGTCGAAACCCGCCAACTGCAAACCGGTCTGATGACAAAAACATTGCGCGGCTGCCCTGGCAACCTCCTGAAGATGAAGGTCCGAGCTGTGATCGATGGCGGCACCATGCGACACGCTGGTGCCGAATTCCATATCTTCCGGCTGCAATCGCCAATAAGAAATGAAACGAGACCCGACCGCTGCGACGCGCAATGACCGACCCCGGCCTGGGATGAATGTCTGAATGATGAATCCGTATTGGCCGGTGGCTTCAAATTCGCCGGCCCGTTGAAGCACGCCGTCCATCTCTGCGGCATTGCTCACTTTGAAAACCGTTTCCCCCTGTCCGCCCCAGTCGAACTTGACCACGGCCGGGAAAGAAATCGTCGATTTTCCTTGATGATAGCCCGCAACCGAGCCGTAGCTCTCGGTGACCGGATAGTCCATGCGCAAATGGTCGAACAATTGAATCTGGCCGCGTTTGCCAGGGAAATCAAAGCGCACATCCAGATTCGGAAAGACATGCGGACAATTGTGCCGCGCCATGCGGTAAAGCGCCTCGGAACAACCCTGGGGCAAAATGACGGCTGCCGCCTGCCGAATGGCGGCCAGATCGCCATCTCCCGGTTCCCGGCCGGCACACAGGATATTATGGTGCGCTTCAATGATCGGATGAAAAGATAGAATCATGGAAGGATGCCGCGGCACCGCGCTAATACCCGAATCTGCGCAGGGCTTTTGTATCTTTGGACCAGTTCTTTTGCACCCTGACGAACAATTTCAGGAACACCTTGGTGCCTGCCATGCGTTCAATCTCACCGCGGGCGGCCTGTCCGATCTCCTTGAGCTTACGGCCGCCTTTGCCGATCACGATCCCTTTTTGCGAATCGCGCTCCACATGGATCGTGGCATGGATGCGAATGAGCCGGCCACTGTTTTCTTCTTTGTATTCATCCACCGTAACCGCCACTGCATATGGAATCTCTTCTCCGGTCAATCGAAACGCCTTTTCGCGGATCATTTCACCGGCAATAAAGCGTTCGGACATATCGGTCAAGCTGCCGGGGGGGTAAAGGTGTGGGCCGGTGGGCAGGGCCGCTTCCAATACCGCCATAAGATCATCCACCTGCCGGCCGTGCAGGGCCGAGATGGGAACGATGGATTGAAAGTCAAATTGCCGCGACCAGGCTTCGATTTGCGCAAGCAGGCCCTCTTTTTCGACCTGGTCGATCTTGTTGATGGCTAAAACCGCGGGCCTTTTCCCGGCCTTGAGCTTCTGGACCAAATATTGCTCGGCTGCCGTGTCGGGCGACGTGGCATCGGTCATCACCAGAATCACATCCACATCCGCCAACGCGGACAAGGCCACATCGACGATTCTGACGTTAAGGGGTTTGCTGGCACGGTGAACACCCGGTGTATCCAAAAAGACCATCTGTGCCCGGGGACGATCCAGAACGCCTAAAATCCGATTGCGAGTAGTCTGCGGCTTTTTGGATGTGATGGAAATTTTCTGACCCAACACCTTGTTGAGCAGGGTCGATTTGCCCACATTGGGCACCCCCACGATGGCAACAAAACCACTCTTGAAACCTTTATTATCTTTAAGATCCATTTGAAATCCCACTCACCTGCACGATCAGCCGCCACAATACGTCTCGGCCTTGTCCACTTTTGGCTGAGAACAGGACGAAATCCTGCATGTCTACCCCAAGGGTGTCGGCCGCCAGGCGACACTGTTTGTTTTGATTGCTTTTGGACAGCTTGTCCGCCTTGGTCAGCACCAGAATTGTGGGAACCTCGTAATGATGCAGCCAATCCATCAGGTTGAGCTCCTCCGCCCGCGGTGTGCGGCGCAGATCCATCAACAGCACGACGGCTTTGAGATTGGATCGACTGGCGATATAGGCTTCCACCATGGGGCCCCATTGCTTTTTTACGGCCACCGGCACTTTGGCATAACCGTAACCGGGCAAATCAACCAGAGACAATTCATCGTTGACCCTGAAGAAGTTGATCAACTGGGTGCGACCCGGCGTAGAACTGGTCTTGACCAGTCGCTTGCGGTTCACAAGTTTGTTGATCAAGGAAGATTTGCCCACGTTGGAGCGCCCGGCAAAAGCCACCTCCGGGTACTCAGCCGGCGGATACTGGTCTGCTTTTACAGCGCTGGTAATAAAGTCTGCGGATTTCACCTGCATGGGGCCGGTTTCTCCTACTTGCTGCAACGGTAAAACTGAACATCGGCCTTCTCAAGGGTCGCCAGCCCTTCGCAAATGGCTTTGTCGATGTTAGCCAGGAACTGGGTCAGCTTTTCATGGGTATCCACGATTTCAATGATGATGGGCAGGTCTTCACTGAGCCTTAGAATTTTGGAGGTATGGATCCGGCTGTTGGCGCCGAACCCCATCATGCCCCTCAGGACCGTGGCCCCGGCCAGGCCCATCTGCTTGGCCTGCAGGACAATCCACTCATAGAGCGGCCGCCCATGGTATTTATTGTTCTCTCCGATGAAAATCCGCAACAGCTCGCCTTCTCTTGGTATGCCCATGGCCTATCTCCAAATTAGGTAAGTTGTCAGACGTCCCAGCACAACGGCCGCCAGTCCTAGAACCAGATGGAGCCCCAGGTAAGCGACCGCCAAATTGAAGCGTCGATCATTGATCAGGCTGACGGTTTCGTTACTGAAAGTGGAATAGGTTGTAAAAGCACCCAGCAATCCGATTAATAGCAAAAGCCGCATTTCCGGCGTCAACAGGCTGCGCATTTCATCAAGCCGGGTCAGCATACCGATAAGCAAACAACCGATTAAGTTCACCGCCAGGGTGCCATATGGAAAGTCAACACTTTGGGTCCATTTCTGGACACCACCGCTGAGCATATATCGCAATACGGCACCCATAAAACCACCAAGACCGACAAAGAGGAGATTGCGCATGGGGTTCCCTATTCCAATCGAAGTTTCCACTTGCCATGACCTAACCGATGTCCTCGGTATCATGACACTTTATTTCCTGCAGGGCAATAAATTCATAAAACTCCCTCGGGGTATACGCATAGAGCCTGCAGCATACCAAATTCAAGGGGTCCATCAGACAGGCAAAAATGTCTAATGATAAATTTCCGCATGCCGCCAACGTTGACCTGCCGGGCCATCCGGGCTAAATTCATCATCATGGACCGGTTCCGGAATTTTGCAGCGCTTCGTCGCCATGCCCGCGAGGATCGGGATTTTACGGTTGAAACACGTAAAGGACAGAGCGGGTACGCTATCATGGCGCCCCATGGCGGTGGGATCGAACCAGCAACAGCCATCACGGCCGCGGCTATTGCGGGTACCGACCATGGCTACTACGCACTCAAAGGCATTCGATCCAGAAACAACGGCCAGCTGCACATCGCCAGTGAACGTTTTGACGAACCGCGGGCTTTGGCCCTGGCCAAGGTGAGCCATACCGTCATCACCGTGCACGGCTGCAGCGGTGGGCAATTGGTTGTATATACAGGAGGCAGGGATGCGCGCCTCAGAGGACGGGTCGTTCAATATCTGGCCGACATCGGCATCTCGGTTGATGATATTCCGCCGCCATCCCTGGGTGGGTTGCGCCGCGACAATCTATGCAACCAGGGCAACAGCGGCAAAGGGCTGCAATTGGAACTTTCCGCAGGGTTCAGGCGCCGGTTGATGGGTCCGCAAATTTCACGAGACAGCGCCTTCACCCCACAATTGAGGACTTTTGCCCAGGCAATACGGCAGGCATTATATGATCATTTAAGCTCCCTGAATGATCAGTCAAAGGTTACAGCTTAAATTTATCAATAACGGTATCCAGTTCATGGGCCAATTGATTCAGCGATTCAGCCCGATGATTGATCTGGGAACTGCTTTGAGAAATGGTTTCGGCCGTCTGATACACCTTGGCAATATCTTGGGCGATGACACCGGAGACTGCAGAGCTTTGGGTCACATTTTCGGTCACCACCTGAATATCGTCCAGGGTCTGCGCCACATTGCCGGTCGTTTCCCGGGTGGTCTGTTTCTGTTTTTCCACCGAGTCGGCAACTTCCGCGATAATACCGTTTATCTCCTTGATAATTTTAGAAATACTGCCAACATTGCCAACCAAATCCGTGGAGCGTTCCTGGATCCACTTCAACTTTTCATCGGCCTGCTTGGTCGCCGCGGAGGTCTGGCGCGCCAGATCCTTAATCTCCTGCGCGACCACGGCGAACCCTTTGCCGGCCTCGCCGGCCCGCGCCGCTTCAATGGTTGCGTTCAGCGCCAGAAGGTTGACTTGTTCGGAAATGTCCCGGATCACATCGGTCACTTCGTCAATCTCCGTGGCGGCGTCCCCCAGCTTGGTCACGGCTTCCGAGACGGCGTCCATCTCGGCCACGGCGCTGTCTGAAATTGCCTGGGCTTTGCCGGATTGCTGACTGACTTGCGATACCATGGTATCAACCTGGGCCGATGCTTCGGCCAGGATATTCACCTTTTGGGAAGCCTGCTCGGTGGCTTGAGATACCGAGCCCATGTTGGCGCTCATCTCTTCCGCGGCCGTGGCCACGGCATTGGATCGGTTGGAAGTCTCATCCGCACCTCGGGACATTTCCAGGGATATTTGCACCAGATCCTCGGAAGATGTCGAAAGCGTATGGACCCCTTGGGCCACCTCCTTGAACATGGTGCCCAGGCTGGCAACCATATCATTCAAAGCTTTGGCCAACACACCGATTTCATCCTTTTGATGGATATTCAAGGTCTGGGTCAGATCTCCCCGGGCCATATTTTCCGCAAACTTTACCGCCTGGGCAACGGGTTTGGTGATGATGCGGGTGATGAACAGGGCCAGGGCCACCGCCACCATAACGCCGATAACCGCCGACCAGAACAGCAGGGCTTTGGCCCGTGCCGACGCACTTTGCGCTTGGGATTCGGCGCGGGTAATCACCTTTTTGGCGATGACTTCGATCTCCTCCATCATGGCCGAGAGTTTTTTGCCATCCTGTTTTGCCAACTCCGGCAGGCTGTCCGCCAGGTTGTAGTCAAAATTGTCCGCATTCACCTTTTTGACCATGAGATCATAAATTTGCCTCAATTTGGGATTGAAGACCTGATTGTAGTTCGCGGTGGATTGCTCCACGATCGCTTTCAATGCCGTGTCGTTGGTCGCATAGATGTGCGTACCATCGATGTCGGCACCTTTGAGGATGCCCTGGGCGTATTGGTTGATTGCAGCGGCGTGCTTTTCATGAACCTTCCAGACATCGTTCAGCTCATCGGTATCCAGAGCCGTGCTTAGAGCAAATACGACCTGCAGATCCTGGGCAACCGATATTTTGATCTCCTTGACGGCATCGACAAGGGGTGTGGTTTCCAGGATGGTCTGCAATTTTGCGTTGATGTTCCCTATGCTTCTGAAGCCCACGAAGACCACGGCGATCAAGATCAAGGTGATCATCAAGAATCCGATCAGCTGTTTCACGGGCAGTCTCAGGTCTTTAAGCATTCCGTCTCCCCTTCTTCCGCTGCTAGAAATAATGTTTTGCGCCTCTCCAATCGCATTTTCGCGTCCTGACCGGCCACATGTATCATCACTTGGAGCGGCTGACCTACAGGATACAACCGGCCTTGTTTGAAGCGATCTAGTCCGACATTCATTTACTATATCGTCTCAGCTTAAATTAACTTTACGATTTTTTGAGTAATCCACCCGACTGTCGTCCATTTGCAGGATTCACCAGACCCAACTGGTCCATGGCCAGAGGACCATTATTTATGGGGGCTGCGCTATCCATGGCTGATCCAACGTCGGCGCCGTCCATTCGGGCCGCTGTTGGGGTCCTGGTGCAAAACAGGCTTAAAGTCCGAATGAAAAGGGACCGATAACCTATTCAAAGGCTGTCGGAAAGGCAGAAGTTTTGATATGCGCCGCATCAGAAACAACTTGGCTGGGATTTTGACTTTATGCACCCTGGCGGTGGGCTGTCTTGCAGTAATATCGATTGGCGCCCGGCAGCCCCGGGCCACGCGCCAAAGGCCTTCACATGAATTCCAAGCACGAGTTTTTCATAAGACCAACGGGCATTCACCTATTTCCACAGAGCAAATTTTCTACCAGAACGGGCGCATTACCGGCAAGCTGGTTTTCTGGAACAACCAGCCCTGGGAGCGCACCCTGTTCGAATACCTGGATGAACTCTCCCTCTATAGCGTGCAGACCATGGTGTATCATGATCAAAAAGTCTCCCTGGTGCGCAAAGACCTGTTCTACGCATCCGAAACGGACAAGCGGCAGGATCGGATCATCGAAACCTGGTACTATCATTTTGACAAAGACCGGGCCAACTCTCTGCGGCAAATGGATACCTATTGGCCGGAAACCAGGCAGGTCAAAGAACGCCAGGTGTTTGACGAGTCCGGGGGCCTCAAAGCCATCGCCGTTTTCGAGTATGATCCTGAAGCGGGCCGTCCCGAACCGGATGAGAACGAAGAAATACCAACCGTTACACGCATGACGCTCTTCGATGGGGATGGCGATATGGTATCGGACTATCGCGAAAGGACCTCCGTCGACCTTCGATCGGTATATACCAAACAAGGCTTATCCGCGGAGGAGATCGACCGGCGGATTTCGATCTCGCGGTCGCCCTCGCGGGTACCCGTCTTAATTATGGATGGCGGCATCGATATCGGCCACCCCGACCTGGCCTATAAGCTTTGGAAAAATCCCCGCGAAACGCAGAATGGAATGGACGATGATGGCAATGGACTGATCGACGACATTTATGGCGTTACGGACAACCCGCGACTGTGGCAGCCCGTCTATGACTTGCGCCTGCCACGCTTTGGCCTGCCAGGCTTTTCTCATGGCACCCTGGTGGCATCCATCGCCGTCGAAGGCCGCGAAGACGTGGCCGTCATGTCGGCCTCCGAGGTGACCACCATCAATTCATCGCTGATTCTGCCCCAAATCGAGCGCCTGATTAAGAGTCATGGGGTCCGGTACACCAATATGAGCTTTGTTTTTGACAAACAGCTGCTGTCATTTGATTTCAGGGCCGAGCGCCCGTATCAAATCCGGCAACTGATCGAGAACACCCCGGAGACCCTTCACGTCGTGGCCGCCGGCAATGGTTCGCCCATGAACGGCAAGGGATTCAATGTGGACCGGTACCGCAGGGCCGGCGACCTGGTTCCGGCCATGCTGCCCCAGGAGAACATCCTCGTGGTCGGTGCCTTGAACACCGATCGGCTCGAGATCGCGGCGTATCCCACGTATGAGTTGGCCCCCTTCAGCAACGTAGGCGAACTGTCCGTGGATATTCTGGCGCCCGGAACCCAGATCTGCGGCGCCAGGAACGGGGGCGGCACCATCTGCGAGGACGGCACGTCATTTGCCGCACCTTATGTGCTCAACCATGGCGTCCTGGCGGTGGCCAAGGCCAACCCGGGCCTGGACATCTATGCCGTCAAGGAAATTCTGATGAAAACCGCCTATATCCCGGATCTGGATTATCCCTTTCCGGTTCGATCCGGCGGCATCCTCCATCCCCGCCGAGCGGTGGCGGCAGCCCGGTGGCTGCTGCAACACCCTGAAGAAACAGTTGAAGACGCCGTATTGGCTGCTCGCCGAGCGGACCCGGCCCCCATCCCGGGTGAAGGCAACGGCAAGGCCTACTTCAATGCCCTGCGATCCTTCTGGTCCCTGCGCCGCATCGGCCGGCCCCGGACATGGTATGCCCATGCCCGCATCGAAAGTACACCGGCGCCGTAACATACACCTTAATGCACGCGACGCTGCAGAGATGTTCATATAAGCAAAAGGCCCAAAACCCGTCCGAGCCCAAAAAAACCGCCCACCTGCGGTCTGCAGATGGGCGGTCTGTTTCTCTGTACAAGTATTGCAACCTGCCGCTAGGCGGATAACTCAGCCTCCTGTCGCGCCGAAAGCAGCGCCGCTTGCTTGGCGCGTTTTTTCTCCAGGCTGCCGGTGAAATAATAGAGCCAGTGCAGACTCAGGAAGTATGAGTAAGCCCAGGTCCCGATGAAGATCAGCACAAATGCCTTGGCGATATCCCAGTTGCTGCCGTTCAGGGAGAAGGCCGGTACAAAGCCGAACAGAAACGGCCCCAGGTAGAGGAACTTGGCGAATTTAAAGGATGCAAAGGCGGTGCGCCACATATTGGCCTTGGCGATGGTGGCGCCGGCAAAGGCCGCGATGCACACCGGCGGCGTGATATTGGAGTCCTGGGACAGCCAGTAGACGATCATGTGGGCGGCGACTTCATTGACGCCCAGATGGGTCAGGGCCGGAACGGCCACCACGGCGGTAATCAGGTAGGCGGCGGTCACCGGAACGCCCATGCCCAACACCAGGGATGCCAGGGCGATGAGAAAGATGGTGGCGACCAGGGACCCGCCGGCCAGTTCGATCATGATGTCGGCGAAGGTGAGCACCAGACCGCTGTAGGTCAGCACGCCGATGATGATACCGATGACGCCCACGGTGGCGCCGATTTTAAGGCTGCTTTCCGTGCCGGAGCGGGAGGCCCGCACAAATCCCTTTAAATCAATACGCGTCTCTTTACGGAACCAGCTGATGGCAATACAGAGGAAGATGCCGATGATGGCGGAGTAGCCGGGGGAGAATCCGGATAGCATCAGGATGGTGATGCCGACCAGGGGCGTGATATAGTACCATTCGGTTTTGAAAATATGCATGGCGCTGTGTTCTGATTTTTCACCCTTGATGCCGTGGATCTTGGCTTCGTAATGCACCATCACGAACACGCTCCAGACGTACATCATCGCCGGAAAAATGGCGATCAGCATGATGCGCGAATAGGGCAAACCCGTCAGTTCCGCCATAATGAAGCCGCCTGCTCCCATAATCGGAGGCATGAACATGCCGGAGATGGACGCGGCCGGTTCGATACCTCCGGCGATATGGGGCCGGAAGCCCGCTTTTTTCATCATCGGAATGGTGAAAGCGCCCGTGGACACGGTGTTGGCAATGGCACTGCCGGAAATGGAGCCGAAGAGTCCCGAAGCGATAACCGACACCTTGGCCGGGCCGCCGATCTTATGGCCTACCGCGGCCAGCGGAAAGTCGATGAAGAATCGCTGGGCGCCCGAGGCTTCCAGAAATGCGCCGAACAGCACGAACAAGATCACATAGGTGGCCAGTACGTTGGCCATGATGCCGAACACGCCGTCGCTTTTGTAGAAAATTGAGGTGCACACCTGGGGGAACGTATCGCCGGCATGGGCAAACAATTCAGGCATGTAGGCGCCGTAGACACCGTATGCTAAGAGTACAACACCCATGACCACGAATACGACACCCACCACGCGCCGGGCCAGCTCGATGCCCACGAGCACGCCGAAAATGGCGACCCACTGGTCGAAAATCGTCTCCGCACCGGTGCGGTAGTTGATGGCCTCAAAATTGACAATCCAATATCCTATGGAAAATACGGACAGCAGGATGAGGACATAATCCACCACACGCATGATTTTGGTCTTGGATTTATAGGCCAGAAAGATCAGCACATAGGTGATGATGACGTAGATGCCGCGGTGATACTGGGTCGCCGCCGGTTTAAAAACAGCCGAGTAGGAGTAAAAAAGCACCAATGTGCATGCCAGCACATCAAAGACAATTTTTTCGAATTTGTTTAGTTTCTCGTACACTTTTTACCTGCCTGTATTTTTAGGGGGCGGATGGTTCATCCGTTCCGTATGACGTTCAATTCAGCTAAAATCATATCAGAAATGCTATTCAAAAGCCATAGAGGGGTATTTTGTCCTAACAAAATCTAAATACTTCTTCTGATTTCAAACGGGATTGAGGAGAACAGCGCCGATCCGGGACCGGTCCGTTCTCCTCAATAATCGCAACCAAACCGTCGCGTGTTTTATTTCATCATGTCTTTCATCATGCCTTTTTCTTTCCAGAACTTAATGGCTCCGGGATGCCAAGGTGTAACAACCCCTTGGGTGCCGGTTTTGAGGCTCATGAGTTTGAAGGTTTTCTTCTGTTCCACCATGTGCTTCAGACCGGCATCGGTGTAAATCAGCGAGAGCAGTTTGTAAACCACATCGTCGGATACCTTGTTGTTGGCAACCCACAGGGCGCTGTCCTGGAAGGAGGGAACTTCCTTGTCGACGCCGCGGTAGGTACCTGCGGGAACGGACAGCTTGGCAAAATAGGGGTATTTATCGAAAAAGCCCGAGGCTTTGGCATCAGCGGCCAGATCGACCATATCGATGTCGTTGGTCTGGGCGGCCATGATCACGGCACCACTGGGGAAAGCGGTGAACAGCCAGAAGGCATCCAGTTGTCTGTTACCGAAAGCGGCGGCGGCGTCGTTGTAGCCCATGGCGTTGCGCTCGATTTTGTCCCAAACGCCCATGTGGGAGAAGAACAGTTCGCAGTTGGCGAAAGCACCGGAACCGGCATTGCCGACGCCTACTTTTTTACCGACCAGGTCCTTGACGCTCTTGATGCCGGAGCCTTTGCGGATCACCAATTGTGCCGGCGCACCGTACAACCAGGCAACGGCCATAACGTTTTCATATTTCTTGGTGTCGTTTTTCATCAACCCGTTGCGTCCCAGGTAAACGTGACCGGAGTAAACGGTGCTGAATTGTTGCTTGCCGGAGTCGGTTTTTCTCAGGTTCTCAACGGAACCGGCTGATGTCTGCGCCTTTACGCTGAAATCCTTGATGGCTTTTACCGGTTTGTAGGTTTGAATACCGTTGGCCACTACTTGGAAGGTACCGCCGGCGGGGCCGCCGCCGAAGATAATGCGTTTTTTGGCGAAAGCGCTGGGGGTGAATGTAAACGCCAAAGCTGCGGCGCAAAGGGCAATGAGTGCAATTTTAAACGTCCGTTTCATGGGATTTCCTCCTTAACTGGTTAACAGTGCGCAAAATTTTGATGTTCCTTGAACATCGCAATGCTACCTAACCTCATCGACTGTGGGTTGCGAAAACCACCTCCTCTCTGTGGGTTTGGCTGAATTGATTGAGTGTACGTTGTTGCCGCCACCCCAGAGGCGGCAAGACTCCGAATCTGCTGAGCCCTCATGCCAAACGCAAATGCATTCTTTAAAACTGGTATGCGGAGCGCCGGCGTTCCACCACCTGATTAGCTCGGTGAGCTTTTCGGTGATGGTTTGCCGGACGTCCATGATCCCTCTCCTTGATCTGATTTAAGGGCCATGGAGAAATGATCGTCGGGTACGAGTAGATCAAACTTCTCCATGGACGTCCTTACATAAGACGATTAATGCAAAAGCGTCAATTGGACGATTTCTGATTTTGTTGTAAGAATTTTTCTTACGACACTTGCGCTTGATTATGCACAGTCAAGCTCCACAGTGTGGCCGGATCAAGATTAAAGGACCTGTTTGTAATATAGAAAGCCTCACATTAATGCCGGTCAGTTGGCCAGTCGACCTGCCGCAGGCACAACCAAGCAGGCAATTTTTTATCCGTTCACGCTCACGTTGCAAAGGCCGGAGGGCTCCAGAGTCAAGACGCCGGAGGTGAAGCCGTAGTCCAACTACTGCGAACCTCCGGCAACGACGGATCTGGAGTCCTCCGGCCTTTGCAACCGTTAGGGTTCGATTAGGCCGTTCTGTATGGCAAAACGAGAAAGCTCGGCGTTGTTACGCAGGTTCAGCTTTTTCAGCAGCCGAAAACGATAGGTATCAATGGTTTTAATGCTGATGTTGTAGGCGGATGCAATTTCCCGGTTGGTGTGACCCATGGCCAACCGTCGTAAAACCTGCAGCTCGCGGGTGGAGAGCGTATCCAGGGGCGATTGGTTGCGGTTGCCCTTGGCCACCCGCAATACCAGGGATTCAGCCGCATCGTGGGTCAGGTAGCGGGAGCCGCCATGCACCTTGACAATGGCGTTCACCAGATGCTCCGGCGCGGACTGCTTGGTAATGTACCCCATGGCGCCGGCCTCAATGGCCCGCACCACGTATTGATTTTCCGCATGCATGGTCAAAACGATGATGGGCAGATCCGGATACTCGGGGTGGATTTGACTGATGACCTCCAGTCCGTCAATTTCAGGCATTGACAGGTCGATGACCGCCACGTCCGGTTGGAGAGCACGAATTTTCTGAATGGCCTCGCGGCCATCAGAGGCCTCGGCGACCACCTCCATCTCCTCGCTTTCGTCCACCAAACGGCGCAGTCCGGCCAAAACAATGCTGTGGTCATCTGCCAACAGGACTTTTATCAACAAGCGCCTCCTGAATGCGGTGTCAGGTATATTGGCTTAGATCTTAATCGGTTCCGGCCGATAATACAACCGCACGCGGAAACATACCCGGGTTCCTGCGTCAGGTTTGGATTCCACGGTCAACGAACCGTCCACCAGGGTGGCGCGTTCGCGCATGCCGGCCAGGCCCAGGGCTTCTGTTTCGGATAAGGTGTGGGCCGCAAAACCGCGACCGTCATCGCTCACGGTCAACACCAAATGGCCGGCTTCCATGCTGAGATTAACTTCCGCACGGTTCGCCCGGGCATGGCGGGCCACATTGGTCAAGGCCTCCTGGGCAATGCGGTAAGCGGCCGTGGCCAGCGTATCATCGATGACGGGAATGGCGTCATAGCTGAAAAGGCAGGGGATCTGCGCACGGCGCTCAAACTCGGAAGTATACCACTCCAGCGCATCCACCAGCCCCAGATCATCCAGTACACCAGGACGCAGGCGAATGGCGAGGCTGCGTACACTTTCAATGGTGGTGTCGATGAGGGCGCACATGGCGGCCGCCCGGTCCACACCATGGAGGCCCTCCTTTTTAAGTTGCTCCTGCAACCAGACGGCATCCATGCGCAGTGCGGTCAGCACCTGCCCCAATTCATCGTGCAGCTCCCGGGCGATGGCGGCGCGCTCCTTCTCCTGGTTGGCCATGATGCTTCCCGACAGCCGCCGGAGCTGTTCATGGGCTTTCTTGACGGCGGTGATGTCCGAAGCGATACCGCACACCCCCCTGATTTTGCCCGACTCGGCATAAATGGGAAATTTAACGGATAGGTAGGTGTGCATGCCATCCTTTTGGGGGATCTGTTCCTCAACATGCAGCGAGCAGCCTTCGGACAACACGCGCTCATCATGGACCCGAAACTGCTCTGCAACGTCCGCCGGCAGCAGATCGCCGTCGGATTTGCCACGCACATCCTCATTCTTGACATGAAACAACTCTTCGTAACGGGAATTCACCAGCAGGTATTTGCCGCCGGTATCTTTCATATACACCACCGCCGGCGTATATTTCAAAATACTGGTGATCTCGCTGGTGCGCTTGGCCACCTGCTTTTCAAGCTCTTTGGTATATAAACTCAACTCTTCCTTGGCAATGCGCAGGGCCTCTTCCGCGCGCTTGCGTTCGGTCACATCGATGGAAACGGCCAATGATCGCTGAATGCGTCCCGAGGCGTCCCGATCCGCAATCCCGGACAGCAGGACATCGATAACCTGCCCGTTTTTTTTGACGAATTGGTAGGCCACATCCTTGCAAAAACCGGTTTGAAAAAACTGCGGAAAGACTTCCCGCTTGGCATAGATCTGAGATACTTGGGTCAAAAAAACGGTCAAGGGTTTGCCTATCACCTCCTCCCGGCCATAGCCCATGATTTCCACCCAATAGTCACTGACGCTGAGCAGGTGGCCTTCAGTATCGATGGAATGGAGCATGGCGGGGGTATGGTGATAGAGCGAGCGGTAGCGGGATTCGCTCTGCCGCAAGGCCTGTTCAGCCGTTCGGCGGCGAAATATCTCTCGGCTGGCCTTCTGGTAAAGGACCAGCACCGCGATGCAGATCATCACCGAGAGTAGAGTGACCACCGGACCCACAATTCGCAGCAGCGGCGCTGAAACGCTTTCCGAAATCTGGCGCGTGTTGCGCAGGTGCACAATATTCCATCCGCTGAAGATTTCCACGCTGGCCTGTTGCATGAGATATCGATTGCCGTCGGCATCCACCACATGGTTGGCGTCCACCACCTTTAAGCCCAGCCACAGCCACGGCCCGCGGCCGAACTGCCGTTCGATGGCAATTCTGTCGATCTCCTCTTGGCTGAGTTTCCACATGCTATGGTAGAGCCACTCTGTCCGGTTGGAGATGAAAACGATGCCCCTGGGGTCCGTCACAAGCAGAATATCTTCCTTGGGAAGTCCCAACTCATTCTCGGTCCTTTCGATGGAGGACTTGATCACGGCGATGCCGATGGGGGGGGCGTCAGGATCATCAAACACAGGATAGCTGTGGTAAACCCCGCGTTTGAACGAAGTTGTCCCCAAAGCCAGATAGGAACCGGCCACGCCATGCACGGCCTGCTGATAATACGGCCGAAAAGCGAAATTGCGGCCCACGAAACTGTCGTCATCCTTGCGGTTGCTGGAGGCGATGGTGGTTCCTTCGCGGTCCAACAAGTAACAGACATCCGCATCCAGGGTCAGCTTGAAGCGATCCAGGACCACGTTGGCATCGTAAAGCAGTTTAGGGTTTTTGCCCAGCAGCGCCCGTTGCAGGGCAGGTATGCTGGCCAGGGTGGCCACCGGTTTCTGGTGCTCGGAAAGAAAGGAATTCAGGCTTTTTTGAATAAGCTCTGTATTGGCAATGGCCTGACGCTCGGCTTCCTGAAAGGCCGCCTGCCGCAACGCCGAGTAATAAAGAACGCCGCCCGCCGACGCCGACAAGAAAGCCAGCAAGGATAAAACCATTAAGATGTGGCGAAGGCCCATGAAAAATTATAAATCTTGCTTGAAGAATTGGTCCGGTTCGGTCACCGTGCCTGGTTTGTGGGTGTACTCCGTGGGCGCGGTACCCTCTTTAAAGCATTCGAAAATGGTCTTCTTGGATTCCGGAATGGGCAGCTTCCCGGTCTCGGCATCGATCTTGGCAAATACCACCCCTTCAGGCACTTGAAATACACGCACCGGTTCCTTTTCCAATATTTTTTGCATATACCCCAGCCATATGGGGCTGGCGGCGCGGGAACCTGTTTCTCCCTTGCCCAGGGAGCGCTCCTGATCGAAACCAACCCATACCCCGGTAATAAAACGCGGCGTATATCCGACAAACCAGGCGTCATACAGATTATTCGTGGTGCCTGTCTTGCCCGCCACCGGCCGCCTCAGCGCGCGCACGCGTTGACCGGTGCCGAACTTCACCACACCTTCCAGCAGACTGGTCATGATATAGGCGGTGCTTTCATCGATCACTTTCTGGCGAACAGGATTCATCTCCTCCAGAATGTTGCCGAAACGATCCTCGATCTTGGTGATGAAGGCCGGTTGCACCAGATAGCCCTGGTTGGCAAAAACCGAATAGGCCTGCACGATTTCAAGCAAAGATACGCCGGAAGAACCCAGCGCCATGGACAAATCGCGGCTCAGCTCCGATTCAATGCCCAGCTTGTTGGCATATTCGATGACATAATCGATGCCGATCTCCTGCAGGATTTTAATCGTTACCACATTGCGCGATTTGGCCAGGGCCTCACGCAACAATGTCGGGCCGTAGAATTTTTTACCGTAATTTCTGGGTTTCCAGGTAAAATCGTGCTCTTCATCCTTGAATACAATGGGGGAATCGATGATCACCGAAGCCGGCGTAAACCCTTTGTCCAGAGCCGCAGCGTAAATTACCGGTTTAAAGGCCGATCCCGGCTGGCGGCGGGATTGAACGGCGCGGTTGAACTGGCTCTGCATGAAGTCACGCCCACCCACCATGGTTTTGACGAGGCCGGTACCGGCTTCAATACATACCAGGGCGGCCTGGGCCTCTGGAACCTGATCCAGGGCCAGCGGCCAGATATCCGCCTTGGGATCTTTGGCCTTGACCTCCACAAGGATTACATCCCCCACGGACAGGGCCTGGCTGGGACGTCGCAGTTTGGCCTGGTAATAAGCCAACTTGGGATTGGGTTTGCGCGCCCAGCGCATATCTTCGATATCGATCACACCGCGCTGATTCCCCATGCGCACCGTTGCCTTGCCGGCTTTGTCATTAATATCGATCACCACGCCTTTGGTGCTGCTCCCGGGCGCCAACGGTTGCAGGGCCTGCTCTTTTTCAAGCTCCTGGGAGAAGGCTTCAATCTCATCTGCCTCAAGCTTATCCAGCGGCCCCCGATAGCCCTGGCGGCGGTCCAGCGCTTTCAGCCCTTGTTGAATCTCGCTGCGCGCCATCTTCTGCATGCCCACATTGACCGCCGCATAAATTTTCAATCCCTGCGTATAGAGCGCCTCTTCACCGTATTTCTTTTCCACATAACGGCGGATGTCTTCCGTATAGACCGGTACTTTTTCCAGATACCAGTTGCGGCGCGGTTGGATGTCCAGCACCATATTGATGGCATCGGAAGCCTCGACATTGGTTATAAACCCGTCCACCTCCATGCGGTTGAGCACATAGATCTGGCGTTGTTTGGCTCTTTCCGGATAGTGAAACGGCGAGTAGCGACTGGGGGCCTGGGGCAGGCCGGCCAGCATGGCGCATTCGGCCAGGTTCAATTCATCCACCGATTTACCGAAATAGTTTTCCGACGCCGCCTGCACGCCATAGGCACCATGCCCCAAATAGATCTGGTTGAGGTATAGGTAGAGGATATCTTCTTTGCTGAAGGACTTATCGATACGGTAAGCTAAAATCGCCTCTTTGATCTTGCGTTCATAGCTTCTTTCGGGCGTCAACAGAAAGCTTTTGGTCACCTGCTGGGTGATGGTGCTGCCGCCCTGGACAATGGTGCCGGCCTCCAGGTTTTTAAAAAAGGCCCTTAAGATGCTGTAAAAGTCTATGCCCTGGTGCTTGTAAAAGCGTGAGTCTTCAGCGGCAATGAAGGCCTGCTGCAATTGTTTGGGAATCCGCTCCAGGGGCACTACAATACGCCGTTCTTTGTAAAACTCCGCGATTTTCTGGTTGTCATCCGACACGACCGTGGTAATCACCGAGGGATGATAATCCTTGAGCGAACTGATTTTGGGCAGGTCCTTGCTGAGATAAAAAAAGACCCCCAAAGTGGCCGTCGCCCCTAAAAACATCAAAAAGACGACCATCCACAGGGACCACTTGATAATTTTGGACCAGTAACTGCGCTGTTGTTTACGGGCCCGCTTCTTCAAAATTTTAGAGGTGCTGATTGGTTTGGCCATACTATCCCATTTTATTGCATGGATTCATCTTCAATCCCGCACGCCGTACGAGATCGATGCCATGATGTAATCGAATTTTAACAACCTATCAAAAAAGAATTGGCACAGCAAGCGGTTCCAAATAATTGGGGGGTCGAGGTGTTATTCACTCGATGCCAACGCCGGTGGATACGCTCAAACGCAAAGCAAACTCCCCGATTCCTCAGATAATTGGGACCGGGACAACCGCATGTTATCTTGGTCGTGGCATTGCAAATGGAAAACCAACAAAAATTTAGTTTGACATAAATTGCGATTGTGCTTACTTGGATAGGTTTTAAAATCACCATGGCCCGCAAACAGACGCCGTGGGAGGATCAGACAGGGAGTAATCATAAATGATCGCGCTCAATTTTGACAAAATGGACGGATTGATACCGGCGGTGGTTCAGGATCATGAAACCGGCGACGTCCTCATGGTGGGGTTTATGAACCCTCAGGCTTGGGAGACCACGCTGCAGACCGGCAAGGCCACCTTTTTCAGCCGCACCCGCAACACCCTCTGGACCAAGGGCCTGACCTCGGGCAACGTCCAGTTGGTCAAAGAGATTCGCATCGATTGCGATGACGACACCGTGGTGCTGAAAGTTGAACAAGTGGGCGGAGCAGCCTGCCACACGGGTCATCGCAGCTGTTTCTTCAAACGGGTGAATGCAGACCACACCATCGAGGTGGTGGGTGAACCGATTTTCGATCCCAAGGAGGTATATAAAAAATGACACTGCCCTTAAAGCTCGGCGTTCCCAAGGGAAGCCTGCAGAATGCCACCATCGCCCTGTTCAAGCGTTCCGGCTGGACCATCAATGTCAATGGCCGCAGCTATTTTCCTGAAATCAATGACGATACCATCGACTGCGCCATCTGCCGCGCCCAGGAAATGTCCCACTATGTGGAGAGCGGGACCCTGGATGCCGGTCTCACCGGCATGGACTGGATCGCGGAAAACCGTTCCGATATCCACGTGGTGGACAACCTGATCTATTCCAAAGTCAGCTCTCGACCGGCGCGCTGGGTATTGGCCGTGCCTTACGATTCGGACATCAAAGAACTCAAAGACCTGCAAGGCAAAAAGATTGCCACCGAATTGGTGGATTTCACCAAGCGCTATTTTGCCGAACGCAGCCTTGCTGTGGAGGTGGAATTTTCCTGGGGTGCCACCGAAGCCAAGGTGGTATCCGGCCTGGCCGACGCCATCGTGGAGGTGACCGAAACCGGCTCCACCATCAAAGCCCACGGATTGCGCATCATTCACGAATTGATGCAGACCAACACCCAGCTCATCGCCAACCACCAGGCCTGGAGCGATCCGGCCAAACGCGAAAAGATCGAGCAGGTTTCGCTGTTGCTCAAAGGCGCCCTGCTGGGCGAAAAGCTGGTGGGCTTGAAAATGAACGTGGCCGAAAAGAATGTCAAAGCCGTGGTGGCCCTGCTTCCCAGCCTCAACGCGCCCACAGTCTCCCATCTCTATGACTCCGATTGGCTGGCCGTGGAGAGTGTGGTGGACACCAGCGTGGTGCGCGATTTGATTCCCAAATTGCTCAAGGCGGGCGCGGAAGGTATCATCGAGTATCCGCTGAACAAGGTTATCTGACCAGATTAAATGCCGGTGACCGGTAACCGCCGATCACCGGCAGGTTTACGCAGCCCGAGAGGTGGACCGTGGTTTCCAAACGCACCAGTGAGATGACCTCCTTTATCGTCATGGATGTTCTGGAAAAAGCCTGCACCATGGAGGCCCAGGGCATCGATATCGTTCATCTGGAAGTGGGCGAACCCGATTTCGATACGCCTAAAAACGTGGTCGAGGCATGTTGTAAAGCCATGCGCGACGGCTGTACGCACTACACTCACAGCCTGGGAATTCTTGAACTGCGCGAGGCCATCAGCCAATACTATCTTGAAAAATACAAGGTTGGCGTCGATCCGGACCAGATTATCGTTACCGCCGGGTGTTCGCCGGCCATCTTCATGCTCTTTGCCGCGTTGCTGGAGTCCGGGGACGAAGTCATCATCTCGGACCCCCATTACGCTTGTTATCCCAACTTTATCAATTTTGTCGAAGGGCGCACGGTTACCGTCCCGGTATTTGAAGAAGACGGATTTCAATACCGGCCGGAAGCCATCCGGGAGAAGTTGACCGACCGCACCCGGGCCGTGTTCATCAACTCGCCCTCCAACCCCACCGGCAACCTGCTATCGGCCCGACGAATGAAGGAAATTGCCGAGATGGGACCCTATGTGGTGTCGGACGAAATTTACCATGGCCTCGTTTACGAAGGCCGGGAGCATTCCATTCTGGAATTCACCGATCACGCCTTCGTGATCAACGGTTTCTCAAAATTGTTCGCCATGACCGGGCTGCGGCTGGGATATCTCATCGCCCCCAAACCATATGTGCGCGCCATTCAAAAAGTGCATCAGAATTTTTTCATCTCTGCCAACGCCGCCGTCCAAAAGGCCGGAATCGTGGCCCTTCAGCAGACGGCCGACGATGTGACCCATATGAAAGCGGTCTACGATCAACGGCGCAGGCACATGATTCAAGGTCTCAAGGCACTGGGGCTGGGCATCACGGTGGAACCCACGGGTGCCTTTTATGTGTTCGCCAACGCCAAACACCTGGACGGCGACTCCTATCGGCTGGCCTTTGACATCCTTGAAAAAGCCCACGTGGGGGTAACTCCCGGCATCGACTTCGGCCAAGGCGGTGAAGGCTACCTACGTTTTTCCTATGCCAACTCCCTCGAAAACATCCAGGAGGGACTACGCCGTCTGGAAACCTATCTGCAGTGTCCCAAATAGAAGCCTTGGCCATGGAAGACTTTGCCTATTTTGACCGATAATCCATATTAAAGTTTTTTGGCTCAAAATCCGTTTTTAAGATAACTTCTAACAAAGGCGATCACCGATTCAGTTGATGAAAGACAAAATGGGAGAATAAAAATGAGCGCTAAGGTTTTGGTACCCATCGCCGACGGCACCGAAGAGATTGAAGCCGTCACCATCATCGACGTACTGAGAAGAGCCGGCGCCGAAGTCCGCGTGGCTTCGGTGGATGCGCTTCAAATCACGGCATCGCGGGGTGTCAAGATTGTCGCCGATTGTTTGATCGCGGATTGTAAAGATCAGCCGTTCGATCTCATCGTTCTTCCCGGCGGTATCCCCGGCGCGGAGCATTTGAGAGACAACCCGGTACTAAAGGAGATCCTGCTGCGGCAGCGGTCCAGCGGGCGGCTTTACGGCGCCATCTGCGCCGCGCCGGCAGTGGTTCTGGAAACCCACGGCCTACTGGAAAACCGACAGGCCACCTGCCACCCCGGACATGTCCACCGCCTGCATGATCCATCGTCAGTGGCATCGCGCGTTGTGGTCGATGCCGACTGCATCACCAGCCGCGGGCCGGGAACGGCTATGGAATTTTCGCTCAAGCTGGTGGAACTGCTGTACGGCACAGAAAAAAGAGAAGCTGTGGCGACACCCATGGTGGTCGATTGATGCTGCGGCACTAAGCGCGGTGCGGTCAGCCAACTTTTTGCGCCGTGAGCATCATGCGGTGATCCATGAAGCCCACGTCTCCGACGCCTTGATAGGGGCTGAAATCCTGATGCAGATGGATTTGGCCAAACCCGGCATCTGCGATCAGGGCCTTAAGGGAAGCGGATTCATACAAGCGCATACCGTAAGTCCGATCGCGCAGCAATCCGCGACGTTTGTCGATAACCATTTCACGGGCGCAGATCATCTGCGGCTTCAATTCCCGCTGTCGGCACACCACAATATCTTCTCCGATCTCATGCCAGGCATTGGGGCTGAAATTTTCATGTACGGCCCGGCCGTCGGTGACATCGATCAATAGCCGGCCGTCATCGGCCAGCAGCCGATGGGCTTCGGCGACAATCTCCAGATCGGCGCCGGCGTCTCCTGCATACCCCAACGAGTTCCCCAGGATGAGCACATTATCGAAGCGGCCCGATGCGAATCCGCTTTCGCGTGCGTCGCCCTGGTGGAATTGGATGTTATAATTCAAGCGCTCCGCTATTTCTGCGCCGATCTTCAGCAGGGCTTCAGAAAAATCAAAAACCGTACAATTGGAAAAGCCCCGCCGGCACAACTCGATGGAATGGCGCCCCTGGCCGCCGCACAGATCCAGGATCCGGTCCTCCGGTTGCAGATCGAGCAGCCGGCAGATCAGGTCCACTTCACGGCGG